>TARA_R110002073_G_scaffold17446_5_pt1 | contig 44718 bp, 44 predicted proteins | sample TARA_R110002073 | Tara Oceans TARA_R110002073 (sample SAMEA4397174) | marine metagenome | biome: Polar Biome; feature: [DCM] deep chlorophyll maximum layer (ENVO:01000326); material: water (ENVO:00002006), including particulate matter (ENVO:01000060) such as... | depth 40 m
AGTTCAATAGGTTCTCCATTTGGTCCTTTAAAAAAAGCTTGTTTAGCTTCAACACCATCTGCCTTTACCAATCTAATAGGAACTAACACTTCGGCACCAATATTTTTTAGACGATTAAAAGCGCTTTCAATATTTAGCACATCTACACCTAGATGTTGATAAAATGGAGAGGGATTCTCTGAATTTATTGTTGGCGTTTCAGATAATTCTAAAACAAAATTTTGATTAGGAAATTTTAAGAAAGCCATATTTACATCTCTACTAAGCGTCGTCCCATCTTCATTGAAAACTTCAATTTTTTTTAATTTGTTCGTGACTTGTAAGTCAAATCCAGTAGTGTAAAATTTTATAGATGCCTCTAAATCAGTAACACTAAGCATTACGTGGTTAAATCTTGGTGATGTAGATTGTTTTGATACACAAGAATTTAATAATAGGAATACAAAAAATAGTTTTAATAGTTTCATAGTAATTGTTGGTTTAATCGCTAAGTTACTAATTATTGCTTTAACCTTTTTTGCTTAATTAAGCTGTTGTATTATTAAAATTGTTCCACTTTTCGATGAATAACAGTTATATATGTATTAACCGATTGGAAAATTAAAGTATTGGTACGAGATTTGTATTATAATAATTGGTTTGTACTAATTTAGAATGAAACATAAATTAAATACGTGAGATTCGTATCACTAAAAAGAAACATTTGCTATTAATTAAGAAGAACCATTTTTTAAAAGCTGCTTCATGTATTTGATGCAGCTTTTTTAAATTTATATGCTTATTTTCTAGCAATGCGGTTTTAGCTTATCATGCCATTGCATTGGTTTGTGCTAAACAAATATTAATTGCCAACTTAGGGTAGGTGCGGTTTAATAGCAAAAAAATAGAATCTTGTTTTATATTTTAAAGTAGCCAGTTGCTAATGTGAAAATATTATTTGCAGATCTTTGTTTAGTTTTTTTCTAAATAATTTTATCATTGGTTAATGGTTGGTTGTATAGCAATAAATTTATGTGTTAGTGGTTAAGATTTTGAGATTACAGAAGTTTTTGGTACTATTATCCTAAAATCATATATAGTTTTAAAGTGTATAATTTAATGCAAAACTTATGTTTCGTCCCATATTATAAATACCATCTGTTTTTAGTCTTGATAAATGATTAATATATTTTTTGTTTGCTAAATTACTACCTGAAACTGAAATTGATAATTCATGCTTTAAAAATTTTACTTTTCCACCAAAACCAGCACTTAATAAATTATAGCCATCTGTTCTGGTTTCAAAAAAACTAACTTTGTTTTGATTTAATGTAGTTTTTAATTTAATAAATACATATCCTTGAGATACTGTTTTATTTTCAAACTCAATTCTAAAGGTATTGCTAATTGAAGTTGCTGGGATAAGTGGTAAGTTTTCACCATTATCTTGTTTACCTGTAACGGTTTCAAGGCTACTTTCCATATGTAACCAATCTAGAGGATGAGGATGAAAATGAAGTCCAATTTCGCCACCATATAACTTGGCATTATCTTGAAGATATTCGTAAACGTCGTTACCATCTATTACATCACCATTTGGTGATAAGAATATATAATTCTTTACTTTGTTATAGAAAGCATTGGTAAAAATTTCAATATGTTCATTTTTAAATTCCAAAGCTAAATCGGTTTGAATGTTTTGTTCGTTAGTAAGATTATCACTACCAATTTCAAATCTATTGGTTCCTTCATGCACTCCATAAGAAGTAAGTTCAGCTAAATTTGGTGCTCTAAAACCAGTAGCTAAATTAAGGCGAGAACTAAGATGCTTTGTAATATTAGTTTTAATACCTAAAGCACCATTAAAGCTATTATACTTTTTTTGTAAACCATCAACAACTTTAATAGCTCTGTTATCATATCGCAAACCTAGTTGTACATCGGCTTTTTTAAAATGAATATGAGATACAGCTAACGCACCAATATCGTTTGTTGTAGCATCTGGTATTAACTCCTCAACGCCATAATTTATATTTTTCTGGTTTAATCCTTGAATACCAAAAATGGTTTCAAATTTACCCCATTTTGGAGCATTGAATTTAACGTCGTAATTAAGGGTTTTTAATTTAAAACCCAATTCAGGAATTGTAAACTCCTCAAACTCTTTCCTGTCATTATAGATATATCCTGTATTAATGTTTAAACTTGATTTTTTAAAGAACACAGTAGATTTAGAACTAAGCACTTGATTTGTTACCTTTTGAAATGGAAGCAAAGTTCTTTTACTGTTAGATTGAATACCAATATCTTCAGGGATACCAGTTTTTAAATTATTAATATTATATCTCATCTCCGTTTTAAATGAATTGCTTTGATAACCTAGAGCAGCTTTTAAATCTTGTTCTTTAAAACGTGTGTTTGTTACACGATAATCTTTAGTTTTATAATCTGAATGTTCTGCAATGCTACCTCTTATAATGTATTTAAATTTATTGGAAGATGATTTAAAACCAGCATTTGTGGAGTACCCTTGAGTGTTTGAAAAATAATTAAAATTTGCATCTCCTGCAGATGTATTTTGTGATGCAAATTTTTCAGGATTTAAGTATAAAACACCACCTAGGGCATCACTACCATAAAGTAGTGAAGCAGGCCCTTTAATGACTTCTACACTTTCAATTCCAGCATCACTAACACCTAAACCATGCTCAGCACCAAATTGTTGGTTTTCTAAGCGTACACCTTGTGTATAAACAACTACTCTGTTACTGCTTAAGCCTCGTATTACAGGTTTACCAATACTTAAGCCAGTTGTAACACTTTCTACTCCTGGAATATTGGCAATACCATCAGACAAAGTTATGGCACCTATTTCTTTTAAATTAGATACTTTTACACGCTCTACTTTCATAACATTTTCACTTTGTAGTTTATGAAAAGGTGTCGATACAATTATTTCTTCCATCTCAATTGCAGAAGGTGCTAATAATATATCTTGAGAGGTTATTGTTGGCAAATATATTTGACTTGAGTAAGTTTCATAACCTATTACAGAAACAACTAATTTATAATTTCCATTAGGTAAATCTGTGAACTCGAAATCTCCTTGCTCATCAGAGATAACGCCTTTTTCAAGTTCTGGGAAGTAAACATTTGCAAATGCAATGGCTAGGTTAGTTTCTTTATCTTTTATGTTTCCTTTTAGTGTGTTTTGCGAAAACACAGTTGCTGATGCTAACATAAGCATACAACCTATTAAATATTTCATGTTATTTTTATTAAATTAAATGGATACTTGTTTGGTAATATCTGATTTAAATTAATTGAGGAGGGCCTCTAAGTGAAGTTTGGGCTATGTATAAATTGTTGAAGAAAGATTTGTAAAAATTATCCTCTTGAACAATTTGGGTTGAAACTGTAAAGTTAAATTCGGTTGGTTGAAAATTAAACGCAGTACTTAACTTGAATTTATAGAACTCACAGTCTAAATCCAATTCATGATAGTGTTTCTTTTGTGGAGTCTCGCAAATTTCATGTTTATGATTTACGAACGCATGAGCAAGTTTAACAAACGAAGGCACTAAAAGCGTCATCACTAATGTGATAATCACGCTTTTAAAAATGATGCTTTCTTTGTATTTGTTCATTTTTTATTAATTAAATTACTAAGCCCAATTCGCTTAGTTAATCTTTTTAAAAAATCCTTAAAAAATGCATATTGCCCAAAAATCCATGCAATTGAAATGAGTAGGATTTGGTAAAAGACAAACCCAATAATAATATAAAGAATCCAATATACAAACACATTTAGGTTTTCTTTAGTGATTCCCATTACTTTCATAATAGGTTTACTTATAAACACTGAAGCGGTTCCCGTAATTGCAAATATGGTAAAAATGCGTATCATTTCCCACTTGTGTTCAACAACCCATTTGTGTTCTAGTTTTTTAAAGCAATAAAGAAAAAACTTTAAAAGAAGAAAATAAAAAATAACTGTAAGCCCTATTAAAAAAAGAATATTTGGCGATTCGTGTCTATCAAAAAAGATTCCCGCTAATTTATATGAACTGTATATAAGCAAAATTATACCTATAGCAGGAAAAATAAGTTGCCAATTTTTTTTAATTTCCCAACGCTCTTTAAATTTTTTCATGACACTTTAAAAATGTGTCGCAAATATAAAAGGTTATGCTAAATTCTTGGTAAAAAACCCGATAATTGTTGTTTATAGTACAATTGAAAATAAATAAAATAGTTATAAAGTTTGTAATTTACCTCATATCCATAATCTATGTTTGGTTGGTAATCGATTTCCAATTCATACAAATTAGGGTCATATCTTTGAGGTTGTAATACCCTAATGTTCCATTCGGTAACCAATATCCTGTTTCTAATTTCCATAAATTCTTGTGAATAGTACCCTTCGGGTTTGGCTACACTAAGCAGCCATGTATTAAAACCTGGCTCAATAATTATAATTTCGTATTCTAATTTGTCATTAGCTATTCTAACGGTATCTTCCTCAACATAAGAAGTGGTGTCTTTTTTTACAGCTGCTTTTTTGGGTGTATTACAACTAATTATGCCAAAGCAAATTATTAAGATTAAAAGTGCTTGTTTCATTTTCTTAGTTTTTCTTTTAAAGTTACAAAAATGGTTTTGTAGTTCTTAATTTTTTAACACAAAAAGCTAAGCATCATTTATAGATGCTTAGCTTTTAAAGAAAATGAAATTGCTTATTATTTTTTTCCAAAAAGACCGCCTAGCAATCCGCCAAGTCCACCTTTCTTTTTATTTCCTCCCAAAACCATGCCTGCTACATCATCAATAACACTTCCATCGCCATCGGCATCTAGCATAGATTCAAGAAAGCTTTGTTCTTGCTGAGGTGAGTTACCTTTTAACAAACCACCCAACAAGCTTTCAATACCACTTGAGTCTTGTACTTGTTGCTGTTTTTTTTCTTTGCCTAAAACGCCCATTAATATTGGTGCGGCCACTTTTAAGATTTGTGACACTGAGCCAGCGTCCACTCCGGATTTTTGACTTAAAGCGTTTTCTACATTACGTTGTTTGTTTCCTAAAACGTGACCTAAAATTTTTCCTCCATCGTCCATAACATCATTTGAAACACCGCCTCCAAAAAGACCTCCCAGATTATCTAGGATACTTCCATCGTGTTTTTTGTCAAGCGCTCCTAACAGTCCTTGAGCTCCTTCTGGTGTTGCTGCATTTCGTTTCATGGCTTGCATTAATACTGGTAAAGCCATGGTTAGCACACCACTTGTTTTGTTTTGGTCTTGTCCTGTTTGGTTGGATACACCATTAATGATTGTTTTTCCTAAATCGCTGTTTAGTAAGTCTAAAATTCCTGACATAATTTAAATTTAATAAGGTTAATGTATTTTGATTTTCAATGTACAAAAAAAGTCTTAACCTATGTTAAGACTTTTTTGTATTTTTCAATATGTCAGGTTTTTAGCTATTTTAAAATGGTAATAATTTGCGAAGCTAATTCGGTACCAATTCTATCTTGGGCTTCGTTGGTTGCGGCACCTGTATGTGGTGTCAATGATAAAGCAGGGTTCATTAATAGTTGCACTTCTGGTTGTGGTTCTTTTTCAAAAACATCTAGTGCAGCTCTTGCAACTTTACCGGTTTCAATAGAATTGATTAAAGCCACTTCGTCTATTACACCTCCACGAGCAGCATTTACAATAATAACACCATCTTTCATTATTTCAAATTCACTAGCTCCAATAACATACTCTTTTTGAGCAGGAACATGTAGTGTTATAAAATCGGATTGTTTTAAAACTGTATCCTTACTTATGGTTTTAATATTGAAATTAAGTTTTTGACCATCAAAAAAGTTAAGTTCTAAACTAGCTTCTTCAATAAACGGATCGTAAGCAATCACATTCATTCCAGAGCCAATGGCCACTTTTGCAGTAGCTTGACCAATTCTTCCAAATCCAAGAATACCAATTGTTTTTCCTCTTAATTCTGTACCTTTTGCATACGCTTTTTTAAGGTCTTTAAATCTTGAATCACCTTCAAGAGGCATATCTCTGTTGGCATTGTGTAAATAGCGCGCCAAACCATAAAGATGTGCAAAAACCAACTCAGCAACCGAGTGTGACGATGCCGCAGGTGTGTTAATGACCTTGATGCCTTTTTCTTTGGCGTACTCAACATCAATATTATCCATACCAACACCACCACGACCAATAACTTTTATGCTTGGGCAGGCATCAATAATGTCTTTTCTAACTTTAGTAGCACTTCTAACCAGCAATACATTTATTTGATGCTCATTAATGTAGTTAATAAGTTGCTCTTGAGCTACTGTTGTTGTGCTTACTTCAAAACCAGCCTTTTCAAGGGCATTTATTCCGCTTTGAGAAATTCCGTCGTTTGCTAATACCTTCATTAAAAATTTAATTTTTATTTCCGCAAAAGCGGAAATATTTTAATTTATATTTATAAGTTTTCCATTTTCATGGCAACTTCCTTTTATGCTTTACTTTCCAATTCACTCATCACTTCTACCAATACTTGTACACTTTTTAAAGGCAACGCATTATACATTGATGCTCTATAGCCACCAACACTTCTATGCCCATTTATTCCTGTTATACCAGCTTCTTCACACATAGTATCAAACGTTTCTTTTAAATCTTCGTTTGCTAAGGTAAATGTGGCATTCATTGTAGAACGGTCTTGTTTAGTTGCAAATCCATTAAAAAGAGGGTTTAAATCAATTTCAGAATAAATTAATTGTGCCTTCTTTTCATTTTCTTTTTCTATAGCTTCAATGCCTCCTAGGTTTTTAAGCCATTCTAACGTTAACATAGACGTGTAAACTGCAAAAACAGGTGGTGTGTTAAACATGCTGCTTTTGTTAATGTGTTCTTTGTAATCCATCATTGATGGGATTTTACGTGATACTTTTCCTAAGATAGCTTCTTTTACAATCACGAGTGTAGTTCCTGCTGGACCTAAGTTTTTTTGGGCTCCAGCGTATATCAAATCAAATTTCGAATAATCTATTTGTCGAGAAAAAATATCGCTACTCATGTCGCATACCATAGGAATTGGACAATCTGGAAATTGTTTTATTTGTGTGCCAAAAATGGTGTTGTTTGATGTGCAGTGAAAATAATCGTAATCTGTTGGGATATCGTATCCTTTTGGGATATAATTGTAGTTGGCGTTTTTGGAAGAAGCCACCTCGTAAATATCATCGTATATTTTAGCTTCCTTAATGGCTTTTTGGCTCCAGGTTCCAGTATTTAAATAACCAGCTCTTTTTTCCAATAAATTTAATGCTACCATTAAAAACTGTGTACTTGCACCTCCTTGTAAAAATAATGCTTTGTAACCCTTTCCTTGCAGTCCAAGGAGATCCAAGGCTAAGGCTCTTGCTTTTTCCATTATGTCCACAAAGTCTTTGCTTCTATGTGAAATTTCCAAAAGGGATAGACCGCTTCCGTTTAAATCCATGACTGCTTCGGATGCTTTTAAGAGCACTTCTTGAGGTAAAATGCTAGGTCCTGCGCTAAAGTTATGTCGTTTCATCTGTTTTCTTTTTTGCTAGGCAAATGTCTGAATTTATTGCCGATTAAATATTAATAATATGATAATTTTGTCATCAAATTTTCAACAAAAATTCAATGGTATCAATGTCATCTGCATAATTCCATAATTCTGGTCTTTGGGTTTCACCGAAAGTGATTTCAGAATCCACAAACCCTGAAGCTACAATGCATTGGATTTTATCTTTGTCAATTTTTAACTTTTCATTTAATAGCTCTTTTGAATCGTAATACTCATAAAACAAGGTTGCGATAGGCGAGGCATAGCTTAGATCTTCCTTTATCATTAAAAAACCGTTTTCAAGCATTTCAAATTCGCTCATTAAATAGACGGCTTTGTTATAATCGTAGTTGTTAGCATATTTTGCCTGATTGATAATTGGGTGCCATTTGTAAACAGCTTCAAAAAAACCTTTAAAATCATATTCTTTTGGAACAAACAATTTAGAAACATTGCGACAACCCAGCCCATAATACCTAAAAATATCTTCGGATAAAGACTCCAGTGTTTCTTTGGTTTCATTTCCTGAAAGAACAGCTACCGAATTTCGATTTTTTCTAATAATTGAAGGTTTATCATTAAAATAATACTCAAAGTAACGAGCAGTATTGTCACTTCCTGTAGCTATAACAGCATCGAAGCCTTCTAGTTTTTCTTCAGTAAATATTATTTTATTTTTAAATCCCGGCTCGATATGCTCTAAATATTTTGCCAAAAAAGGTAATAAATGTTTGTCGTTTGAAGATTGTTTTACCAAAACCTGATGGCCAGAAATTAAAACCGAAAGAAAGTCGTGAAACCCAACTAGTGGGATATTTCCTGCCATTATTATGGCAACTTTTTTTGAACCAATAGTATTAAAGTTATACTTTTTTAACCACTTGTTAATGTTATTGTAATTCAATTGATTAGACCAACCTTCAATGGCAAATAAAACATTTTCGTTTGTAAACCAACCGTTATGTTCTTGTGCTAGTTTTAGTTGATGCTTAAAACCATCAAAAAACAAATCATTATGTTTAATGTTGTCTTGTTTCTCAATTTTTTCCTGTGAGAATTGGTTTAAGAATTTTCCTAATTCGGCAAAGGCATTAACTCTTTTTTCTAAATTCATTATAAGGTTTGGTTATGAATTGTTTTGGCTTTATTTTTGCAGCTGCAAAAGTACGTGATTTTTTTAAGTTGTACATTTTCAAATCAAATGAAAAAAATTTACGTACTAATGAAATGGTTACTTCATATAAAAAATATTTTTTGAGATTTACTTAATGAAAATATTTTTTTATTGAAGAAATTTAAGCAAACTAAAAAGAAAAATTGTTATGGCAATCATAATTACAGATGAATGCATAAACTGTGGTGCTTGCGAACCTGAATGCCCTAATACTGCTATATATGAAGGCGCCGACGATTGGCGCTATAATGACGGAACCAGTTTAAAAGGAAGTGTGGTTTTACCTAATGGTAAACAAGTAGAAGCAGATGCAGCCCAAGAGCCTGTTAGTGATGAAATTTACTATATTGTACCAGATAAATGTACCGAATGTAAAGGCTTTCATGAAGAGCCACAATGTGCTGCAGTTTGCCCTGTAGATTGTTGTGTACCTGACGAAGATCATGTTGAAACTGAAGAAGTGCTTCTTGGAAAACAACGTTTTATGCATCCTGAAGATTAGTCGATAATCGACATTTAAAACAATAAATCCTGTAACGCTATTTCAGGACGTCACAGTATTATTTAATGGTAAAGTTTATTGTTTAGCAAATTGATTTTCTTTAATTTAATGATTGTAAACTTAAGTCGCTTATCGGCTAAAATAAATCATTAAAACGATTCATATCAATTTAGTTAGGTACAAGCTGAAAACAAATGAATAATAAACCTCTTTTAGACTACGTTAAAAAATATATTGACCTAACATTGGAAGAAGAAATATTACTTCTTTCAAAAATAAATATTCGTACCTATCTCAAAAATCAATATATAGTTCAACAAGGTGATGTTTGTAAAAGCGTAAATTTTATTATTACTGGTTGTACTAAAACTTTTTATATGGATGCTGAAGGACAAGAACATATCGTTATGTTTTCGATAGAAGATTGGTGGACATCTGATTTAGGTAGTTTCATAACACAAGAACCAGCAGATTTCAATGTACAGTGTATAGAGAATACACAGTTGATTCAATTTAGATATTATAATCTTGAGGAGTTATACATAGAAATTCCAAAATTTGAGAGATTATTCAGAAAAATTGTAGAACGTGCATTTGTCGCATCACAAAAACGAATTATTCGAAATTTTAGTCTTGATGCAAAAGAACGTTATAAAATTTTCAAGACAACTTACCCCAAAATAGATCAACGTGTGCCTCAATATATGATTGCCTCATATTTAGGAATTACTAAAGAGTTTTTAAGTAAAATAAAGAGTCAACTTATAAACGAACAATAAAAGTTAATCTATATTAACTTCATTTCATAATTTACTTCATTTTCTATCAATTCATTGTTTTAGAAATTTGTATCATAATAATTAAAACAAAAAAACAATGAATACACTATTAGAAAAAATTAGCATTGTCAATGACATGATACTTGAAGGAAAAGCTTTAGAAGCATTTGACCAATTCTATCATGACGACGTTGTAATGCAGGAAAACGACAATCCAATTATTGAAGGAAAAGTTGCTAATAGAAAACGAGAAGAAGATTTCTTCGGAGCAATTACAGAATTTAGAGGAGCTCAACCTTTAAAAGTTAGCGTTGGCGAAAACACAACAATGGTCGAATGGCATTTTGATTATACGCACAAAGATTGGGGAATAAGAAATTATACTCAAGTTGCAGTTCAAGATTGGAAAGACGGAAAAATAATTAAAGAAAAATTTTACTACGGAGCATAATTCAAAACATTAACAATTAAAATATTATAAAAATGAAAAATTCAATAAAAAACATAACAGCAATTTTATTAGTAGTATTTATGACATTCTCTTTTACAACAATCGATGGAGAAAAAAAAGAAATTAAAGTAGAAAACAGTAAAGTGGTATGGAAAGGTTATAAAGTAACTGGTTCTCATGAAGGTACAATAGCCATAAAGTCTGGATACCTTAATTTTAATGAAGATAAATTAACAGGTGGAGCCTTTGTAATAGGTATGTCTACTATTACCAACACAGATTTAGAAGGTGAATATAAAGGAAAACTTGAAGGTCATTTAAAATCTGATGACTTCTTTGGTGTAGATAAATATCCAACAGCATCCTTAATCTTTACAAAAATTAAACCTACTGGAAAAAACTCATACAAAGTCACTGGAGATTTAACTATTAAAGGTATTACTGAAACAGTATCTTTCGACCTTTCAGTTTATGGAAACAAAGCAAATGCGTCTTTAAAAGTAGATAGATCAAAATTTGACGTAAGATATGGTTCAACAAGTTTCTTTGATGGATTAAAAGATAAAGCCATTTATGACGAGTTTGATTTAGTTGTAGATTTAGAGTTTTAATAAAATTTCTTAATTACAGTAAAATTAATTCTGTACTGATTAACTATCAAAATCAGGACTTAAATAAATGAAAAGAAAACAATTTATAAAATCATTGGCATTATTGCCACTTATAAGTTCAGGTATGAATTTAAAAGACTTAAATAAAATGACTTCAACAATGAGTAACACAGGTAAAATGCCTGTGTTATTTCTTGGTCACGGAAGCCCAATGAATGCCATTGAAGAAAACGAGTTTGTTTCAGCATTTAAAAAGTTGGGGAAAGAATTAGTTCGTCCAAATGCAATCCTTTGCATTTCGGCGCATTGGGAAACAAAAGGTACGTTTGTTACTGCAATGAAAAATCCACCAACCATTCATGATTTTGGTGGTTTTCCACAAGCATTATTTGATGTTCAATATCCTGCACAAGGTAGTCCAGAATTAGCGCAAGAAACCAAAAATATTATTACCATAACAGAAGTTAGATTAGATAATAAATGGGGACTTGACCATGGAGCTTGGAGTGTAATTAAACATTTATATCCTAATGCGGATATTCCAATAATACAAATGAGTATTGATTATTCACAACCAGCTAAATATCATTATGAATTGGCGAAAGAAATTAAAAGCCTTCGTCAAAAAGGAGTATTGGTTATAGGAAGTGGGAATATAGTTCATAATCTTCGTATGGTAGAATGGAAAAAATTAAACGAAGAATATGCCTATGATTGGGCAATTGAAGCAAGCGAAAAAATGAAAAAACACATTTTAAGTGGAGACCATCAAAAACTTATTGACTTTAAATCTCAAGGAAAAGCCTTCGATTTAGCTATTCCTACACCTGAACATTATCTTCCTTTACTTTATACATTGTCATTAAAAGAAGAAAATGAAAAAATAACATTATTCAACGACAAAGCAGTTGGAGGTTCGCTATCAATGACTTCCTTAAAAATAGAAACTATTTGATAAACTGATAAAAGCCAGTAAAAGCCAGTGCCTAACAAAGATGTGTATAATTAATTGCTTGTTTTTAGCCTACTTACGAAAATCCTCGCAGATTTTCTATTCCGTTTGTATTTGCTAATTTAGTTGCTCGAACACACAACTAATCTTAAACACGTTACGCAAAACTGCAAAAAAAACTAATCACTCTCAATCCTCCTCACTACCCTTAAACCGCTTCATTTCCTCTAAAGGTTCAATGGCATTATAGGCTTTCCAAATAGATGGATCGTATTGGTTGAGTTTTTGGTAAGGAACCTCTTTAAGTTCTGTATAGGCAGAAAATTCACTCTCATTTAAAACCGATTTATTCATAATAAACAATTCCTTTTTAGATCGCGCACTACCTTCAATTAAAAAGTTAAAACCAACCTTGTTTTTATCTCTACTGTTTTCAATAAACTTAATTGGTCTGTTTACATAAAAATAGCGTCCTTCTTCCTGATTGATGTATTTAGGGCTGTACGTGTTGTCTGCATTTCTATGATAAATAATCGTGCCTTTGTTGATGTTTTCAACATATTTTATACCTAACAATAATTTTAAGTTGAATTTTTCACCTCGTTTGCCCTTGCCAAAATCGTAATCCAATTTAATCACAGCAAAGGTTTCATCTGTGATATACAATTTTCCTGCGTATTTAGCTTTAGATTTTCTAGGCTCAAACCCAATAATGTAAACCAACTCACCATTAAAACCTGTCACATCTATAAATTTATAATTGTATAATTCGGTATCTATAATTTTCTTCATAAAAGAGTCATCATAGGTTTGCGCATCGTGTAATAAACCATGGGTTTCGCCTTTAAGGTTTTTTACATCGTAAACGTTTTCTTTGTCTTTATCTTCATCATTATTAGATTTTAACGAAAGCGAATCTTCAACTTTAATAATGCCTGTTTTTAATTTATAGGTAAGTGTTGTATCTAAGTACTTTAAAATTAAGTCTTGTGCTTTGGTTTGCACATTATCTAACGAAAAGTTCTTGCTATTATCTACTAGGCTTGTAGCTTTATGTACGTTGAGTTTGGCTACTTCTCTGTTTTTAATCATTAAATCACCTAAATAGTCCTGAAAGTAAACAGTATTGCTATTAACAATACGACCTGTTAATGAATCTAAACTTTTATTAACACCTTCATGTTGCTTTCTTCGCATTCCAGATGCTTTTGTGACTTTGGCCTCAAATCTGTCAAAATCTGCATAAGCTGTATTGCGATGAAAAAATTGAAAAGTTTGATTCTCGTTGTTATAATTTTTTAAAAGATTGTTGTTTACTTTCTTAATAATGTCATCTGCATTTGGTGTAGTAGTGCTCAAAAAAACCTTGCCTAGTTCATCAATAAATTCTTCTAAAACTATAACGCTATTATTTTTTATATCATTAATTGAGATTGTACGTGATGCAAATCCCATGCAACTAAAAGTAAGTTCATTAGACAGAACGTTTTCTAAATTGATGGTAAAAAAACCTTCTTCGTTGGTAATAACGCCAGAATATTCATCGGTTTGTACAGTAGCAAATGGAATAGGATTATTATTGGTATCAACAACTTTAGCGGTTAAGCTTTGTCCTAAAACTAGGTTTATTGTTAGAATTGTAATAATTGAAATATATATTTTCATATAATCATTGATGGTTTTATAAACGAGACGATGAAATTAGTTATTTGTAACGCTAAGAGTTTAAAATTCTTGTTAAAATAGTTACATTTGCCACCTCAAAATTATTTCGATGAAAGCAGGAATCGTAGGATTACCAAATGTTGGAAAATCAACATTGTTTAATTGTTTATCTAATGCCAAAGCACAAAGCGCTAACTTTCCGTTTTGTACTATTGAGCCTAATATTGGTGTGGTAAATGTCCCAGATACCAGGCTTCAAAAATTGGAAGAATTGGTAAACCCAGAACGCGTGTTACCAGCAACCGTTGAGATTGTTGATATTGCAGGTTTAGTTAAGGGAGCAAGTAAAGGTGAAGGTTTAGGAAATCAGTTTCTTGCAAACATACGTGAAACAGATGCCATTCTTCATGTTTTAAGATGCTTTGATAATGATAATATTATTCATGTGGATGGCAATATCAACCCGCTTAGAGACAAAGAAACTATCGATTTTGAATTACAACTAAAGGATTTAGAAACCACCGAAAAAAAACTTGACAAAGTAAAGCGTGCTGCTAAAACTGGTAATAAAGAGGCGCAAAAAGAAGAAACCGTTTTGTTGGCAATAAAAGCCGGATTAGAAGCAGGAACATCAATAAGAGCATTGGATTTTAGTGACGATGATTATGTAACTTACGTAAAACCATTACAATTTATTACTGACAAGCCTGTAATGTACATTTGTAATGTTGATGAAAAGTCAGCCGTTTCAGGAAATGCTTATGTAAACCAAATAAAAGAAGCTGTTAACGATGAAAATGCTGAAGTATTAGTGCTTGCTGTTGGCACAGAAGCAGACATCAATGAATTGGACGATTACGAAGAACGCCAAATGTTTTTAGAAGATATTGGGCTTGACGAACCTGGATCATCCAAATTAATCCGTTCGGCATACAAACTATTAAATCAACAAACATACTTTACTGCTGGAGTTAAGGAAGTTCGAGCTTGGACTATTGATATTGGTGCTACTGCACCTCAAGCAGCTGGAGTTATCCATACCGATTTTGAAAAAGGCTTTATTAGAGCAGAAGTTATTAGTTATGATGACTATGTTCACTATGGAAGTGAAACAAAGGTAAAAGAAGCTGGAAAAATGCGTGTTGAAGGTAAGCAATACATTGTTAAAGATGGCGATGTGATGCACTTCTTGTTTAATGTATAAGAAAGAATTAAAACCGCTTCACTTATAGAAATTAGAATAAAGAGTGATACAAACGCATCCTTCATGGGTTTAATATAACGATGCTCAATTGGGATTTGGTATTAAGATTTTGTAACTTATGTTTTCAATGAAAAAGCATTGAAAACATTGTTAATTACTTTGTATATTCTGTGTTTTATTTTTTATAGGGTTATATTATATTAGCAACCTGTCAATTTTTTTCACGTTTTTATGTCTCAAGAAACCAAATATACCGAAGATAATATACGCTCACTCGACTGGAAAGAACACATCCGGATGCGCCCTGGAATGTATATTGGTAAACTTGGTGATGGGTCGTCGCCAGATGATGGTATTTATATCCTAGTAAAAGAAGTGTTGGACAACTCCATTGACGAATATGTCATGGGAGCTGGTAAAACTATTGAAATTTCCATTCAAGGAAATAAAGTAATTGTTAGAGATTACGGTCGTGGTATTCCACTTGGGAAAGTGGTGGATGTGGTTTCTAAAATGAATACAGGAGGAAAGTACGACTCCAAAGCATTTAAGAAGTCGGTAGGCTTAAATGGTGTAGGTACAAAAGCGGTAAACGCACTCTCTGCCTATTTTAGAGTAGAATCTACACGTGACGGGAAATCGGCCTCTGCAGAGTTTGAACAAGGAAACCTCACAAATCAAGACTTGCTTGAAGATACCTCACGACGCAAGGGAACTAAAGTATCTTTTATTCCTGATGAGCAAATCTTTAAAAATTACAAGTTTAGAAATGAATATGTAGCTAAGCTACTTAAAAACTATGTATATCTAAACACAGGATTAACCATTTTATTTAATGGCGAAAAGTATTACAGTGAAAACGGACTTAAAGATTTATTAAGCGAAAATATAGCCGACACAGATTTACTATATCCAATTATTCATTTAAAAGGGAGTGATATTGAAGTTGCCTTAACACATAGCAAGACACAATATAGCGAAGAGTATCACTCTTTTGTTAATGGACAGAACACCACACAAGGAGGAACACACCTTGCTGCTTTTAGAGAGTCATTAGTTAGAACTATTAGAGAATTTTATGGAAAAAATTATGAAGCATCAGATATAAGAAAATCTGTAGTTTCTGCTGTATCCATAAAAGTTATGGAACCTGTTTTTGAGAGTCAAACAAAAACCAAATTAGGATCAACAGACATGGGAGGAAATCTTCCAACTGTAAGAACTTATATTAACGATTTCCTAAAAACACAACTAGATAATTTTCTGCATAAAAATCCAGATACAGCCGATAAAATACAACATAAAATCCTTCAAGCCGAACGCGAGCGTAAGGAACTTTCTGGTATTAGAAAACTGGCAAAAGACAGAGCAAAGAAAGCAAGTCTCCATAATAAGAAATTGCGCGATTGTCGTGTACATTTTGGTGACACCAAGAACGAGCGAAATTTAGAAACAACCCTATTTATAACAGAAGGAGATTCTGCCTCTGGCAGTATTACAAAATCAAGAGACGTCAACACACAAGCGGTATTTAGCTTAAAAGGTAAACCCTTAAACTGTTATGGGCTAAGTAAGAAAATTGTATATGAAAACGAAGAGTTCAATTTACTTCAAGCTGCCTTAAACATAGAAGAATCTTTAGAAGATTTACGCTATAACAATGTGGTAATAGCCACTGATGCCGATGTAGATGGCATGCATATTAGATTACTTTTAATAACATTTTTTCTTCAGTTTTTTCCGGAGGTAATTAAAGAAGGTCATTTGTACATATTACAAACACCTTTGTTTAGAGTGAGAAATAAAAAAGAAACCATTTATTGCTATTCTGAAGAAGAACGAAAAGAAGCCATTGAAAAATTAAAACCAAAACCTGAAATCACCCGATTTAAGGGACTTGGTGAAATATCGCCAGATGAGTTTAAACACTTCATAGGTGAAAATATTCGACTCGATCCTGTAATGCTGGATAAGGATATGTCTATTGATGAATTGCTATCCTTTTACATGGGGAAAAACACACCAACAAGACAGAAATTCATTATTAATAATTTAAAAGTTGAGCTCGATTTAGTAGAAGAAGATAGATTATGATTGATGACGATTTAATAAATAATTCAGATGATAACCAAGAAACCATTACCAAAGTTACAGGAATGTACAAAGATTGGTTTCTGGACTATGCATCCTATGTAATACTAGAACGTGCAGTTCCTGCCATTGAAGATGGCTTCAAGCCAGTACAACGTCGCATCATGCATTCCATGAAAGATTTGGATGACGGTCGCTATAACAAAGTAGCAAATATTGTAGGTCACACAATGCAATACCATCCACATGGTGATGCCAGTATTGCGGATGCTATGGTACAAATTGGCCAGAAAGATTTGTTAATAGACACGCAAGGAAACTGGGGAAATATTTTAACAGGAGATCGCGCTGCTGCATCACGTTATATTGAAGCACGTTTATCTAAATTTGCATTAGATGTAGTGTACAACCCAAAAATAACTGAGTGGCAAGCTTCTTATGATGGTAGGCGAAAAGAGCCGGTAAACCTTCCAGTCATGTTCCCACTACTATTGGCGCAAGGAGGCGAAGGGATTGCAGTTGGGCTGTCAACTAAAATTTTACCACACAATTTTATCGAATTAATCGATGCTTCTGTAAAACACCTTCAAGGGAAACGATTTACTATATTACCAGATTTTCCAACAGCAGGAATAGCAGATTTCACCAATTACAATGATGGTTTAAGAGGCGGTAAGGTGCGTGTTAGAGCAAAGGTTTCTCAATTGGATAAAAACACTTTGGTAATATCTGAGATTCCTTTTGGAACCAATACATCATCTTTAATTGATTCTATTTTAAAAGCCAACGACAAAGGAAAAATCAAGATAAAAAAGATTGAAGATAACACGGCAGCCGATGTAGAAATATTAGTGCACTTGCCTTCGGGAATTTCGCCAGATAAAACCATCGATGCCTTATATGCCTTTACAAACTGTGAGACATCTATTTCACCTCTAGGTTGTGTTATTGAAGATAATAAACCTTTTTTCGTAGGTGTTTCAGAAATGTTGCGTCGCTCAACCGACAACACAGTTCAGCTTCTTAAACAAGAACTAGAAGTAAGGCTTGGCGAATTTGAAGAACAATGGCATTTTGCTTCTTTGGAGCGTATTTTTATTGAAAACAGAATCTATCGTGATATTGAAGAAGAGGAAACTTGGGAAGGCGTTATACAAGCAATAGACAAAGGACTTAAACCACATATAAAACATTTAAAAAGAAAAGTTACAGATGACGATATAGCGCGATTAACAGAAATTAGAATCAAGCGTATTTCTAAATTTGATATAGATAAGGCACAACAAAAAATTGATGCCCTTGAAGATCAAATTGCTGAAGTAAAGCATCATTTAGCAAACTTAATTAATTATGCTATTGCATACTTTACTAGATTAAAAAAAGACTATGGTAAAGGCAGAGAACGTCAAACCGAAATCCGTATTTTTGATGATGTCGATGCCACTAAAGTGATTATTAGAAACACAAAGCTTTATGTAAATAGGGACGAAGGTTTTATTGGTACATCCTTACGTCGTGACGAATATGTTTGCGATTGTAGTGATATAGACGATATTATTGTATTTACAAAAGATGGTAAAATGATGATTACCAAAGTAGATGCCAAAACCTTTATTGGTAAAAATATTATACATGCTGCAGTGTTTAAGAAAAAGGATAAACGTACTGTTTACAATTTGATTTATCGCGACGGTAAAGGTGGTCCATCGTACATAAAACGCTTTGTAGTGACCTCTATTACTAGAGATAAAGAGTACGATCTTACAAATGGAAATAGTAGTTCCATAGTACATTATTTCTCAGCAAATCCAAATGGTGAAGCCGAAGTAGTAACAGTTATGCTGCGTCAGGCAGGGAATATTAAAAAACTAAAATGGGATCTCAATTTTGCAGATATTATTATTAAAGGAAGAGCTTCCAAAGGAAATCTAGTCACAAAACATACAATAAAACGTATTGAGTTAAAAGAAAAAGGAGTAAGCACCTTAAAGCCTCGCAAAATATGGTTTGACGATACTGTACAACGTTTAAATGTTGATGGCAGAGGCGAACTTGTAGGTGAATTTAGAGGCGAAGATAGAATACTTATAATTACGCAAACGGGATTAATTAAAACGATTATTCCAGAAATTACTGCGAGATTTGATTCCGATATGATTGTGATGGAAAAATGGATTCCTAAAAAGCCAATTTCTGCAATTTACTATGATGGCGATAAAGAACGATATTATGTAAAACGATTTTTGGTAGAAAACGAAAATAAGATTGAGAGTTTTATTTCAGACAATGAAAAATCTCAATTAGAAATAGTATCAACCGATTGGAGACCAATGGCTGAGGTAATATTTGCAAAAGAAAGAGGAAAAGACAGAAAGGACAACCTAGAAATAAATCTTGAAGAATTTATAGCAATAAAAGGCATTAATGCTCTTGGAAATCAATTAACTAAAGACAAAGTTAATCAAATTAATTTGCTAGATTCATTGCCTTATACAGCACCAAAGGAAGTGCCAGCAGATGAGATAGAAGTGGTTGACGAAGAAGTTGTTGCTAATGAAGATAGGGCAACCAAATCTGTTACAAATGTACCTACCAATGGTGAAGCAAAAGATCTTGACATTGATGAGGAAGGGCAAATTACGTTGTTTTAGTGAATACTTATTTAACGTGAGTTGGATATATAATTTAGTTAACTAATTAATAAAGTGGTTTCTACTTTACAGAAACTTCGGTCTGCAAAAGTCACATTAATGACAGATTAAACTAAACTATTAATAATTTCAACATTCACTATATGCTTTCCATCAAAAGGAATGACACTTACGTTAGTTTGAAACAATTCATGAACCCTTTTGGTTTCCTGTTGCATACGTTCATCATTTAAGTATTCGTCATTTGTTCCATAAATTAGGGAAACTTTGCATTCACCTTTCAGAAATTTAAAATCATCTGAAACAAGTTCTTTTGGTATTCCACCAGAATGCAAAACCACTTGACTGCATTTTAATTGTCGCTTTGCTACATATCGCATAGCAACACTTACACCTTGTGAATATCCAAAAACAATAAGGTTGATATTATCAGGAATATGTTCAGCGTCTAAAACAGCATCAAAATAACGCATTACATTATCGGTTTCTTTGAGTGTGTTTTCTTTAGTCAACCATGAAGCACCAACATGTTTAAAAGCAGGAGGAATATAATATTTGCTCTGTGCTTGTGGCGCAATGATGTAATTTTCTTCTGGATTTAGTTCTTTAAAATATTTTAAAAAATAGCGACTTAAATAGCTCATGCCATGACACACAAACCATACATTTTTTGTGGTTTTAGTTAAGCTGTTAAGGGTAGAATAACTATTGGTAGTTTGGTATGATATTTCTTTTTCGGTTGAATTCATTTTTAACTTCGGTTTTGTACATTTACAATCTAGAGATTAAAAGTAAACTTTTTCTATGCAATTATCTAAACAAGATGTGATAGCACATGCAAATTCCATTTGCAAAAATACTTTAATGGAAACATTGAATATTGAATTTACTGATTTTGGTGACGATTTTGTTGTAGCCAAAATGCCAGTAAATTCAAGCGTTTATCAACCAGATGGTGTGCTTCATGGTGGAGCAACCTTAGCTTTGGCAGAAACAACAGGAAGCTTTGCAGCTCACATGTTTTTGGATTTAAGTAATGTTTTTGTGAGAGGTATTGAAATTTCGGCCAATCATATAAAAAGTGTTAAAGATGGTTATGTGTATGCAAAAGCTTCTTTTATCCATAAAGGCAGAACGACGCAATTACTTCAAGTTAAAATTACTGATGATAATGACAACTTAATTTCATTGTGTAAATTAACAACTGTAGCCATCCCAAAATCTAAATAAATTTATGAGTTCTGAGCCTTTTTTCAATAGCCTTCAAGAACATCTTGACAAAGAGCTTCCATTTGTTGCTTACAGTAAGCCAAAGTCTTTTCAGATTAAGGCTTTGTTGCAAAAAAATGATACGCTCTATAAAATTGAAGATTACAATGAAAGCGGATTTATTTTTGCGCCTTTCGATATTCGTAAAGATGCGATTCTAATCCCTTTGAGTATGTCAAAAACATTGATGACAGAGGAAGATGTAATTCTTGAAGATTTTGATGTTATTGATAATCTGCATCCTGGTGATAAGGAAAAGCATATTAGTTTAGTAGATAAAGGAGTAGAAGCAATAAAAAAAGGCGATTTTAAAAAGGTTGTGCTGTCTCGCTATATTGATGTAACAAATATAAAAACTGACACTTTACTTATTTTTAAGCGTTTGCTACATATATATAATTCGGCATTTGTTTACTGTTGGTACCATCCCAAAGTTGGAATGTGGTTAGGTGCTACACCTGAAACACTTTTGCAAATTGAAGGCAATGAATTTTCAACCATGGCTTTGGCTGGAACCCAGCAATATGATGGCATCATGGATGTTAAATGGAATGAGAAAGAGTATGATGAGCAACAAATTGTCATAGATTTCATCAAAGAAAACATTAATAAAATTTCATCAACACTTGAAATTTATGAGCCAGAAACGATTAGAGCTGGTAATGTTCTACATCTCAAAAGTGATATTAAAGGTAGATTGTTAGAAAATGAAAATAAGCTTCAAAAGTTAATTAATGCGTTGCATCCAACTCCAGCAGTTTGTGGTTTCCCGAAAATTGAAGCCATGCAATTTATTTTGGATAACGAAGATTATAATAGAGAGTTTTATGCAGGGTTTTTGGGAGAACTCAATAGAGAAGTAAAGGTACAACCAAGAACAGGAAAGCTTAATATTGAGAACAGAGCATTTACTTATAACAAAAGAGCTTCACATTTATTTGTGAATTTAAGGTGTATGCAAATGCGTGAAGACAATATAAAAATTTATGTTGGAGGAGGAATTACTAAAAACTCTATTTCAGAAAAAGAATGGAAAGAAACCATAGCTAAAATGCACACTATTAAAAGCGTCCTGTCTTAGTTTTTTGACATAAAAATGATTTCCATTTAGTATCTTTGTTTAATCCTATGAAATATCCAAAAATTCCCTTGGCGCAAACTATAATACAGCTTTGCAAGGCAAAAAAAATTGAGCATATTATAATCTCACCAGGTAGTAGAAATGCACCTTTAACTATTGGTTTCTCGAATCATGACTATTTTACCTGTTATAGTATTGTTGACGAACGTTGCGCTGCTTTTTTTGCTTTGGGAATAGCCCAACAATTGCAAGAGCCAGTAGCTGTAGTATGTACTTCTGGGAGCGCATTGTTAAACTATTATCCAGCAATCGCTGAAGCATATTACAGTCATATTCCTTTAATAGTTATCTCGGCAGATAGACCAGAGCATTTAATTAATATTGGTGATGGACAAACCATAAATCAAAAAGGTGTATATCATAACCATATTTTGTACGAGGCTAATCTAAGTGAGGCTATGGATGAATTTAATTCAAACAAAATTAATAATGCCATAAACTCGGCTATTGTAAATAAAGGGCCTGTACATATTAATACCCCTTTTAATGAACCGTTGTATGAGATGGTCAATGAGTTTTCAGTAACTGCCAAAGTTATTCCAATAAACCCAGTTGTTTCTCAGGAAGATTTTTCTACTTATATCGATATGTGGAGCAAGGCATCAAAAAAAATGATTTTAGTAGGTGTTAATGCACCAAACTCAATAGACAAAAAGATTTTACAATTTTTAGCAAACGATGATAGTGTTGTTGTATTTACCGAAACAACATCAAATCTGCATCACGGTCAATTTTTTCCAAGCATAGATAAGATAATTGCGCCTCTTGAAGAAAAGGAATTTAAAAACTTACAGCCAGAAATATTGTTAACCTTTGGTGGTATGATAGTGTCAAAAAAAGTTAAAGCCTTTCTTAGAAAATACCAACCAAAGCATCATTGGCATGTCGATAAAATAAATGCAAACGATACATTTTTTAGTTTAAGCAAACACTTTCAATATCCTGTAAATCAATTTTTTAAAGAATTATTAAAAAATAAAATACTCACCAAAAGTAGTTACAAGTCTTATTGGAGCAACATTAAGCTTCATAGACAATTGGAACATGAAAAGTATCTTGAAAACTGTGAGTATTCCGATTTAAAAGTATTTAATAAATTACTACAATCCCTTCCAAATAATACCATTGTACACTCTGGAAATAGCTCAGCTATTAGATATATGCAACTTTTTGATATTAACAACAGTTTGCAGGTCTATTGCAATAGAGGCACCAGCGGTATAGATGGTAGCACTTCTACCGCAATAGGTGCGTCGGTGGTTTCTAAAAGCCAAACTGTTTTAATTACTGGAGACCTTAGTTTCTTCTACGATAGTAATGCCTTGTGGAATAATTACATACCAAATAATTTTAGGATCATTCTCATAAATAATGGAGGAGGAGGTATTTTTAGAATCCTTCCAGGACATAAAAACACAGAGAATTTCGATACTTATTTTGAAACCAAACACAATCTAACCGCAAAGCAACTTTGTGATATGTACCATATAACTTATCAAGAGGCAAATAGTATATCTAATCTAGAAGATAAACTCCAAAATTTTTATGTACAAGGTAAGTCACCAAAACTTTTGGAAATCTTTACTCCAAGACAAAATAATGACCAAATTTTATTGAATTATTTTAAAGCAATAGAATAATTTTTTAGTGACTTTTTTTGTACATTGGTGTCACATTGTTAGTTAGTATAATTAATCTTAAATAAACAACGTAATTATGAGTAAAAGAGACGAGCTTATTGCAAAGTATGCTGCAGATTTAAAAGACAAATGTGGGATGAAACCAGATATGGATTTATTAACCAAAGTAACCATTGGTTGCGGACCTTCTATTTACAATGCAGATGCTGCAACAGTATCTGGATCAGATGCTTCAGAGCTAGCAACAGTTAAAAAGAACTTCTTGATTAAAAAACTAGGGCTTAAGGATGGAGCAGATTTAGATAAAGCCATAGATAAAGTTATGGACACCTATGGACGTTCAAACAGAAACAAATATAGAGCAGTAGTTTACTATATGTTAACAAAACATTTTGGTAAAGAATCTACTTATTAAAGAGAAATAAGCTTATTATTTATGAGCTTAACCATCATTAAAAGGCGTCGCAATTAGTTGTGGCGCTTTTTTTATTCTGCTTGTAATATGCTTACATTTGCACCATGATACACATTGGAGAATACAATACATTAGAAATACTTAGAGAAAATATACCAGGATTGTTTTTGAGCGATGATGAAGGCAATGAAGTACTTTTGCCAAATAGGTATGTTCCAAAAGAGTTTAAAATATGGGATAAACTAGAAGTATTTGTGTATTTAGATAATGATGAACGTTTGGTTGCTGTTACCGACAGACCCTATATTACAAAAGGTGATTTTGCGCTTTTGCGTTGTAACGATGTTACTAATCATGGTGCTTTTTTGGATTGGGGAATGGTTAAAGAGTTATTCTGTCCTTTTAAAGAACAAGCCTTTAAAATGAAAAAAGGAGGTTGGTATTTAGTACATTGTTATTTAGACGAAGAAACCAATAGGTTAGTGGCTTCAAGCAAGACAAACCATTTTTTAGATAATAAAGAATTAACAGTTAATCAATTTGATGAGGTAGATATTATAGTATCTCACCCTTCAGAAATTGGCATGAACGTTATCGTTAATAAAAAACATCGTGGACTAATTTTTAATGAGGACATTTTTAAAGATTTGAGCGTTGGTGATAAATTAAAGGGGATTGTTAAAAAAATACGTCCTGATAATAAATTGGATATTTCATTGGGACAAATTGGTTACCGAAATATTGAACCAAATGCTGAGGCGGTTTTAAATGAGCTAGAAGATAATAATGGCTACTTACAACTAACCGATAAATCGTCTCCAGAGCATATAAAAGAAACACTGCAAATGAGCAAAAAAAGCTTTAAAAAAGCCATTGGGTCATTGTACAAACAACGACTTATTATTATTGAAGATGATGGAATAAGATTAATTAAAAATTAACTAACCGCTTTTTTCAACTTCTTTTTTAACCCAATTAATTGCAGAATCGAGATTATTAAAGAACTTTCCTTTAAACTTTAAAAGACGTTTTTCCAATTCAAAATTTTTCATCGAAATATCAGTATAGGCCACTACAGAATTGGCGACTACAGAATTGAACCTACTGGATATAGGAATCAACTCAAACAAATTAACCGAATAAGGAAATAGCCTATGGCTAACAATACCAAAAGGTTTGTTGGGTCCATAGATATCCATACATAGATCAAAAATTTCGGTAAATTCCTTTTTACCTACAATCATTCCCTCAAAAATTTCGGTTATAAGGTAGTCTTTAAAAAAAAATAGAACACCAAATTTTGTTTCAACTATTGAAATAGCATCGTTAGACAAAGTAGATTCTTTGATAGTCATTAAGAGGGATTTAAAATGTTCATTTAAAGTTAAGAAAAAAAAGATAGCTTATTCAATAAAGCTATTTTAATATGTATTTTTACACCAAATAACTTAAACTAATGAGTAAGATAAATTGGGAGACAGCAAAAGTATATGAAGATATTACTTACAAAAAATCCAATGGTGTAGCGAGAATAGCATTTAACAGACCAGATGTTAGAAACGCTTTTCGTCCAAAGACCACAAGTGAGTTGTATGATGCTTTCTATGATGCCAATGAGGACACCTCTATTGGTGTTGTGTTGTTAAGTGCCGAAGGACCTTCAACCAAAGACGGTGTGTATTCGTTTTGTAGTGGTGGTGATCAAAAAGCACGAGGCCATCAAGGGTATGTAGGCGAAGATGGTTACCATCGTTTAAACATCCTAGAAGTGCAACGTTTAATCCGCTTTATGCCAAAAGCTGTTATTGCCGTCGTACCAGGTTGGGCAGTTGGAGGAGGCCATAGTCTTCATGTGGTTTGCGATTTAACTTTGGCTAGTAAGGAGCATGCTATTTTTAAACAAACAGATGCAGACGTTACTAGTTTTGATGGTGGCTATGGTAGTGCTTATTTAGCCAAAATGGTAGGGCAAAAAAAAGCTAGGGAAATTTTCTTTTTAGGAAGAAACTACTCGGCACAGGAAGCTTTTGATATGGGAATGGTCAATGCAGTTATTTCTCATGACAAGCTTGAAGATACTGCGTATGAATGGGCTCAAGAAATTTTGGCCAAATCGCCAACGTCCATTAAAATGCTTAAATTTGCCATGAACCTTACCGACGATGGTATGGTTGGTCAACAAGTATTTGCAGGCGAAGCCACGCGATTGGCATACATGACCGATGAAGCCATTGAAGGTAGAAATGCGTTTTTAGAAAAGCGTAAGCCTAATTTCAATAAAAAATGGATCCCATAAAATGTTGATGCTAATGGAGAAAATTAAACCTTGGATTTCAGCTTTTAGGTTACGTACATTGCCACTTTCAATTTCTGGAATTATTATTGGTAGCAGTTTTGCATACTACAATGGCGCATTTAATATTCTTATTTTTATTCTAGCCATATTGGTAACGATTAGTTTGCAAGTATTATCTAATTTAGCTAATGATTATGGCGATGGTATTAAAGGAACAGATAATGATGAGCGTTTAGGTCCTGAACGTGCTATACAGAGCGGAAAAATAACTCCAGACGAAATGTTTGCAGCCATTAGAAACAATATCCTTATAGTTATACTATTTGTCTTTTTGTTGGTTTATACCGCCTTTGGTTCGCAAGATTTTCTCTATGCTATGCTCTTTTTTGCTTTGGGTGGGCTAAGTATTTATGCGGCCTTAAAATACACCATTGGAGAGTCTGCCTATGGCTATCGTGCTCGAGGAGATATTATGGTGTTTTTGTTTTTTGGAATTTTAAGTGTTGTTGGTACTTATTTTTTATATACAAAACAACTGGATCATGTATTATTATTACCAGCTAGTATTATAGGATTGTTAAGCACAGGAGTTTTAAACCTTAACAACATGCGCGATATAGATTCTGATACGTCTGCTAATAAAATTACTGTAGCAGTAAAATTAGGTTTAAAAAAGGCCAAAATCTATCATGCAATTTTAATTGTTGGAGCCATTATTTTGAGTATGCTATTCGGTATTTTATATTACCGCTCAATGACTAATTTTATATTTGTGATTGCTTTTATTCCTTTAATAATACATCTTAAAGTAGTTTTAAAAGTAAAGGAACCCAAGGCTTTAGATTCTCAATTAAAAGTATTGGCGTTGTCCACTTTTTTGTTAGCAATCTTGTTAGGAATTGGTCAAGTATTTCATATTCTTTAATAACTTTTAAATTAACCTACACATGAAAACATTTATCTACTCTTTTATTTTCTTAACTAGTCTTGTTTGTTTTTCTCAAAACGAAATGAAGCTAAAGGTAAGTGAGAGCCAAGAATATAGAGATAAATACTATATGTTTGGAGATGTTTTAGCAAATTACATGTCGCCTTCTGGAATTACTGGCGTTGTTAGAAAAAGAAATAGAGATATGTTGTTTGAGGCTTTTGATAATAATCTTAATCCTATTTTTAAAGATTTGATTAAGGGAGAGTTAAAAGAAGAGTTAGTGGGTTATGTTTCTTTTGATGATGAAATAAAAATTTTCACAGTTTTTTCTCCAAAACAGAAGAAAAGAATAGTTAGTTATTATGTTTTCAATTTAGAAAACCTTTCAATAAAAAAAACTCAACTATTTGAGGTAACTTTAGAGAAAGGAAGTAATTCATTATTTAGTAATAGAAAGCATCAAACTAATTTTGCTATATCTCCAAATGGTAAATTTATTGCTTTATCTACCGATAATATTAAAAAGAATCTTAATTCATATACCATAAGAGTTTTTGATTCTAATACTTTGGAGGAGATGACCCAGAAATCATACAATAGCCACCAAGATCAATATTTCGAACTTAATGATCTGTTCATTGATGATAAAGGGAACGCATTTACACTTGGAAAATTATTTATTGACGGTAAATCTCAAAAAAAGAAGAATCAAGCAAATTATACATTTATTGTAAATAAAATTACACCTAATGAAGTTGAGAAGTTAGAAATTAATTTAGATAGTTTACATATAAAATCCTTGACTTTCAATAATAAAGGGAATCAGTTAGAATTATTAGGTTTTTATTCCGAAAAAAAAGTTAGTAATGTTAAAGGGACATGTGTTTTTGTGTTGAATCTTGATACTTTTGAATTAAAGAATAAACACATATTATATCAACTGCCCCAACAAGTATACCAAGACTTATACGGTACCCAAAAAGCTAAAAAAAAGAAAGACAAAGAATTGTCTAATTTTAAAGTTGATTACGTAATAAATGACTCTGAGGGAAATTCTTACTGGCTAGCTGAACAGTTTTATATAACTTATAGTTATGTTAATAATGGATTTGGAGGATATCAAACCATTACTTATCACTATGATGATATTTTAGTTTTAAAATTTGACTCTAAAGGAAAGCTAAATTGGGGTAGAAGTATATTTAAAAATGCACCAGTTACATCATATAATGCCTTTTTGAAAGATGATTATTTACATGTTATTTTAAATTCAGGGAAAAATTTAACTATAAAGAGTGATGGGAGAACTAAAGTATCAAAAGGGTGGCTTGAATCTACTGCACTTTATGATTTTGTATACTCAGAAAATGGTGATGTATCATACAATAAAATCCAAGACAATAAAGGAAATAGTTTCTATCGCCCTTATCTTGGTACTTTTTTTAATAACAGATTCATTATGATGAGTGCTATTTCTTTAAAGCGAAGATTTATGGTTTTAGAATAATTTAATTATCTTAATCTAATAATAAATTTTTAACAAATGAAAATCACATTCTTAGGTCACGCAAGTTTGCAAATTAATATTGGTGACATCACTATTTTAGTAGATCCCTTTATTTCGGGAAACCCAAAGGCAGCACATATTGATATCGACGCCTTAAAAGCCGATTATATTTTGGTAACACACGCACATCAAGACCATGTTTTAGATGTAGAAGCCATTGCAAAACGTACCGAAGCCGTAATAGTTTCCAATTATGAAATCGTAAGCCATTATCAAAATAAAGGACTGGAAGGACACCCTATGAACCATGGAGGTAATTGGGATTTTGAATTTGGAAAACTTAAATATGTAAATGCGATTCATACCTCGTCTTTTCCAGATGGTAGTTATGGTGGTCAACCTGGAGGCTTTGTGATAGAAGGGGAGCATAAAAACATCTATATAGCTGGTGATACAGCCTTAACTTACGATATGAAATTAATACCATTACAAACAAAATTAGACCTTGCCATTTTGCCTATTGGCGATAATTTTACCATGGGAATAGACGATGCTCTTATTGCCGCCGATTTTGTAGAATGCGATAAAATTTTAGGCTATCATTTCGATACCTTTGGCTATATAGAAATAGACCACGAAAGCGCTAAACGTAAGTTTTTTGAAAACAATAAAGACCTTATGCTTTTAGAAATAGGAGATTCTATTGAGTTATAGTTGTTAACAAAACTTGATAGTTTTTTGGCTTTTGATATTTTTTAACCTTGCCTTTCGAGTAAGAAAAAACTACCTTAGCTTATCGTACAGTACCGTCAATTAAAACTGAGGATACTTTAACTATTGGGCTTAATTAAAAAACATTGAAACTTAAAAAAGTTTTCATATTAGTAACATATCTTCTTTTGATTTCATGTCAAAATGAAATTGTTGTTGACTTTACTATTCTCTCTAATTGCAATATAATAGATATAAAAACGGGAGAAATTTCTAAAGGCAGTGACATTTGGATTGATAAGGGTAGAATTCTTAAAATCACATCTCACAATAAAAACTTAACCACAACAGATACGCTTATAGATGCTACAGACAAATATGTAATTCCAAGTCTTTGGGATATGCATGCGCACCTTGTTTTTAATGATTGGGTTGCCAATCTTAACACGGCTTTGGGTGTTACTGGACTACGAAGTATGCACGGCGGAAAAGGTATAGAAGATGTTTTAAAACTTAGAAAAGATGGATTTTATAAAGGTTTTGAGTTTTTATATTCAAGTCCAATTACCGATGGGCCGGGAGAAACATTCCCAGGCGTTCAAGTTGCATCAAATCCCGAAGAAGGTCGTCAATTAGTTCGTGATTATTATGAGGCTGGCTACGATTTTGTAAAGGTTTATAATCTTCTAAGTCCTGAAACATATCAGGCGATCGCAGATGAATGCAACAAACTCGATTTTCCATTTGCAGGTCATGTGCCCATTGAAGTCACGGCTGAAGAGGCTATTTTGGCTGGTCAAAAAAGTATAGAACACGCCATAGGATTACAACATGCTCTTCCAGATCCTAAATCATTCTACAATAAAGATTTAGATTATAATCAAAATATGGCTGCTTTTCTAAAGTCATACGATGAGTCACTAAAAGATAATGTACTTGCTATTACAAAATCGAAATACACTTGGTTTTGTCCAACACTAGCTAATCTGAAAGCTTTCATAATTACCGAAGAAATAGATTCCATTTTTAGAAATAACCCTCGGTTGAAATACATCCCAAAAGAGGAACAAGATTATTGGTTTGGAGATATAACAGAAGAAGGAACGCCTTCCTATTTAGCAGCGAATGAAAATTGGGTTGAAACCGAAAGAGCTGTATTTAATCTTAGGATGTCATACTTAAAACCAATGCTAGATAATGGCACCAGATTCTTAGCAGGAACAGACATTGGCAATCCAAACATATATCCTGGATTTAGTTTACATGATGAATTAGCTCTTTTTGTTGAAGCTGGTTTCACAGAATTAGAAGCCTTACAAACAGCAACCTTAAATCCAGCCATTTTTGTAGAGCGTCAAGATGAACTTGGAACCCTTGAAAAAGGTAAAATTGCAAACATTTTAATTCTTGATAAGAACCCATTAGATAATATTGAAAACACCTTAACTATTAATGGATTAGTGAGACGAGGAGAATATTTTGGAAAGGATTATCTAAATAAACTACTAGATGACTTGATTAACTAAGCCAAACAACTGGTATAGTTCATTACTCTTAAATTCCTATTCGGAATTTACTCGCTGCTGAACTATGGTCACTTTCTATTTTGCTATCTTAGTCTAAACGCAACGAAACCATACAAGAAACCATAAGCATAAATACAAAAAAACGACTCCTTTTTTTAGCCAAAATACATATATTCTATCAAAAAATAAATCCCTATTTTTGGTTTGTATATGACAGCAGCTTACAAGCAGTATAAACTTCAATTTAAACAACCAAGTGGCACCTCAAGAGGTGTATTAACCAATAAAGAAACCTGGTTTATTATAATTAACGATGGTACTAAGCAAGGTATAGGCGAATGTGGCGTTTTTAGAGGCTTGAGCATTGACGACAGACCAGATTTTGAAGATACACTAAAATGGGTTTGTAATAACATTACAAAAAAATTTGATGACTTGATGATTGAGCTTATAGCATTCCCAAGTATTCAATTTGGTTTGGAAATGGCGTTTCTGTCTTTAAAGAGTCAAGATACATTTACCTTGTTTCCTTCTAAGTTTACAAACGGAAAAGATGCTATCTCAATTAATGGTTTAATTTGGATGGGAGATTTACCCTTTATGAAACAGCAAATCAAATCAAAAATTGAAGCTGGTTTTTCTTGTATTAAAATAAAAATTGGAGCCATTGATTTTAAGTCTGAAGTGGACTTATTAAAATCTATAAGACAAGAGTTTTCGGTTAATGACATTGAATTGCGTGTAGATGCCAATGGTGCGTTTTTACCAAGTGAAGCTTTAGAAAAACTAAAAATACTATCAGAACTAGATTTGCATTCCATTGAACAACCCATTAAGCAAGGTCAAATTAAGGAAATGGCTCGATTATGCAAAGAGACACCATTACCAATTGCATTAGACGAAGAATTAATTGGTGTGTTTTCTGTAACAAAAAAAGAAGAATTGCTACAAACCATAAATCCACAATATATTATTTTAAAACCAAGTTTAGTAGGAGGATTTAAAGGCAGTGAAGAATGGATTAATCTTGCAAATAAACAAAATATAGGTTGGTGGATTACAAGTGCCTTAGAGAGTAACATTGGCTTAAATGCCATTGCACAATGGACCTATACTTTGGGTAATAATATGCCGCAAGGTTTAGGAACAGGAGATTTATTTACCAATAATTTCGATTCGCCTTTAATAGTAAAAAAAGGTACATTGCAACTCGAAAAAAATAAACATTGGAACATAAACCTATAAGTATGTATATATCACAAGTTTTTAAAGTAGAACACGATTGGTGGCGTTATGTTATTGGCGTATTTGCCGCTATTGTTGGTGTGGGCATTTTTTCGATGCCACATTTAATGGCATTAATGATAAAGGTATTTGATGGAACAGCAGACCAATCGAAGTTTGAAGATATGAATTACCTTTTGAGCTTATTTGAACCTAATTTAAACTTGGTGTTTATATTGTTGCCTTTTGTTGGCGGACTTATTTGTTTGCTTTTAGTAGTTAAATACTTGCATAAGCAATCGTTTAAAATGTTGACTACGTCTAGAAAAAAAATAGATTGGAAACGTTTTTGGTTTGCGTTTTTATTTTGGGGAATCATTTCCTCTGGTATGATATTGATTGATTATTTCGCAAACCCAGAAGGCTACGAACTTAACTTTAAATTTGGCAAATTTGTCGTTTTAGTAATCATAGCCATAGTTTTAGTACCATTACAAACCAGCTTTGAAGAATACTTGTTTAGAGGGTATTTAATGCAAGGGATTGGTGTATTAGTTAAAAACAGATGGTTCCCTTTAGTGTTAACCTCAACAGTATTTGGACTTTTGCACATTGCCAATCCTGAAATTGAAAAACTAGGCTATATCTTATTGGTATATTATATAGGAACAGGGTTGTTTTTAGGCATTTTAACCATTATGGACGATGGTTTGGAGCTGGCTTTAGGTTTTCATGCTGCTAATAATTTATTTACGGCTTTATTGGTTACTGCCGATTGGACGGCATTTCAAACACACTCTGTTTTTAAAGATATTTCCGACCCAACCAAGGCAGGTTTTATGGATGTGTTTGCACCTGTTTTTATTATGTTTCCAATATTACTTTTAATATTTGCAAAAGTATATAAATGGACCAACTGGAAAGATAAACTTTTTGGCTCTGTAATTGAACCTCCCAAAGAAGATTATAAGGTTTTAGGTGAGGATATTAGTAAGTAGGCTGGCATGTACAAGCAATAAATTATATCCAGCGATGTACTTTCGTTATTTTTTTTTCAATTCTTCTCTTAAAGCCATACTAATTTCCCTATTCTTTTTAATGAGTCCTTGTAAAGTCACAATGGCATATGAAGTTTTAATTTTTAATTCAACTAATATTTGATCGAATTCTGCAGATGCGTCTAGAGATTTTAGTCTATCATTTCGAATAAAGTTGTTATCAAGAAGAGGACTGAATTTATATTTTTCCGATTGAAATGCTTTATTACTATCATATATCCTATGACGAATAAAAAAAGGAATAATTATGTCATCTATAAAATCATTAAAATTTTGATTTGCTTGTAGGACATTAGATTCAATATTCGCTTTTTCATTTAGTAGTTCTATGATGTTATTATTCGTAATTTCAGAAATAGTGTTTTTATGTTTAATAGTCACTACAAAATCAAATACGTTATGCCATCTTAAAATGTTATAAATGTCCAATTTATTACTAGTTGAATCATAATTTGCCTTGCCCATTGTTTCATAATAAATATGATAATAGGCATCAGAGTGTTGTTTATATTGATTCAAAGCACTATTCAGTATTATGTCTTCATTCTCCAAGTCGATTAGTATGTTTTGGTATAATGAATGTTCTCTATTGTTTGCTTTTCTTAATTCATTCCAATTATTGATTTGAAGTGCAATCAAAATTCCAATAACTACAAGAACAATTTCCCCAATGGCATAAAGCAGATATTTACTGAACTTGTTTTCAGTGAGTAGTTTTTGTCTAATTTTCCGAAAGAATTTTATCATTAATTAAAGGTTGGTTATAATGAAAAACAACTTTTCGTGCGAATGAACTGTTTTAATACTTCGGTTAAAATCAGTACAAGTATGTTTATACACGACGTTAAACAAATGTAGCTATTTTTTGTAACTAAATCCATACGTAGTTCTACGTTCATCATATATTATTTAAACACATTTTAATTCTAATTATTTTAAAATAATTCGTTGAAAATACTTTAGTTTTGTTAAACTAAATGTACTTCAAAAAATGCTTCCTCATTTTAATAAAATCCATAATAAATTCAAATTAAATGGTGTGAACTATAATAATAATACTTTAAAAGAAGCCGCTTATGATTTTATTAAAGAAGGATTGCCATATCAAAAAGTGATTGGCAATTTTTTAATGGATTGGCTAAATAACAAAGATTTTATTAAGGTTACAACATCAGGATCTACTGGAAATCCAAAGGTGCTATCCATTAAAAAGCAATCAATGGTATATTCGGCTATTGCAACAGGCAATTTTTTTGGATTAACTCCTGGCAATAGTGCATTACATTGTTTACCAACTGAGTTTATTGCAGGCAAAATGATGTTGGTTAGAGCATTGATTTTAGGATTGGAATTAGATTTAATTCAACCAAACTCACACCCACTTGCTTCCGTCAACAAACCTTACGATTTCTGTGCCATGGTACCTTTGCAATTACAAAATTCGATTCCACTCTTAAAACACATAAAAACACTTATTGTTGGTGGCGCAACTGTTTCAAAAAAAATAAAAGACAACATTCAAGATTCGAGCTGTGATATTTATGCTACCTACGGAATGACAGAAACGGTCTCGCACATAGCTGTTAAAAAACTAAATAATGGCTTACATGAGTGCTATCAACTATTTCCCGAAATACACATTTCTATAGACAAAAGAGATTGCCTAGTAATTAACGCACCTAAACTAATTGAAACTCCTGTAATAACCAATGATGTAATTGAATTGTGTACCGACACAAGCTTTAAACTTCTTGGACGAATTGATAATGTCATTAATTCGGGAGGCGTAAAATTATTCCCAGAACAGATAGAGAAAAAATTAGCTAGAGTTATTCAACAACCATTTTTTGTTGCTTCTAAAAAAAATGATTCATTTGGTGAGCATCTAATTTTAGTTATTGAAGGTAATTGTAATATAGATAACCTTTCACAATCCATAAAAGACTTCGATGTGCTCAATAAGTTTGAAATTCCTAAAGAAATACTTAGTGTGCCACAGTTTGTATTTACTAATTCTGGTAAAATTAAACGTGAGCAAACATTAGAATTAATATAATAAGCAGGTTACTTATTCAAACCATCACTTCTCTCATTCTTGGTTTATAAACAAATTATTTTAAGCTTTGTCTTTAAGGAGCACTATTTTTGAAGATCTTCTTTTTTTTGAAATCCATTAAAATTCAATATTTTTAACACTTAACCAACCAAATTCAATAAAATGAAAAAATTATGCTTCATTGTATTACTAATCACTCTTCAAATTAATGCACAGCAAATTCTTCCAGAACGTGAAAGAGCAAGAGTAGTGGATGAAATTTTAGCCGATAGATTTAACAATCTGTTACCTAAATTAATGGATCGTACAGGCATAGATATGTGGATTTTAATTTCCAGGGAATATAACGAAGACCCTGTACTACGAACCATGTTACCAGCAACGTGGTTAAATGCACGACGAAGAACCATTATTCTGTTTTATAGAGATAAAGTTAAAAATACAATTGAAAAATTAGCAGTTGCCAGATATAATTTTGGCGAAAATATTATTTCCGCTTGGGATAAAACAAAACAACCAAACCAATGGAAACGTTTAATGCAACTTATAGAAGAGCGTAACCCTAATAAAATAGGGCTTAACTATTCAAAACATTTTAACATTGCTGATGGACTGGATAAAACCGATTATGATGAATTTATAAATTACTTACCAAAGAAATATCATAGTAAAGTAACATCGGCACAACCCTTGGCGACTGCTTGGATAGAAACTAGAACAGAACGCGAAATGGTGATATTTAATCAGTTGGTAGATATTACTCACGATATTATTGCCGAAGCTTTTTCAGAAAAAGTGATTACTCCAGGAATAACTACAACAACTGATGTCGAGTGGTGGATGCGAGATAAGGTCACACAACTGGGTTTAGAAACATGGTTTCACCCTAGTGTAGATGTGCAACGAACGAGTGAAAAATTAGAAGGACATCTGTATTCCTTTTCCGATAGACCTAACGAAATGGTAATTTTACCAGGAGATTTATTACATTGTGATTTTGGCATCACCTATTTACGCTTAAATACCGATTGCCAAGAATTGGCGTATGTGTTAAAACCAGAAGAAAAAGAGCCGCCAAAATATTTATCTGATGCCTTTGCTGAAGGCAATAAATTACAAGATATTTTTACTAACAATTTTGTAGAAGGAGCCACAGGAAATCAAATTCTATTAAAATCGTTGCAAGAAGCCAAAACAGCTGGATTAAGACCGTCAATTTATACCCACCCATTAGGAAGTTATGGACACTCATCAGGTACTACATTAGGCATGTGGGACGCACAAGATGGTGTTGCCGTAAATGGCGATTACCCTTTACATACTAATACAGTTTATGCTATAGAGTTAAATACCACAGTGAATATTCCAGAATGGAAACGTGATATTCGCATCATGTTTGAAGAAGCTGGTTTTTTTGGTGAAAACGGATTTAGATATGTAAACGGACGGCAAACAAAGTTGCTAACCATTCCACGAGTAAAAGATCATCAAGGGAATTAAGCATTTGTAGATTTAGAATGCTTGTAAAACAAAAAAGAGGCAACCAAACCAATTATAGAAAACATAGTCATAATGCCAAAAGTGTTTTGCAAACCAATAGCTCCTGGATTTGCATCTAAAAAATAACCCATCAAAGGACCAGCAAAAATATCTGGAGTATAGCCTACAATTGAAATAAAACCTACAGCAGTACCAGTAATTGCTAAAGGTATCTTTCCTTCTTCTAAGGTAGCAAAATAAAGCACTCTGGCAGAATATATACCTAAAGCCATAATGCCAATAGATAAAACAAATAGAATTGTAGAGTTATCATTGATTATTCCTGAAGCGAATATGAGACTCGTGATAGCCATTAATAAAAATCCTATAAAAATCCATAGTGACGCTCTGGTTCTATCTGCAAGCAACCCAATAACCACACCAATTATTGGTCGTAGATACAAGAGATAAGTGCCAACTTTAGCAGCTTCAATCTTATTGTATTTCATGACATCTTCGGCATACTGACTAAAAAGATCTGTCATTTTATAACCAAAATAGGCACATAGAATAATTACCATAAGTAACCAAACGACTCTATATTCAATAATTTTTTTAAAATTCGTTATGGTGAGTTGTTTGGTTTGTTTTTCTAAATGGGCTTTTTCAGTCTTTAATTGCTTTAAAAAGAAAAACACTAAAAATGCAACAACAATAATAGCTACAGCAGAATAGACGATAACTTGTTTAAATGCTATACGACGTTCATCGATTGTCGTGAGTTCTATATCAGTTGTTATAAATAATGAGAAAATTAGTACACCAACTGATCCAAAAATTGCAGCAACGAGTCCACGACCACCATCTAAAAAGCCAAAGGCTATGCCTTGTTTACTTGTTCCGCCCCAAATTCTTGTTGCTTTTATCATAGCGGCCCAAAAGAGAAAAATCGTGGTGAAACCCCAAAAACCATAAAGTATTCTAAGGCTTGCCAATGTTGGATATGTCGCTAAGTAAAATCCACCTAAAGCTGTTAGGATTAAGGCAACAGACATTAATACATGCGGTTTGAATTTGTCTGCAAGAGGACCACCAAAGAGGTAAGAAAATAGGGCAACAATACCATATACCGAAAAACAGCTTCCTAATTCTGTTTGACTTATAGCAAACGATTCTAAAAACGTCGTTCTAAAAATTCTAACTAAAACAAAAGGTAAAATAAAAACAGCTTCACCAGCTAGAATTAGTAAGATGATTATATGTATTGGCGATGAACTTTTTTCTTTGGACATACTAAACCTGCAAAACCCCTAAATTAAACTTTTTCTCAATAGGAGCGTGGTTAGCTGCTTCAATTCCCATGCTAATCCATGTTCTGGTGTCTAATGGGTCTATAATGGCATCTGTCCATAATCTTGCAGCAGCATAATATGGCGATACTTGGTTGTCGTATCTATCTTTAATTTTATTAAAAAGTTCAGCTTCCTTTTCAGGGGTAATTTTTTCACCTTTTTTCTTTAATGAAGCAGTCTCAATTTGCAATAATACTTTAGCAGCAGAGTTGCCACTCATAACAGCCAGTTCTGCACTTGGCCATGCAACAATAAGCCTTGGGTCATAGGCTTTTCCACACATAGCATAATTACCAGCGCCATAACTATTGCCTATTATAATGGTAAATTTTGGCACCACAGAGTTACTTACTGCGTTTACCATTTTGGCACCATCTTTTATAATACCTCCATGCTCACTTTTGCTACCAACCATAAAACCAGTGACATCTTGTAAAAACACCAACGGAATTTTTTTCTGGTTACAATTGGCAATAAATCGTGTAGCTTTATCGGCACTATCGTTATAAATTACACCACCAAATTGCATTTCGCTAGATTTAGTTTTGGCTTTTGTGGTTTTAACTAATTTACGTTGGTTAGCTACTATCCCAACTGCCCAACCATCAATTCTAGCATACGCAGTGATGATTGTTTTCCCATAACCAGCTTTATATTCGTCGTATTCCGAATTATCTACAAGGCGCTTTATAATATCGTACATATCATATTGATCTGCACGACTTTTTGGTAAGATGCCATAAATATCCCCAGGATTCTCTATTGGATGTTCAGCTTTAGTTCGGTTAAATCCAGCTTTATCGTAATCACCTATTTTATCAATTATATTTTTAATAGTATCTAACGCATCTTTATCGTCTTTTGCTTTGTAATCGGTAACACCACTTACTTCACAATGTGTGGTAGCGCCACCAAGTGTTTCATTGTCTATGGTTTCACCAATAGCAGCTTTAACTAAATAGCTTCCAGCAAGAAATATGCTTCCTGTTTTATCAACAATCAATGCTTCATCGCTCATAATAGGTAAGTAAGCACCACCTGCGACACAACTTCCCATAACTGCCGAAATTTGCGTAATACCCATACTGCTCATCACAGCATTATTTCTAAAAATACGTCCGAAATGTTCTTTGTCAGGAAAAATTTCATCTTGCATTGGTAAATACACACCAGCCGAATCAACCAAATATATAATTGGTAGTTTATTTTCTATAGCAATTTCTTGAGCACGTAAATTTTTTTTCCCAGTAATTGGAAACCACGCACCAGCTTTTACAGTAGCATCATTAGCTACTACAATACATTGTTTTCCTTTAATATATCCAATTTTAACAACAACACCACCAGATGGGCAACCTCCATGTTCTTGATACATATCTTCTCCTGCAAAAGCGCCAATTTCTATACTTTTTGATTTAGCATCAAGCAAATAATCAATTCGTTCACGAGCAGTCATTTTGCCTTTAGACTTGTGCTTTTCAATACGGTTTTTACCGCCTCCGAGTTTAACTTTTGCCAATCGTTTGGTTAAATCGGATACTAAAAGTTTGTTGTAATCTTCGTTTTTATTGAAGTCGATGTCCATTAATTATTTTGTTTTGATGCTAAAGTACAAAAGAACTAGATGCTATAAAAGATAGAACATTTTATTTATATATTACATGGAAATATATTCCATGGTATATATTAATTTATTTTTTGTATATTTGCAATGAACTAAACAATATATAAAATGAAAAGAGATAAACTTATTTATTACATAGCGACAGGATTATTAACCTTGTTAATGCTATTTTCAGTTAGTATGTACTTTTTCAATCATGATGAAGTAGCTGCTATGTTTGAAGGCTTTGGATACCCAACGTACATTATTTATCCATATGCTATTGCTAAACTATTGGGTCTTTTTGCTATTTGGAACCCAAATTTCAAAGTCATTAAAGAATGGGCTTATGCTGGCTTTTTTTTCGCATTCATATTGGCGTTTTTTGCACACTTTATGATTGGTGATGGAGAACAAGGTGGAGCTTTAGTAGCAATGATTCTGCTAGTGCTTTCGTATATTTTTAATAAAAGAATAAATAAATAATAATATGAAAAAAGTTATTGCATTTGCTGGAAGTAACAGCAAAAACTCAATAAATAAACAATTAGCTGAGTATGCTGCTAATCAAATTAGCAATGTTAAAGTTGAAGTTTTAGATTTAAACCATTTTGAGCTGCCTCTTTATGGCATTGATTTAGAAAACGAACATGGAATACCTGATAATGCGCACACATTTCTTGATAAAATAAAAATGTCAAGTGGTATTGTACTGTCTCTTGCAGAGCACAATGGTGCTTACTCTGCAGCATTTAAAAATATTTTTGACTGGATGAGTAGAATTGACAGCAAACTTTGGAATGATAAGCCAATGCTATTAATGGCAACATCTCCTGGCGGAAGAGGAGGAGCAACCGTTTTAGATATTGCAAAAAACAGATTTCCTTATATGGGAGGGAATATCGTATCAAATTTTTCATTACCTTCATTTTATGAGAATTTTTCTGAGCAAGGAATTAAAGATGAAAAACTAAACGAAAAATTAAAGCAATCAATTTTAAAATTTCAAGAAGCAATAATATAATAACCTAATAATGAACGCTGATAAAGAGATAGTTAAAGAATATAAAAACGGCGATTTAACTGTTATTTGGAAACCAACAAAATGTATTCATGCCGCTGAATGTGTAAATCGTTTGCCTAATGTTTATAATCCAAATGATAAACCTTGGATTAAAGTTGAAAATGCTTCCATTGAAGAATTAAAAGAACAAATTGAGGCATGTCCATCTGGAGCTTTGACTTATGATTTTAGAGGCTCTAACAATAATGATGGTCAGAATGAAATTGAAATTAAAGTTCTTGAAAATGGGCCTTTGTTAGTTTCTGGTAATTTAAATATTAAAAAGCCTGATGGCAGTAATGAAGTAAAGAGCAATTCTACTGCGTTTTGCAGATGTGGTGCTTCAAACAATAAACCATATTGTGACGGTAATCATAAAGGCATAAATTTTATAGGATAATATGGACTTTAAGCAGGAAGACGACACTAAAAAAGGACGTTTCTATTTTGAAGAAGATCGTTCTGGTAATACTGAAATAACCTACGTGTATGCTGGACCACAAAAAATTATTATTAGTCATACAGGAGTTTCAGAAGCGTATAAAGGTAAAAACTTAGGAAAGCAATTAATAAATACGGTTGCTGACTTTGTTAGGGCGAATAATATTAAGATTATTCCCCTATGTCCATTTGCCAAAGCAATTATGACTAGAGATGAAACTTATAAAGATGTGTTAAACTAAACAAATGGGAAATATTTCTAAAGACATAAACTCATCGTTTCCAAATAACAAAGTAAAAGCTTTCTTAAACATTATTTATACAAGCAATTGGATTAACAGTCACCAAAACAACTTTTTTAAACCGTTTGGAATTTCTTCTCAGCAATTTAATATTCTTAGAATTTTACGTGGTGCTGGAAAGCCACTAAAAGTGCAAACAATTAAGGAAAGAATGATCGAAAGAGCACCAAATGCAACACGGCTAATGGATAAATTATGTGCCAAAAATTTAATTGAACGCATACCATGTCCAGAAGATAGGAGAGTTGTGCATATAGCTATTACAGGTACAGGTTTAAAATTACTTGAAGATATCTCAAAAAAAATGAATTTTGATTTATTGAAAAACTTAAATGAAAAGGAAGCAGGAATACTAAGCGACTTGCTTGATAAAATTCGCTAAAAAAAATTTAACTAAATAGTTTCCATGGAAACTAAAAAAACATAAAAAATGAAAACAACAATTCACAAAGCAGAGAGTAGAGGATTTGCAAATCATGGTTGGTTACAAGCAAATCACTCATTTAGTTTTGCTAATTATTATAACCCAGAGAAGCTCCATTTTGGAGCCTTACGAGTATTGAATGATGATGTTATTGCACCCAAAATGGGATTTGGCACTCATCCTCATGATAATATGGAAATTATTACAATACCTTTAGGAGGAGAGCTTAAGCATCGTGATTCAATGCATAATGAATGGCAATCTGTTTTACCAGGAGAAGTGCAGATAATGTCTGCCGGAAAAGGCATTCAGCATTCTGAAATTAATGGCTCGGCCAATCAACACTTAAGTTTATTCCAAATCTGGATTATTCCAAATAAACAAAATGTTGAACCACGTTACGACCAAAAAACTTTTCTAGAAGAAAACAGGAAAAACAAATTGCAAACTTTGGTTACTTCAATTGATGAAAACCATGAAGGCAGTCTTAAAATTCACCAAGATGCAATTTTGTCTAGAATAGATTTAGATAAAAACCAAGTATTTAAATATCATTTAAAAAGTAAAAAACACGGTGTGTACGTTATGATAATACATGGGAATGTAGCCATTAACGACAATACATTGAAAACTCGTGATGCCATTGGAGTTTCTCAAACTGAGGATTTTACAATTAAAACTTTAAACAATTCACAATTACTTTTTATTGAAGTGCCAATGCTTGAGTTGTAAAAAATTACCCATGTACTAAAAAGCATCCTAATGAGGATGCTTTTTTTATGTAAAAACACGATATTTGCTTTTCGACTAACTATCAAATAAAATAAGAATAAAATTATGGCAATGAATAAAAACACTGTATTGGCTTGGGCTACAACAATAATGATTATCGTAGGATTAGGACTTATAGCGTTAGGAGCATTTAGGTATTATGAAGTAGCTGGTTATGGTTTTGCAGCTGTTGGTGTTGGGTTTTTAGCTGTAGCTTGGGTGTTTAATGCCTTAAAAGGAAGAGTTTAAAAGTCTTCAAATCACAGTACTAAGTAGGTAGTTAAAACCTATTAACTTAATAATTCAATAACAATTCACTTAAACAATGAGCGACGATAAAAAAGTAATTTTTTCAATGTCTGGAGTTACCAAGACATTTCAATCTGCTAATACTCCTGTTCTTAAAAATATTTACCTAAGCTTCTTTTATGGAGCTAAAATTGGAATACTTGGTTTAAACGGTTCTGGTAAATCAACCTTGCTTAAAATTATAGCAGGTGTTGATAAAAATTATCAAGGTGATGTAACTTTTATTCAAGATTACTCAGTGGGCTTTTTAGAACAAGAACCCAAATTAGACGATAATAAAACTGTGATGGAGGTTGTACGTGAAGGTGCTGCTGAAACAGTTGCTATTTTAGATGAATACAATAAAATCAATGACCAATTTGGATTAGAAGAGGTGTATAGCGACCCAGACAAGATGGAAAAACTTATGAACCGTCAGGCTGAGCTGCAAGACCAAATTGATGCTGCAAATGCTTGGGAATTAGATACCAAACTTGAAATTGCTATGGATGCTTTGCGTACTCCAGATAGTGACAAGAAAATAGGTGTGTTGTCTGGAGGTGAGCGTCGTCGTGTGGCTTTATGTCGTTTATTATTACAAGAACCAGATGTATTGTTATTAGATGAGCCTACAAACCATTTAGATGCCGAATCTGTACATTGGTTGGAGCATCACTTGGCACAATATAAAGGGACAGTGATAGCTGTAACTCACGATAGATACTTTTTGGATAATGTAGCTGGCTGGATTTTGGAGCTAGACAGAGGCGAAGGCATTCCATGGAAAGGTAACTACTCCTCTTGGTTAGATCAAAAATCAAAACGAATGGCTCAGGAAGGCAAAGCAGCTTCCAAACGCCAGAAAACGCTAGAACGAGAGCTTGAATGGGTTCGTCAAGGAGCTAAAGGTCGTCAAACAAAGCAAAAAGCACGTTTGAAAAACTATGACAAGTTAATGAGTCAAGACCAAAAACAATTGGATGAAAAGCTGGAGATATACATTCCTAATGGACCGCGTTTAGGAACCAATGTTATTGAAGCCATTGGAGTGAGTAAAGCTTTTGGCGACAAATTACTTTACGAAGATTTAAACTTCAAATTACCTCAAGCTGGAATAGTTGGTGTTATTGGACCAAATGGCGCAGGAAAAACGACCATTTTTAAAATGATAATGGAAGAAATTACTCCAGATAAAGGTGAATTTAAAGTAGGAGAAACAGCCAAAATTGCCTATGTAGATCAAGCTCATTCTAATATCGATACTAACAAAACCATTTGGCAAAACTTTAGCGACGAGCAAGAACTTGTTATGATGGGAGGAAAGCAAGTAAATTCAAGAGCTTATTTAAGTCGTTTTAATTTTTCTGGTAGTGAGCAAAACAAAAAGGTAAGCCAGCTTTCTGGAGGAGAACGTAACCGTTTGCATTTAGCTATGACGCTAAAAGAAGAAGGTAATGTATTGCTTTTAGATGAGCCTACTAACGACCTTGATGTCAATACATTAAGAGCGCTCGAAGAAGGGTTGGAAAACTTTGCAGGTTGTGCAGTAGTTATTTCTCACGA
>TARA_R110002073_G_scaffold137209_2_pt1 | contig 44695 bp, 43 predicted proteins | sample TARA_R110002073 | Tara Oceans TARA_R110002073 (sample SAMEA4397174) | marine metagenome | biome: Polar Biome; feature: [DCM] deep chlorophyll maximum layer (ENVO:01000326); material: water (ENVO:00002006), including particulate matter (ENVO:01000060) such as... | depth 40 m
AACACATAGGTTTGGTCAGTGCGATTTTGATCTCCGTGCAACCTATATTCGACCCTAAAGCCGGCAGATTCAAGCACGAGCGCCATCTTGGCGATGAACGGGTGATTGCCCGCAAGTGCGCTTTCAAGCAGGCCGGGTTCTAACAGGATATGGACTGTTTGATTATACGTCATCATCTGACGCTAGCCTCGGCAACAGATCGCCACAAGTGGGCCGACCCTTGTCCCTTTGGTTTTCGGGGACCATATAGGGCTGAAGCAAAGGAGACCGCGCATGTCGAAACAAGAATTCCCCGGATGGCACGGGACCACCATCATCGGGGTGAAAAAGGACGGTGAAGTCGTGATCGCCGGCGATGGACAGGTCAGTCTGGGCCAGACGGTCATCAAAGGCACCGCTCGCAAGGTCCGCAGGCTAAGCCCCGGCGGCTTTGACGTGGTTGCGGGATTTGCAGGATCAACAGCGGATGCATTTACCCTGCTTGAGCGGCTTGAAGCAAAACTGGAGGCGACCCCCGGTCAACTCGCCCGCGCAAGCATCGAGCTGGCAAAGGACTGGCGCACCGACAAGTACCTGCAAAAACTCGAGGCGATGTTGATCGTCACTGATGGCAAGGAACTGCTGGTGATCACCGGTGCGGGCGACGTGCTGGAACCTGAACACAACGTCGCGGCCATCGGGTCGGGCGGGAATTATGCGCTGGCCGCTGCGCGCGGCATGATGGACAGCAGTCGCGATGCGGAAACCATCGCCCGTGACGCCATGAAGATCGCGTCAGATATCTGCGTATACACGAACGGCAACCTCACGGTGGAGAAAATCAAACCATGACCGATCTGACCCCACGCGAAATCGTTTCCGAGCTTGACCGGTTTATCATCGGTCAGAATGATGCAAAACGCGCCGTCGCCGTTGCGTTGCGGAACCGTTGGCGCCGCAAACAGCTGGGCGACGATTTGCGCGACGAAGTTTATCCCAAAAACATTCTGATGATCGGCCCGACCGGCGTTGGTAAGACCGAGATAAGCCGCCGCTTGGCCAAGCTGGCACGGGCACCGTTTTTGAAAGTTGAAGCGACAAAGTTCACCGAAGTCGGCTATGTCGGACGGGATGTCGAACAGATCATCCGCGATCTTGTCGATAGTGCGATCGTGATGACCCGCGAATACATGCGCGAAGACGTCAAGGTCAGCGCCCACAAGGCGGCGGAAGAACGCGTGATTGATGCGATTGCGGGTGCCGATGCCCGCGAAGGTACACGCGACATGTTCCGCAAGAAACTGAAGTCGGGCGAGTTGGACAGCACGATGATCGAACTTGAGGTGGCCGATACCTCCAGTCCATTCCCGATGATGGATATTCCCGGCCAACCCGGCGGCGGAATGGGCATGATGAACCTGGGCGATTTGTTTGGCAAAGCCATGGGCGGTCGGAAGGTGAAAAAGCGGCTCTCGGTCGCGGAAAGCTACGAAGTATTGATCAGCGAGGAAGCTGACAAACTGCTGGATGATGAAACAGTGAACCGCGCCGCAATCGATGCGGTGGAGCAGAACGGCATCGTGTTTCTGGATGAGATTGACAAGGTTTGCGCCCGTTCCGATGCGCGGGGCGGCGACGTATCGCGCGAGGGTGTGCAGCGCGATCTGCTACCCCTGATCGAAGGGACCACCGTTTCGACCAAGCATGGCCCGGTCAAAACCGACCATATCTTGTTTATTGCGTCGGGTGCGTTTCACATCGCCAAGCCGTCCGATCTGCTTCCTGAATTACAGGGCCGTCTGCCAATCCGGGTCGAGTTACGCGCGCTTACCGAAGGTGATTTCGTGCGCATCCTGACAGAAACCGATAACGCTCTGACGTTGCAGTACACCGCCTTGATGGGCACGGAAGAGGTTGAGGTTTCGTTCACCGAAGACGGCATCAAGGCATTGGCAAAGATTGCCGCCGATGTGAACCAATCCATTGAAAATATCGGTGCGCGCAGACTCTATACCGTAATGGAAAGGGTATTCGAAGAGCTGTCCTTTAGCGCGCCTGACCGTGGAGGCGAAAAAGTGGTGGTTGACGGTGATTTCGTTGAAAAGAACCTTGGCGAATTGACCCGATCCACCGATCTGTCGCGTTACGTGCTTTAGGGCTTTTCAATATGCCATGCGCCTGAGAATGATGGCGCATGGCTTACCTTCAGTTTATTCGCGCCAATTGGCTGTTTTTATTGGCAGGTTTCCTGCTGACATTTACATCTTCTTACGGTCAGACCTATTTTATTTCGCTTTTCGCCGGTGAAATTAAGGGAAGCTTTGGCCTGAGCGACGGGCAATGGGGTGGCATCTATACTATCGGAACCACACTGTCGGCCATCACCATGGTTTGGGCAGGTGTGCTTACCGACAGGTTCAGGGTGCGCCGTTTGTCGTTCTGGGTGATGGTCGCGCTCGCCACCGCATGTCTGGCGATGGCGGCGGTGCCCAACTGGATCGCACTGATCCTTGTCATTTATGCGCTGCGGCTGACTGGCCAAGGGATGATGTCACAACTGGGTGCTGTTGCCATGGTGCGCTGGTTCGAGGCAGCACGCGGCAAGGCATTGTCGCTGTCATCGTTGGGATTTGCCGCCGGGCAAGCGATACTGCCCGTTGTGTTCGTGGCGTTATTTGCCAGTTTTCATTGGCGCAGCCTGTGGGTGTTGGCCGCCGGGCTGGTGCTGCTTACCATGCCGGTCATGCTGATGCTGTTGCGGCATGAGCGAACCCCGCAATCCATGTCACAGACAACCCAATCTGTCGGTATGGACGGGCACCATTGGACCCGCGGGCAGATGATCCGGCATGGATTATTCTGGCTGATGATCCCGATGATCATAGGCCCCGCGGCGTGGGGCACGGCCCTGTTCTTTCAACAGGTCCATCTGACCGAGGTCAAAGGCTGGTCGCTGGTCAGCTTTGTGGCGCTGATGCCGCTTTATACGGTCACCTCCGTTATCTCGACCTTTGTATCAGGGTGGGCAGTGGACCGTTTTGGCGTGATACGGGTCACCCCCGTCCAGATGCTGCCCTTTGCTGCATCATTTGCCGTGCTCGCCTATGCTGACACAATTCCAATGGCCGGGGTGGGCTTACTGATATTCGGCATCGGGCAGGGGATGCAGGCCACCGCCACCTCGGTGTTCTGGGCTGAATTCTACGGGACGCGTCATATCGGTTCGATCAAGGCTGTCGCCGCCGCATTGATGGTTTTTGGGTCAGCAATAGGGCCGGGCATCACCGGGTTGTTCATAGATCTGGGCGTGGATTTTCCTGAACAGATGATCCCGATCGCGATTTATTATGTGATCGCGGCGATCATGGCGACGACCGGAATTCTTAGGTACCAAAGCAGACTGGTTCCGCGTCAGCGGTGACGGCGAAGATACACATAGTAAGCGCCACCGCCACCGTGACTGATATGGGCCTGACTGACCTGCAATACAGCAGCGGAAAGCGGCGGCATCGATAGCCACTGCGGGACCTGATGGCGCAAAACACCGTGACGGACAGGGATCGGTCCGCCTTCATCGCGCATTTTGCCCTTGCCTGTGATGACCAGAACCAAGCGCCTTCCTTTGGCGTGCGACCCCAGAATGAACTTGGTCAGCGCCGGATGGGCGCGGTCGAGCGTCATGCCGTGCAGGTCGATCCGGCCTTCGGGGCGGATTTTTCCACGTTTCAACCTGCCGAATGCCTTGCTGTCCATCTGCACCGGAGATTTGCGGATCTGGTCGGGTAGGGACGGCATCAAATCATGCGCATTGCTGCGGGGTTTTGGCGTAGGTTTGCCCAGCACAACAGAGGTCGTTTTGCGGATTTTCGGAAGGCTGGGTGCCGGCGCATCTATCTCGGGCCGAAAAAGCTGATTCACGTCGAGCTTTTCCGTTCGCTCTGTCACCTTTTGCCAAAGCGACAGATCATCCTTATTTAGACGCTTTCGGGTCATTCCAGCGGTTCCGGCAGTAATCCATATGCCCGTTGAATTGGCATTAGAACCATCATCCGCCCCGGATCGCGTAGCTTACCCGCAGCCCGCCCGGCACCGTCGCCGGTGCCAAAGAAGACATCTGCCCGCTGGGCCCCCTTGATAGCTGACCCGATATCCTGGCCGATCATCAAACGGTGCAAGGGATCGGCTCCGGCCTTCTCTATCCAGACGGGGGCACCGAGCGGTACAAATTTTGGATCGACCGCAATGGTACGCAGCGGTGTCACAGACCGGTTCATCGCGCCAAGCGGGCCTTGATCGGCGGGAACCTGGTTAACCTCTCGGAAGAATACGTACGACGGGTTATGGTAGAGCAATTCGCGTCCATCTTCCGGATTGCGCCGCACCCAGTTTTTTATCACGTCAGCACTGACCTGATGAACGTCATAAATACCCCTGCGCACCAGTTCGACACCGATGGACCGATACGGGTGACCATTGGCACCGCGATAACCAACCCGAAGGTACTTGCCACTTGGAAGGTGGATACGTCCGGAACCTTGTATTTGAAGGAAGAAAAGCTCAACCGGGTCATCGACATAAGCAATTTCCAGCCCGCGGTTCTTCATCACGTCGGTGTCCAGAATATCACGCCTGGTTAACCACGGGTTATTGCTTTCGGCTTCCGAGGGCATGGCGTAGACGGGATAACGGTACCGATCCGAAGGGTACAAATCGCCCTCGAGTTCGGGTTCAAAATAGCCGGTAAACAGCGCTTCCTGCCCATCTTCGATCAACACCGGGCGGAAGAACAATTCAAAAAACTGTTTCGGATCGGGGGAGGTATTGGCGAATTTACACAGGTTGCGCCAGTCGACGTCCTTCATGTCGCCGCATGTGTTCAGGAATGTCCTCAGCGCCGCTGCATGATCATCGGCTTCCCAACCATCGAGCTGGCTGAAATCCATAATTGTATAGGAAACATCCGCGTTTGCGGGCGGCACCGTCAGGCCCGCCCACAACAATGCATACCAAAAGGCACGCCTTATCCGTCTGTAGAAACGAGCAACCAATTTGGATCATCCGAGCCCATGACACGAGAGAACACCCACGTGTCTTTTTGACGTTTCACTTCGGTTGGGCTGCCTTCGACGACATTACCGTCGCGATCTTTTACAACCGATGTCATCTCGGCAACATAACGGATGGTGAGCTCCGCTTCGTTGGTGGTCCGGTCCATCGTCGCGTTGACGAGTTCCATCTCCCGGATACCAATAAAGTGAGATTCAACCGTCAATCCTTGGTCTTCGCGGGCCGCGACCCCATCAAGAAAGCTTTCGTAAATCTCTTCTGACAAGAAAGGTTGAATATCACCAAGATTGCCATGCTCATAACCCATCACGATCATCTCGTATGCGCCGCGTGCACCGCCAAGGAAATCACTTACACCAAACGAAGGTTCGACACGCTTCATTTCAGCCAGGGCCAGAGCGGAATCCGACCCTTCGGGCGCGTGATCGGTGATATCAAGATCAGGACCACCTTCAATCACCTCGAATGCAGGTCCCTTCGTTGTTTTTTGCGGAGCTTCGACAGCCGTTGGCTTTTCATAGCCATCTCGCGTGCCAAGAACATTTTTCAGACGCAAAATCAGGAACACTGCAATACCGGCAAGTACCAGAAGCTGTATCAGTGGCGAATTCATAGGTACCTCGTATTAAGAAACATGGAAACGTCGGTGTATTGCCCCTATGTAGGGTGTGAACCGGGCCAAGTCCACTCTGGCCCTCAGGAAAGGATCTTGGCCATGTGGCTATTTTTGGCATTTATTGCCGTACCATTGATAGAGATAACATTATTCATCCAAGTCGGTGGCATAATCGGCTTGGGATGGACGTTGGCAATTGTTGTGCTGACAGCGATTATCGGCACCTATCTAATGCGCGCGCAAGGGGCGTTGGCGCTTGGTCAGATCAAGAAATCCCTGTCCGAAGTTCGCGACCCTACTGAACCTTTGGTGCACGGGGCAATGATCCTGTTTGCCGGTGCGTTGTTGCTTACACCGGGCTTTTTCACCGATGCGGTTGGCTTTGCTTTGCTGATCCCCGCTGTTCGTACCGCCGCGTTCAAAGCGGTGCGTAGTAAAATCAAGGTTAGCGGGTCAGTTAACATGGGCGGGAATATGCATGATCCGCGGCAGCAAAAACGCCCACAACCGCATCGCCCTATGCAAGGTGATATCATTGACGGCGAATATCACGAGCTTCCCGATGGTGACAGCCGCCCCAAACGCCCGTCGGGCTGGACAGACCATTGAGCGCCGTCAACCGATCTGATAAGCCCTGCCAATGAATTTTTAGTTTCAGGGGTCCTAAATATGGCTGAAGAAGAAGCAACACAACCTACTCAGGCAGCGCAGCCACAATTGCGCATCTTGGGGCAGTTCATCCGCGACATGTCATTTGAAAACATCATGGCACAAAAAGGCGCGCCAACCGATGTTCAACCTGACGTCCAAGTACAAGTAAATCTGGACGCAAAAAAGCGTGCGGCTGATAACCAGTATGAATCGGCTATCAAGCTACAGGTTACTTCAAAGGCAAAAGAAGGCGATGTAACGCTGTTTCTCCTGGAAATCGATTATGTCGGCGTCTTTCATGTAGAAGGCGTTCCAGATGACCAGATGCACCCGTTTTTGCTGATCGAATGCCCACGGATGATTTTCCCGTTCCTGCGCCGGGTGGTGAGTGACATCACGCGTGATGGTGGATTCCCGCCGTTGAACCTTGAAAATATCGACTTTGTTGCTTTGTACCGCAACGAAATCGCACGTCGGCAAGCCGAGTCTGCACAAAAAGCTGACGCTTAAAGCGTTTTCCACACAGCTCTGTCGCCCAATTTATCGACAAACTCGGTATGGGCGGCAGCTTCCTCTTTTGTGATACGCGAGGGCAGGGGCGTTGGACGCGGCTTGGGTGTCCATTCTGATCGGTGATCACCCGCTACAGGTTCTGGCTGGCTCGACAGACCGAAATCCGGTTGGCGACCGCCGATAAGCTCAAGATACACTTCGGCAAGAATTTCACTATCAAGCAAGGCGCCGTGCAAGGTGCGCGATGTGTTATCGATACCAAACCGCCGACACAAAGCATCCAGCGATGCAGGCGACCCCGGAAAACGTTTGCGTGCAATAGCCAGCGTGTCCAACGCCTGTTCCCACGGGATCTGCGGAAGGTTCATCCACTTCAGCTCGGCATTCAGAAACTTGATATCAAATGCTGCATTGTGAATGATCAGCTTGGAATCACCGATGAAATCAATAAAATCTCTGCCGATTTCGGCAAACTTGGGTTTGTCGCGCAGAAAATCATCGCCAAGGCCATGCACCTGAAATGCTTCGACGGGCATGCTCCGTTCGGGGTTGATATATTGATGATAGGTCTTGCCCGTAGCCATGTGACCGATCAGCTCCACCGCGCCTATCTCGACAATACGGTCGCCGGTTTCAGGATCAAAGCCGGTGGTTTCCGTATCCAGAACGATCTCACGCATGGCGTATCCTTTCCTTGATGTCTTCGATGACCGCCTGCACCTGAGCGCGGGCATGTTCAACGGTGTCGGTTTCGATTACATAGTCGGATAACGCACATTTTTCATCGTTTGGCATCTGTTTCGCGCGGATATTTTCAAATTGTTCCTGAGTCATTGTCCCGCGCGCCATTACCCGCTCCTGCTGCAATTCCCCTGAAACAGTGACACATGCAACGGCGTCCATCCGCAGATTGCCCCCCGTTTCAAAAATCAGTGGAATGTCGAGAACCACAATTTCGCTCCGGGCTGTAGCAAGGAAATTCGCGCGGTCCTTGCCTACCAGTGGGTGGACAATTGCTTCGATCTTCTTCAGCGCGGTCTCGTCGCGCGCAATAATTTCTTTAAGAGCAGGGCGGGATATTTCGTCATTGATGACCGCTTCGGGAAATGCCGAACGAAATGCACTAACCGCCGCCCCGCCTTTTTCGTACAGTCGGTGCACTGCCGCATCTGCGTCCCAGACCGCACAGCCAGCGTCAGCGAACATTTTTGCAGTCGTCGATTTCCCCATGCCGATTGATCCGGTCAGCCCGAGCATAAACATCAAAGCAACGCCGCGGTGCGTGCCGCACGGTCAACCTCAGGGCGGGTGCCAAACCAGCGTTCAAAACCAGGGACGGCCTGGTGAAGCAGCATACCCAACCCATCGACGGTCACGCATCCCAGTTCTTCGGCAGTCTCAAGAAGCTTGGTTTTCAGTGGGGCGTAAACCAGATCGGTCACCACGGTGTCAGGGCTGAGACCGTCGAGGGGCACCCGTAGCTCTGGCTTGCCAATCATGCCCAGCGATGTGGTATTAACCACCAACGCCGCATGGTCCAACATATTGCCTGCTTGTACCCAGTCGTACACCGTAACGCGGTTACCAAAGACAGATTTCAGTCGATCGGCACGCACGCGCGTGCGGTTCGACAACATGATTTCGGGTACCCCTGCATCCAGCAATGATGCAATAACAGCGCGAGCGGCACCACCTGCGCCCAATACCGCCGCTGGGCCAGCCTGTGGTGCCCAGTTTGGTGCCCCGTTCTTTAAATTTTCAAGAAAACCGTAACCGTCTGTATTATCGCCCTGGATCTTCCCATCTGCCCGAAAAATCAATGTGTTCACGGCACCGATCAGTGCAGCGCGGTCGGTCACAAAATCCGCGATTTCCATTATGGCTTCTTTGTGGGGTAGCGTCACATTGGCCCCGACAAACCCCATCTTGGGTAAGGTCAAAATGACGTCTTTCAAGTTAACCGGCTCTACTTCCATTGGTATGTAGGCACCTTGAATACCCAGAGTTTTCAGCCAGTGACCATGGATTTTTGGCGACTTCGAATGTGCGATCGGATAGCCGATCACTCCGGCAAGCGGTATTTTAGGCAAACTCATGCAGGCAAGTTCCCTCTTAAAGTCAGATAATTAAGCAGCTCCAGCAGCGGCAATCCTAGAACATTAAAGTAATCACCTTCAATACTGCTGAAAAGTCTTACGCCTTCTTCCTCAAGTTTGTATCCGCCTACTGACTGACGGATGCTATCCCAGTTTCGCGTGACGTAATCTTCGATATAAATGTCTGATGCCTCACGCATCCGCAGTCTTACTTGACCCACGTGGCGCCAGATTGGTTTTCCACCTTCCACGATGACTGCGGCGGATAAAAGGCTGTGGCGATCACCCGCCAATGATTTTATTTGGGCGACCGCATGTTCAGGTGACGCGGGTTTGGACAGCAGTTGCCCGCGGTGATCCAGCACTTGATCACATCCCAGAACCAAAGCTTCGGGGTTCCTGTCGCTGACCTTGCGCGCCTTCATTTCGGCCAGAGTGTCAGCGATATCACGCGGCGATGCGTCTTCTGCCAGAAGGGCGGCTTTAATCGTTTCTTCATCAATTCGAGCAACGCTGACCTCGTGCGGGACATTTGCGCGTTGCAACATCTCAGTACGCACGGGTGAAGCAGATGCGAGGATTAGTGTTTGTGACATGGGGATAAACCTGTGAACGACCTTAAGAACTTTTTAAGGATTTCTCGGTAGGAAAGCGAGGGTAACCGACTTGCCCAGGTATAGCCCTGATTTTCGGTCACGTTGTCCCGGGTTATACGGGGAGGGATAAGGATAAAACCGCAACACCCTTTATATGTTTAATCCCAAGTTTATCCCCAGAACACTACAATATTTTCTGCGCTCTATATCTCGTTAAGCTACTGATATTAATAATTATTAACGACGGTGTACTTTGTTGTCCTCTATCGTGACAATTCAATGTGCACAGGTGGATAAATCAACGCATAACTGGATAATCCACAGGTTTTGTGTTCTCTACTTACATCATCATCTTTCTTCTTTTCTTATTTATATTAGAAAGACCGCGATGAATGGAGAGTGATATGTCTGACCTTCTGGCCGCCGTTTACCCTTGGGCGAAGGCTTTACATATCATGGCTGTTATCTCTTGGATGGCTGCGTTGTTCTATCTGCCGCGGCTTTTGGTGCATCACACCGAACAAGTTGGGTTGCAGGGGCCGACCCACGAGCTGTTTTCAATGATGGAATTCAAGCTTGCCACGATAATCATGCGGCCGGCTATGATCGCCACCTGGATTTTTGGGCTAAGCTTGGTTTTTACACCCGGCGTCGTCGATTGGACGGCTTGGTGGCCATGGACCAAAGGGATCAGCGTGATCGCGATGACAGCGTTCCATGAATGGCTTTACGCCCGGGTCAAAGACTTTGCTTCGGGAAGCAACACGGTAACGGGTAGACAATACAGAATTATGAACGAAGTCCCGACGGTATTGATGATTGTCATTGTCCTGTCTGTGGTGGTGAAATTCTAAGCGGATTGACGAAACGTCGACTTCTGACTATGTGTTTCAGCGCACCCCGTTCGGGGAGGCATCATTCTGTCCATTTAATTGATACGACCGCCCTTAACACGGGACCGGAATAGGATATTGTCCATGACAACCGAAACGCTAAACCTTGCTGATCTGAAGGCGCAGACACCCAAGAATCTTCTTGCGATGGCTGAAGAGCTTGAGATTGAAAACGCGTCGACGATGCGTAAAGGCGAGATGATGTTCCAGATTCTGCGCGAGCGCGCTGATGAAGGTTGGGAAATCTCCGGCGACGGCGTTTTGGAAGTTCTACAAGACGGCTTTGGCTTCTTGCGGTCCCCCGAAGCAAACTATCTTCCCGGTCCCGACGACATCTACATGTCTCCCGAGATGATCCGCCAACATTCGCTGCGTACCGGGGATACGATTGAAGGTCTCATCAAGGCACCTGACGACACCGAACGTTATTTTGCCTTAACCGAAGTGACCAAAATCAACTTTGAGGCCCCCGAAGAGGCGCGGCACAAGGTGGCATTTGAAAACTTGACGCCGCTCTATCCCGATGAACGGCTCACGATGGAAGTCGAGGACCCGACAGTAAAAGACAGGTCGGCGCGTATTATTGATCTGGTTTCACCAATCGGCAAGGGACAGCGTTGTCTGATTGTCGCACCGCCACGAACCGGTAAAACTGTTCTGCTCCAGAATATCGCAAACTCGATCGAAAAAAATCACCCTGAGTGTTATCTTATCGTGCTTCTCATCGATGAACGCCCGGAAGAAGTTACCGATATGCAGCGGAGCGTTAAGGGCGAAGTGGTATCATCGACATTTGATGAGCCCGCCACCCGCCACGTGGCAGTTTCCGAAATGGTAATTGAAAAGGCCAAACGCTTGGTCGAACACAAACGAGATGTGGTGATCTTACTTGATTCGATTACGCGTTTAGGGCGCGCCTTCAACACCGTAGTACCTTCGTCAGGTAAAGTATTGACCGGCGGTGTTGACGCGAACGCCCTGCAACGGCCTAAACGCTTCTTTGGCGCTGCGCGAAACATCGAAGAAGGTGGATCACTGACAATTATTGCGACCGCGTTGATTGATACCGGCAGTCGCATGGATGAAGTCATCTTTGAAGAATTCAAAGGTACCGGTAACTCGGAAATCGTGTTGGATCGCAAGATTGCCGACAAACGCGTCTTCCCTGCGATAGATATCCTTAAATCCGGTACGCGTAAGGAAGATTTGCTTGTAGATAAACTGGACCTTCAGAAAACCTTTGTCCTGCGTCGTATTTTGAACCCCATGGGGACAACTGATGCTATCGAATTCTTGATCGGCAAGCTGAAACAGACTAAAACCAATTCTGACTTCTTCGATTCAATGAATACATAAATATTCATTTAAAACAGTTGGTTAGATGATATGGACACCATTTTTGCCCAAGCGACAGCGCAAGGGCGCGCCGGGGTTTGCATCGTCCGTATTTCTGGTCCGCAAGCTTTTGAAATAGCTGAAAAAGTCGCTTATCCGTGTCCCGTAGCGCGCCAAGCTGTTATGCGTGCGATAAAAGACCCAACCGGTTCCGTTATTGATCACGCACTGGTGCTGGTGTTTGACGGACCGAATAGTTTTACGGGTGAAGACACCGTGGAACTTCATCTTCACGGCAGTATCGCTGTGGTACGTGCAGTATTAGGGGTGCTATCGACATTCCCCCAAACCAGGATGGCTGAACCGGGGGAGTTCACGCGGCGCGCCATGGAAAATGGTAAGCTGGATTTAACGCAGGTAGAAGGCTTGGCTGATCTACTCGAGGCGGAGACCGAGGCACAGCGCAAGCAAGCGTTGCGCGTATTATCCGGGCACCTAGGACAACGCGTCGAAATCTGGCGAGAAAAGCTCATTCGTGCCGCGGCGCTTCTTGAGGTTACCATCGATTTCGCTGATGAAGACGTTCCGGTTGATGTTTCTGCTGAAGTATCGTCGCTGTTGGATGATGTAGGTGACGAGCTTGTCAGAGAGATCGAAGGTACACATACCGCCGAACGTATCCGGACCGGGTTTGAAGTCGCTATAGTTGGCCGGCCTAACACCGGAAAGTCCACGCTATTGAATGCTCTTGCCGGCCGTGACGCTGCTATTACGTCCGCGGTCGCCGGAACCACCCGGGATGTTATCGAGGTCCGGATGGATCTGGGTGGGCTCCCGGTAACACTGTTGGATACCGCGGGACTAAGGGAAAGCTCCGACGAAGTTGAAGCAATTGGCATTGAGCGCGCTGTGTCCCGTGCCGCTCAGGCCGATTTAAGGGTTTTCTTGATCGAATCTGATGAAGATTTACCGATTACACCTCAAGCTGATGATCTTTGCTTGTTGCCAAAAGCAGATTTACGGACCTCCTCGGAAGGTGCAATATCCGGGGTGTCTGGGCAGGGGGTATCGGAGCTGATATTACAAATCCAAACGGTATTGAACAAGCGCAGCTTAGCGGCCGGGTTGGCAACTCATGAACGGCACCGGGTAGCGTTGCAAAAAGCCGCTGACGGTTTGGTTTCGACAAAGTTGGTTCTGGATCGCGGGCCGGATCAGTATGATATAGCTTCGGAAGAACTTCGACATGCGATTCGCTCTCTGGAGGCCCTTGTTGGCAGAATCGACGTGGAAAACCTGTTGGATGTAATTTTTTCCAGCTTTTGTTTGGGTAAATAAATGGAGTGTTTCACGTGAAACATTTTGATGTCATCGTTATCGGCGGCGGACATGCCGGATCTGAAGCAGCCCACGCCGCAGCGCGGATGGGTGCACGTACTGCGCTGGTGACGATGTCAAAATCCGGGATCGGTGTGATGTCGTGCAACCCGGCTATCGGTGGATTGGGGAAAGGCCATCTGGTTCGTGAAATCGACGCGATGGATGGGGTTATGGGACGCGTTGCTGACAAGGCGGGTATCCAGTTTCGGCTGTTGAACCGCAGAAAAGGCCCAGCGGTACAGGGTCCTCGGGCGCAAGCAGATCGTAAAATTTACCAAACCGAAATGCTGAAAGAGATTGAGCAACAACCCAATCTTGAGATAGTTGAAGGTGAGGTCGTCGACTTTGTTGTAGAAGATCGCCACGTCACCGGGGTTGTTCTTACCAACGGGGAAGGCTTGGCGGGTAACGCCATAGTGCTCACCACCGGGACATTTTTGCGCGGTGTTATCCATATTGGCGATATCTCACGATCCGGTGGCCGAATGGGGGACAAGGCGTCAGTAAAACTGGCCGAGCGGATCGACTCATTTAACCTTCCGTTAGGCCGCCTAAAGACTGGTACGCCTCCGCGTCTTGATGGCCGGACCATCGACTGGGATCTTCTCGAGTCTCAGCCCGGCGATGACGAGCCCACGCTTTTCTCATTTCTCTCGAAGGGCACGTCGACTCCTCAAGTTACTTGCGGCATCACCCACACCAATGCAGAAACCCATCAGATCATCCGAGAAAACCTTTCGCGTTCAGCCATGTATGGCGGTAAAATTGAAGGCATCGGCCCGCGATATTGTCCGTCCATAGAAGATAAAGTGGTTCGGTTCGCTGATAAGGAATCACACCAGGTATTTCTTGAGCCCGAAGGACTGGATGATCATACGGTTTATCCTAACGGGATTTCCACATCGCTTCCTGCAGATGTACAGCTGGCCTATGTACGGTCGATGATCGGGCTAAGCAACGTCGAGATTATCCAACCTGGGTATGCGATAGAATATGATTACATCGATCCGCGGGCTTTGGACCTCACTCTCAAGGTTAAATCACTTGGGGGTTTATTTCTTGCTGGCCAGATAAATGGAACGACGGGATATGAAGAAGCTGCTGCCCAGGGACTGGTCGCCGGTCTAAACGCCGCGCTTCTGGCGTTGGGAAGAGAACCGGTTATATTTACCAGGTCGCAGAGCTACATCGGGGTGATGATTGATGATCTGACGACCCGCGGGGTGTCTGAGCCTTATCGAATGTTTACATCGCGGGCGGAATTCCGGCTATCGCTTCGGGCGGATAATGCTGACCAGCGTCTTACGCCTCTCGCTATGTCATTAGGATGCATTTCCTCTGAACGTGCTGAAAGTTATTTGAATAAGGCAGACCGTTTGATTGATGCGATGGCGCGCCTCAAAGGCACCCGTTATTCGCCACGGCTGATCGAAAAAGCAGGAATCAAGGTTAGTCAAGATGGCGCGAAGCGAACTGCTTATGAGCTACTGTCATTTCCTGATGTCAAGTTTGAACAAGTGCTCACGTTGGATGCTAGTTTGGAAAATGTTGACGCGGACGTGAGACGCCAGGTAGAGCGTGACGCACTTTATGCTAACTATATCGAGCGTCAGCAGCGTGACATTGACTTGTTGCGCAAAGACGAGGCCCACCAGATTCCAGTGGAATTCGACTATGCTTCAGTTGAGGGCTTATCAAATGAGCTCAGTTCGAAGTTGCAAAGGTCTTTGCCTGAAAATCTTGCGCAGGCTGCGCGCATTGACGGTATGACCCCCTCAGCCCTGACTTTACTTCTTTCGCATTTAAAACGCGGTACAAAAAAGAGAATAGCGTGACGCGAAGTTTTGACGAAAATGTTTCACGTGAAACATTGGACCAGTTCACTTTATTCGCAAGCATTGTGGAAAAGTGGACGCCAAAGATAAACCTGATTTCCAAAGCCAGCGTTCCCAATATATGGCAGCGCCATATTGAGGACTCGATGCAGCTGTATTCGCTTGCACCCGCGGTTGACAGCTGGGTCGATTTGGGAAGTGGAGGCGGGTTCCCGGCTATTGTCGTAGCACTGTTGGCAAATCAGGATGGGCGGAATACCAAGTTTACCTTGGTGGAAAGTGATCAACGAAAATGCGCTTTCCTGCGTACCGCTATCAGGGAGCTAGACCTCAAGGCCGATGTGTTAAATGACCGTATCGAAAACATTGCTCCACTTGAGGCAGATGTGGTTTCTGCCAGGGCTCTTGCAGACCTCTCAACGTTGATTGGCCTTGCGCGTCGTCATTTAAGATCCGATGGGATCGCGATTTTTCCTAAAGGAAGAAACTGGAAAGCCGAAGATACCAAGGCGAGACTGAGCTGGAAATACGTGAACGAAGCCATCCCGAGCAGAACTGACTCATCGGCGGCGATTTTGAAGATCAAGGAGATCAAGCATGTCTGATCTATCACGGCCGAGCGGCCCAAAGATTATCGCGATTGCTAATCAGAAAGGTGGCGTCGGAAAAACGACGACGACGATAAATTTGGCTGCCGCACTGGTAGAGGAAGGCAAACGTGTCCTGGTCATTGATTTGGATCCGCAGGGAAATGCGTCGACTGGTCTAGGTATCGATATCGATAATCGCGACTTTACAACATACGAGCTTCTTCTCGAGGACATCGCGCTCGACCAAGTTATTTTGACGACAGCGACCGAAGGTCTGCATATCGTTCCGGCAACCGTCGATCTGAGTTCTGCCGATTTGGAGTTAATCTCGAACGAAAAAAGAAGCTTTCTACTTCATGATGCGCTGCGGCAGACTTCAATGGATGATTTCAGGTTTGACTATATCCTAATAGACTGCCCGCCGTCGCTGAACCTGTTGACGGTGAATGCGATGATCGCTGCGCATTCAATACTGGTACCGCTTCAAAGCGAATTTTTCGCGCTTGAAGGCTTATCCCAACTGATGCTGACGATCAGAGAGGTTCGCCAAAGCGGTAATAAGGATCTGAGGATAGAAGGCGTTCTATTAACAATGTACGATCAACGAAATAATTTGTCACAGCAGGTCGAACATGATGCAAGAACCAACTTGGGTGAATTGGTGTACAAAACCGTTATCCCAAGGAATGTTCGAGTGAGCGAGGCCCCGAGCTTTTCGATGCCGGTACTAAGCTATGACAGCGGGTCGAAAGGCGCGAAGGCTTATCGAGACCTTGCAAGAGAGATTCTGACAAACGGCGTTATATAAATCCAGGGGGAAGCAATGGCAGAAAGAGACAAGCGGCGCGGATTAGGACGCGGGTTATCGGCTTTGATGGCGGATGTGACGGAAACTCAAAGCGTAGCAGAGCAGGGTGCTGCTGAACATTTTATACCGATCGAAAAAATATCTCCTAATCCGGAGCAGCCGCGCAAGCGGTTCGACCCGGAAGACTTGCAGGATTTAGCAAACTCGATCCGCGAGAAAGGCGTCATCCAGCCGCTTATCGTTCGGGGGCGTGAGGACGGTACTTTTGAAATCGTCGCGGGGGAGCGTCGCTGGCGCGCGTCGCAGATGGCTCAGCTGCACGAACTGCCGGTTATCATCCGGGAGTTTACTGACGTTGAAGTCCTTGAAGTGGCGATTATCGAGAACATCCAACGTGCGGATCTGAACTCTATCGAAGAGGCTGCGGGTTATCGACAGCTTATGGACAGGTTCGGTCATACCCAAGAAAAGATGGCTGAAGCCTTGGGCAAAAGCCGCAGTCACATAGCCAACCTGCTGAGGTTGCTCAATCTACCAGACGACGTTCTTGAGATGGTGCGCGTTGGGGATCTTTCTGCGGGGCATGCACGAACACTTGTGCCAGCTGCGAACCCGTCAAAGCTTGCCAAGCAGATAATTGCGGGCGGCTTGTCGGTTCGCGCCACAGAGGCGTTGGTGAAGAAAGAGCAAAGTGGCGACGCATCCACAAGTCCGAAAAGATCTTTGCCGAAGGATGCCGAGAAAGATGCTGATACGCGCGCGTTAGAAGGTGACCTGTCAGCCAATTTGGGTATCAAGGTAACATTAAACCACAAGCCGGGGCAGGAATCGGGGCAAATGGTGCTGCACTATAATACGATGGATGAACTGGATGAAATATGCCGGCTTCTGTCGGTGAGTTAATCTGTAAGAAGTTCAGCAAGTATAGCGTTTAGCACCATAAATCCCTTGGCAGTGACTTGTAAATTTGCACTCTCGCAAGAAATCATCCCGATATCTTCCATCTGGGTGATTTTTTTTGTGCTAAGACTGCGCCCTGCCAGCGATTCATATCTTTTCAGGTCAATGCCCTCTTTAAGCCTCAGCCCCATCATCAAGAATTCGCTTGCTTGATCATCGCTAGATAGGATTTCGCGAGGTTTTTCGGTCAATCCTGCGTGGGATGCTTCGAGCCAGCGTTGCGGATTGCTATAGCATTCTGTCGCCTGGCGTTGTCTGTTTAAAGTAAGTCGCCCGTGCGCGCCCGGTCCGATGCCTAAGTAATCACCGTAACGCCAATAGATCAGGTTATGCCGCGATTGCGCCCCGTCGCGTGCGTGATTTGAAACTTCATAGGAAGACATTCCAAACTGATCGCATATTTCCTGGGTCACAGCATACATGTCTGCACTCAGGTCATCATCAGGCAAGCCACGAAGTTTGCCGATGCTGTATCGGTCACCAAACGCGGTGCCCTGTTCAATTGTCAGTTGGTAAAGCGATATATGATCTATGGCGAGCGATAGTGCCTGTTTCAGCTCGAGCCGCCAATCGGAAAGTGATTGATTTTGCCGACCGTAGATGAGGTCGAAGCTGACTCTATCAAACGCTGTTCTTGCTATTTCAAAAGCGGTCAGTGCTTCTGACGTATTATGGATGCGCCCCAAGCGTTTCAGGTCGGGATCGTTTAACGCTTGAATTCCCATTGAAATACGATTGATGCCGGCTTGGTTAAATCCGTTAAATCTGCCTGCTTCGACAGATCCCGGATTGGCTTCAAGCGTGATTTCCAAATCGTTGGCGGTAGGCCACAGTTTTCGTATGGCATCTATAACATCGGCTACAATTTCAGGGTCCATCAGGCTTGGCGTACCCCCGCCGAAAAACACTGCGTTCAAAACCCGGCCTTTTGTCTCGGCCGCGCCGCGCTCTAATTCTCTTAGGTACGCATCTCGCCAGGCATGTTGATCGATGTTGCGACTGACGTGGCTGTTAAAGTCGCAATAGGGGCATTTCGCCTCGCAAAATGGCCAGTGAATATAAAGACCAAAACCGCCATTTTGCCAATCATCAGTCAAAGCAGGCGGCGGTCAGTTTGGCGAAGGCATTCGCACGGTGGCTGATCCTGTTCTTTTCATCTGGGTTCATTTCACCAAATGTCTTTTCATATCCGTCTGGCTGGAACATCGGGTCATACCCATGGCCGATGTCGCCGCGGATTGGCCAGACCAGGGTGCCGTTGACGTCGCCCTCGAATATTTCTTCGTGACCATCGGGCCAGGCCAGAACCAACGTTGCGCGAAACCTACCACGTCTGGGGTAGGGCGCGTTTCTCTGTTCAAGCAGGTTATGGGTTTTTGTCATCGCCAGAACGAAGTCCCGACCATTTTCGGTTTCCGCCCAGTCGGCTGTATATACGCCAGGTGCACCATCAAGCGCTTCGACCTCTATACCCGAATCATCGGCAAGCGCTGGCAGGCCGGTTGCCTTTACCGCTGCATGTGCCTTGATCCGGGCGTTCCCGACAAATGTGGTTTCGGTTTCGTCCGGTTCAACCAGTTTCAATTCAGCTGCACCCACAACGCGCACCCCGAAAGGCGCAAAAAGATTGCGCATTTCGTCTAGCTTTCCGGCATTGTGGGTAGCGATCAGTATTTTTTCGCCGGTAAATTTTCTGGTCATGTTGTTACAGCTTTCTGGATTTCGACCAGTTCTGAGATGCCTTTTTCAGCCAGATCCATCAGGTTGTTCATCTGATCACGAGAATAGGTCGAGCCCTCCGCGCTCATCTGGACTTCAATAAGCTTACCGCTGCCGGTCATGATAAAGTTACCATCGACGCCGGCCTCTGAATCCTCGGGATAGTCTAGATCAAGCAAGGGTTGACCCGCGTAGATACCGCAGCTTATCGCCGCGACAGGGTCGACCAACGGGTCGCTTGTGACGACGCCAGACTTTATAAGTTTGTTCACCGCAAGGTGCAATGCGATCCAACCACCGGTAATTGATGCACAGCGCGTACCGCCATCGGCTTGCAATACATCACAGTCTACCGTGATCTGCCTTTCGCCCAATGCGCTACGATCAACGCCGGCCCGCAGGGCGCGGCCAATCAGGCGTTGTATTTCAATGGTGCGGCCGCCTTGTTTCCCCATCGCCGACTCGCGGCGCATGCGGGTATTGGTGGCGCGGGGAAGCATGCCGTATTCGGCGGTCACCCATCCCAAGCCTGACCCTTTGATAAAGGGCGGTACGCGGTCTTCAATGGTGGCGGTACATAGAACATGCGTATCCCCCACCTTGATCAATGCCGAGCCTTCAGCATGTTTGGTGAAGCCCGTTTCAACGGACACAGCACGCATTTCATCAAGTTTCCGGCCGGAGGGGCGCATAAGATCATCCTTTGTTATGTATGTTGGGGATAACTCTGCACCCTATTACGATGCAAGCCCGATTGACGTTTGCTGCGCATGCGCCATAATTCGGATACAATGAAAAAATCATCTACAGTTCTGGACGATATGAATGATCGGTCGCGCGAAGTGTTCCGGCGCGTGGTCGAAGGGTATCTGGCAAATGGCGACCCGGTTGGGTCGCGCACCTTGACCCGAGATTTCAGTGAGAAAGTCAGCGCGGCGACAATTCGCAATGTAATGCAAGACCTGGAATATATGGGACTGCTAGGGAGCCCTCATATCAGCGCGGGCCGGATACCTACGCAACTTGGCCTTCGCATGTTTGTCGACGGGATGATCGAAATAGGCGACCCCACCGAAGTTGACCGCGAAAAGATCGACGCCACGATGGGTGACGCCGGTGCCGACGTCAGTGGCATACTTGACCGGGTAGGCTCTGCACTGTCAGGCGTCACGCAGGGGGCGTCATTGGTGTTAACCCCGAAGCATGAAGCCCCGATAAAGCACATCGAATTTGTATCTTTGTCGCAGGATCGCGCATTGGTTGTATTGGTATTTTCGGATGGGCATGTCGAAAACCGGCTGTTCAGCCCGCCACCGGGCCAGACCCCAAGCAGTATGCGCGAAGCGGCGAATTTCCTGAACGCGTTGGTAGAAGGTAAAACCATCTCGGAACTTCAGCGTACCATCGCGCAGGAAATTAACCAGCGACGGCAAGAGATCGATATTTTGGCGCAACAGCTGGTCGAGAGCGGTTTGGCGCTTTGGCAAGGTGACGGTGAGGGACCGGAAAGGTTGATCGTCCGGGGGCGGTCCAATCTGATCAACGCCGAAGGCGAGGCCGAGAACGTCGAACTGATCAGGCAGCTGTTTGACGACCTTGAACGTAAGCGGGACATCGCTGAATTTCTTGAATTGGCCGATGCCGGCGACGGCGTGCGCATTTTTATTGGTTCTGAGAACAAACTTTTTTCACTTTCGGGTTCCTCTCTGGTGGTTTCCCCTTATATGAACGCTGATCGTAAGGTTATCGGGGCAGTCGGTGTGATTGGTCCGACACGCCTTAATTATGGACGTATCGTGCCGATTGTGAATTACACGGCGCAGCTGGTTGGAAAATTGATTTCGAACCGCAGCTAGAGGTGAACTATGGCAGAGCCAAGAGAGAATGAATTTTTGGATGACATCGACGACGCGGAAGCGGAAGCGTATGCGGAAGAAATGGCCGAGATCGACGACGAAGCTTTGGAGCTTGATGAGTTGCGCGCCGAGCGTGATCAGCTGAAAGACCGGTTCATGCGCGCGTTGGCAGATGCCGAAAATGCGCGCAAGCGATCGGACAAGGATCGTCGCGAGGCGGAGAATTACGGCGGATCAAAACTCGCACGGGATATGTTGTCGGTTTATGACAACATGAAACGTGCCGTTGAGGCGGCAACGGAAGAACAACGCACGATATCCGGGCCGCTTCTTGAGGGAATCGAACTGACGATGCGCGAGCTTTTGAACGTATTCAAAAAGCACGGGATGGAAGTAATTGCGCCTGAAGTCGGCGACAAGTTTGACCCCCAGCAACATCAGGCGATGTTCGAAGCGCCCGTACCTGGTACAAAAGCAGGGGAGATCATTCAGGTCGCTGCCGAGGGTTTCATGTTACACGATCGTTTATTGCGCCCGGCGCAAGTAGGTGTTTCATCAATGCCCGCCGAGTGAGGCGATTTGACTTGGGGCGAGGACCCTTCGGGGAGGATTTAAGCCCATTTGGAATGCAGGGAGGCGGTCAATTTTTGGCCGCCTCTTTAAGTTTATAAAGCAAATCCAGTGCTTCACGTGGGGTGAGTTCATCAGGGATGATGTCGGCGAGCACATTTTCGAGTTTCGAAGCCTTGGCGGGTTGGGGTGTCGGCGTTGCCGCAACAGCAAAGAGCGGCAGGTCGTCGATCAGGGTCTTTCGCATGGCACCGCCTTCACGTTCGCCTTTTTCGAGCGCTTCGAGAACAACGCGAGCGCGTGCAATCACGGAATTTGGTAGGCCGGCCAACTGGGCGACCTGGACACCATACGACCTGTTGGCAGCACCTTTTTTGACTTCGTGCAGAAATATGACATCGCCTTCCCATTCTTTGACCGCCACCGTGGCATTATCGACGCCATCGAGTTTGCCCGATAGCGCGGTCATTTCGTGGTAATGGGTTGCGAACAAAGCCCGAGAGCGGTTTATGTCGTGCAGATGTTCGAGGGTGGCCCAGGCGATTGAAAGCCCGTCGTAGGTTGCTGTGCCCCGCCCGATTTCGTCGAGTATCACCAAGGCGCGGTCGTCTGCCTGATTTAGAATTGCGGCTGTTTCAACCATTTCAACCATGAAGGTCGAACGGCCGCGCGCGAGATCATCTGATGCGCCGACGCGGCTGAAGATCTGGCTTACGATTCCGATATGCGCAGACGTTGCGGGGACGAAGCTGCCCATTTGAGCGATCAAGGCGATAATCGCGTTCTGCCGTAGGAAAGTCGATTTACCCGCCATATTCGGCCCGGTAAGCAACCAGATACTTGCGTTATCGCCGTCACCGGACAGGTGGCAGTCGTTTGCGATGAAGGGTGCCCCGGATTTCTGGGCCAGCGCGCGTTCTACAACCGGGTGGCGCCCGCCCTTGATATCAAACGCCCGAGAATTATCGATGTGCGGCCTTACCCAGTTGTGGGACAGAGCCAAATCGGCCAGACTGGTTGCGAGGTCGATTTCGGCCAGCCCGGTTGATGCCGATCCGATGGGTCCCGCGTGTTCCAATATCGCGGATTTCAGGCTTTCGTAGAGCCGTTTTTCAATTTCCAGCGCGTGATTGCCGGCATTGAGAATCTTGGTTTCCAATTCGGATAGCTGGACGGTGGTGAAGCGAACCTGATTGGCGGTTGTTTGACGGTGGATAAACGTTTCCGATAGCGGTGCCGAGAGCATTTTGTCAGCGTGGGTTGATGTAACTTCGACAAAGTAGCCCAGGACGTTGTTGTGTTTGATCTTGAGGGTTGAAATACCAGTGAGCGAGATGAAGTCCTGCTGCATTCGGGCAATCACGCTACGACCCTCATCGCGTAGAAGCCGCAGTTCGTCGAGGTCGGCATTATAGCCGGCGGCGATGAAACCTCCGTCGCGGGCAAGCAGAGGGGGTTCGGCGATCAATGCCTGGTCCAGAAGTTCGATCAACGCGCCGTGTCCGATCAGGCCTCGGGTCGCTTCGCCCAGCAAAGCGGGCAGGGAGGTCACGTGAAGTTTTTCGGCCAGAAGTTCAGCTTCTGTCAGGCCGTTACGAATAGCTGCCAAATCGCGGGGGCCGCCTCGGTCAAGGGACAGGCGCGACAAGGCGCGGTCCAAATCGGGTACGCTGCGCAAATGTTGTCTTGAAGCATTTCTTAAGCCAGCGTTGTCACAGGCAAATGCGATGGCATCTAAGCGATCCTGAATAGTCTCTAACACGCGGGAGGGTGAGGAAATGCGCCGTTCAAGCAGACGTGCCCCGGCGGCGGTCGCCGTCTTGTCCATTACCGATAACAAAGTGTCGGTCCGCCCGCCGGTCAGCGCGTGGGTCAATTCGAGATTGCGTCGCGTGGCCGCGTCGATCTGGATGCTGCGAGCTTCGGCTTCTTTTTGAGGGTGGCGCAGCAGCGGCAGTTTGCCTTTTTGAGTGATTTCGAGATAGTCGATGATCGCACCCATCGCAGATATTTCGGTGCGGGCGAAAGTGCCAAACGCATCCAGAGAGCTGACGCCGAACAGATCGCAAATGCGTTTTTCGGCGCTGGAGCTGTCAAAAGCTGAACGTGCCAGAGGTGTGAGAGCTAAGTCAAAATCAGAGACTAATTCACGCAGTTCCGCCTCTTTTGCTTCCGACACAACAAGCTCTGAAGGCATGAGCCGGGCCAGTTCGGGCCCAAGACGTGCCGGCTTCATGGGCATCACGTGAAACGCACCGGTCGAAATATCGACCCAGGCCAGCGCGTGGCTATCGCGTACCTCGGCATACGCGGCAAGATAGTTGTGACGTCGCGCTTCGAGCAATGATTCCTCGGTCAGGGTGCCGGGGGTGACCAGGCGAACGACATCGCGTTTGACCACACTTTTGTAACCGCGCTTCTTTGCCTCTGCCGGGCTTTCCATTTGTTCGCATACTGCGACGCGAAAGCCCTTGCGGATCAGCGTCAGAAGATAGCCTTCGGCGGCATGGACCGGGACACCGCACATGGGGATATCTTCGCCGCCATGTTTGCCGCGTTTGGTCAGTGCGATGTCCAGTGCTTCGGCGGCTGCAACCGCGTCGTCAAAGAACATCTCGTAGAAATCGCCCATTCGGTAGAATAGCAATGCGTCCGCATATTGCGCTTTCAGCTCGAGATACTGAACCATCATCGGCGTGATTTTTTCTTCGGTCACTTTCAATCCCCGTTCTACTTTGCCTTATGTACAGACCCGTGTCCTTGGGCGAAAGGGCGGAAGGCCGTTGGACCCCCTTATCGCGACGCAGAAAATACCATCATGATTGTGCGTTGGGTCGTTCACCGATATGAAGCTAGGAAATATTAGGGAGGCCGTTTCAGTGTCAAAAAGCCGTATTACGCCAGAAGAGGCACTTGCCTTTCATCTTGAACCCATGCCCGGCAAGTTCGAGATTTCCGCAACCGTTCCGATGACCACCCAACGGGATCTGAGCCTTGCGTATTCTCCCGGTGTTGCCGTGCCTTGCGAGGCGATCGCTGACAACCCTGAATTGGCGTATGACTATACCAACAAAGGCAATCTGGTCGCGGTCATTTCCAACGGTACAGCGGTTCTGGGGCTGGGGAACCTGGGGGCGCTCGCGTCAAAGCCGGTGATGGAAGGCAAAGCGGTTTTGTTCAAGCGGTTCGCAGACGTGAATTCGATTGATATTGAACTCGATACCGAAGACCCCGAGGCATTCATCAATGCGGTTAAATTAATGGGACCTACGTTTGGTGGGATCAATCTGGAAGACATAAAGGCACCCGAGTGTTTCATCATTGAACAGCGTCTGAAAGAAGAAATGGACATTCCAGTCTTTCACGACGATCAGCACGGAACTGCGGTGATTTGTGCAGCGGGTCTGCTGAACGCCTTGCGCATTTCGGGCAAGAAGATCGAAGATGTGCAGATTGTGTTGAACGGTGCGGGTGCGGCGGGGATCGCCTGCCTTGAACTGCTCAAGGCGATGGGTGCCAAGCACAACAATTGCATCATGTGCGACACCAAAGGTGTGATCTATCAGGGCCGTACCGAGGGCATGAACCAGTGGAAGTCGGCCCATGCGGCGCAGACCGAACTGCGCACGCTGGAAGAGGCGATGAAGAATGCGGACGTGTTCTTGGGTGTGTCGGTCAAAGGGGCGGTGACGCCTGCGATGGTCGCCAGCATGGCCGATAATCCGGTGATCTTCGCAATGGCGAACCCCGATCCTGAAATCACGCCGGAGGAAGCGCACGAGGTGCGCCCCGATGCGATTGTCGCCACGGGCCGCAGCGATTACCCCAATCAGGTGAACAACGTTTTGGGCTTTCCCTACCTGTTCCGCGGGGCGCTGGATATTCACGCCCGGGCAATCAACGACGAGATGAAGATCGCCTGCGCCCACGCTTTGGCCGATCTGGCGCGCGAGGATGTGCCGGATGAAGTGGCGCTGGCCTATGGCAAGAACCTGAGCTTTGGGCGCGATTACATCATCCCGACGCCGTTCGATCCGCGTCTGATTCATCGCATCCCGCCTGCTGTTGCACGTGCAGGGATGGACACCGGCGCCGCGCGGCGCCCGATTATCGATATGGATGCCTATGAGTTAAGTCTGAAATCAAGAATGGATCCGACAGCGAACATCTTGCGCGGCATTAACGCTCGGGCACGGGCAAATCAGGCGCGGATGATCTTTGCAGAGGGTGACGATCCCAGGGTCTTGCGTGCAGCAGTGATGTATCAGCGATCAGGGCTGGGTAAAGCGCTGGTGGTTGGACGTGCTGACGACGTCAAGCAAAAGCTGTCGGTAGCAGGGTTAGATGACGCTTACCGGGAACTTGAAATCGTTAACGCCGCCAACACCACTTATCTGGATACGTATAAGTCGTTTCTTTATGACCGCCTGAAGCGTAGAGGGTCCGACCACAAGGACATTCACCGGCTTGCCGCCCGCGATCGGCATGTTTTTGCCTCGCTTATGCTGGCGCATGGTCACGGTGATGGGCTGGTTACGGGTGCTACACGCAAATCCGCGCATGTGTTGGAGAGAATAAACCATGTCTTCAACGCAGACGCGGAGCATGGTGCCGTGGGCATTACGGCGCTTTTGCACAAAGGTCGGATCGTTTTTATCGGCGATACCCTGGTGCACGAGTGGCCGAACGAGGTGGATCTTGCCAACATCGCCGAAAGCGGTGCCAAGGTCGCCCGCCATATGGGGTTGGAGCCCCGCGTCGCCTTCGTGAGCTTTTCTACTTTCGGTTATCCCGTGTCAGAGCGCGCGGAAAAGATGCAGCGCGCGCCAGACGTACTGGATGCACGTGGGGTTGATTTTGAATACGAAGGCGAAATGACCGTCGACGTCGCGTTGAACGCTGCAAGTCAAAAGAACTATCCGTTCTCTCGTTTGACCGGTCCAGCCAACATTCTGGTTGTGCCCGCGCGGCATTCGGCAAGCATATCGGTCAAGTTGATGCAGGAAATGGCGGGGGCGACAGTCATTGGACCAATCTTGACCGGCCTTGATAAATCAATTCAAATTTGTTCGACCACGTCCACCGCGAACGATATCCTTAATATGGCAATCTTGGCCGCGTGCAAGGTTGGCGAATGATCTGGAATCTCGGCTCTATCAACGCTGATAACTTTTACTATTTACGTGATCTGCCCCGGCCGGGCGAAACGTTAACAGCACGTGATTTCCGACAGGGCCTGGGCGGTAAGGGAGCGAATATGTCGGTCGCAGCCGCACGGGCCGGTGCCCGGGTGATGCATATCGGGGCGGTCGGCAAGGACGGAAAATGGGCAAAAGAGCGGTTGCTTGAATACGGGGTCGAAACGCAACATATCAACATCGTCGACACGGTGACGGGTCATGCGAATATCTGCGTCAGCGATGATGGCGAGAATTCTATCGTAATATCACCTGGTGCGAATTATCAGGTCAGCGACAAAATGATAGGTGCAGCTCTTGCCGAAGCGTCACCGGATGACATTTTGTTGATGCAAAACGAGATGTTAAATCAACACTACGCGGCAACGATAGCCAAGACGCTTGGACTGCGTGTCATCTACGCCGCGGCTCCGTTTGATGCCCAGGCGGTTATGCATCTTATTGATCATGTTGACCTGCTGGTTCTCAATCAGGGGGAGGCAGAGGAATTCGAGGCTTCGATTGGAGCAGAACTCGAGACGTGCCAAGTTGACGATATCATCGTGACCTTAGGGGCGCAGGGATGCAAATGGGTCTCTAATAAGGCCCATACCACCTGCTCATTTCCCGCATATAAAGTGGATGCGATCGATACAACCGGTGCCGGAGATACCTTTACCGGTTATCTGGCGGCAGCACTTGACCGCCGCTTGACCATGCCGAATGCGATCACTCTCGCAATGCAGGCGAGCGCGTTGATGGTGATGCGTCGGGGCACCGCTGATGTTATCCCCGATCTTAAGGACATCGAAGATTACGGCTTTGATGAAATACCTTAATGCGTGAAAGGTGCGGCACTGCCCCAAAGCTGTTTCACACGCTGATCACGCCCACAGCCATCCCGGTAGCGTTTATATGCGACTGATTTTTTAACGGCCAGCCCGACGCTTGAGAATGCCAGCCTTTCGCTACTTTTGTAATAATCCTGATGGTAAGCGTCCGCAGGATAAAATGTGGTTTTTCCCAACACAGGCGTCACGATCGTCTGGCCAAGGGCAGCCTGGGCCTGAGCCTTTGCCTGGGTGGCGGCTGCTTTCTGAACCGCGTCCTTTGCGAATATCGCTGTGCGATAACTGTCGCCGCGATCACAAAATTGACCACCCGCATCCGTGGGATCTACGGACCGGAAATACATTGAAAGCAGTTGGTCCAGGCTGACAACAGCGGGGTCGAACTGGATTTGAGCCGCTTCGTAGTGTCCTGTCCCCCCGGCCGTAACTTGTTTGTAAGTGGGGTTCTTAACAGTGCCCCCTGCAAAACCCGAAATGACTTCCTTCACACCCTTGACGCTTTCAAAGTCGGATTCAACGCACCAGAAACATCCACCCGCCACCAAAAGTGTCTCTGTTTCAGCGGCCTTGGCGGTTGTCGCTTGCGCAATCATCCCTAGTGAAATGGTAACCGACAGTGCAATTATCCTGACGTTGTAACTGAAATTCATAGTGCATCCTCCACACGAAACGGTGGCGGCAATACCGAAATGGCGCAATACACGTCTTGGCGATGTCACGACCTAGTGATTTCAATTTCAGTGTTGGCGTAGGCTGTCGAAGTTCTTAGCGTTTGGCAAATCACAAGGAGTTTTTATGCAAGAGCACGTCACCACGCATCAAGCAGAAGAAGATGCAAGAAACGACGCCATATTTATATATTTAAACGGTGAAATCGTACCGAAGGCGCAAGCCTTGGTAAGCGTTTACGACAGTGGTTTCATGCTGGGCGATGGTATCTGGGAAGGACTGCGCCTGTACGATGGGTGCTGGGCCTTCATTGACGATCATTTCGACAGGTTGTTCGAGGCCGCCAAAGCCATTGATCTTGATATCGGTCTGACCCGGGAAAAACTGGTCGAGGCTTTGTTAGAGACCCAACGCGCGAACAAAATGACCACAGATGCCCATGCGCGGCTGATGATCACGCGGGGCGTCAAAACCCGCCCCTTCCAGCATCCGTCCTTGTCTAGATCGGGTCCGACCATCACCATTATCATGGAGCATTCCCGCCCAAGCATCCCGAGACCCATTCGGCTGGCCACCGTACCACATATGCGCGGTCTGCCGATGACCCAGGACCCCAAGTTGAATAGCCATTCGAAACTCAATTGCATTCTGGCATGCATAGCTGCCGAAAAAGCCGGAGCTGACGAGGCGCTGATGCTTGATATCAACGGCTTCGTGAATACCACCAATGCCTGCAATTTTTTCATTGTGCGTAAAGGCGCTGTTTGGACCAGCACAGGTGACTATTGTATGAATGGTATCACGCGCCAGAAGGTGATCGATTTGTGCCATTCCCATGACATTCCGATATATGAACGAAATTTTTCGTTGGTTGATACCTATGGCGCGGACGAGGCATTCTTGACCGGGACATTTGGCGCTCAGACACCGGTGGCATCGGTTGACGGTCGTCAGATCGGTACGGGCGATATGGGCCCGGTCACCCGGCGGCTTCGCGGGCTTTATAAGGACTTGATCAAAGAGGAGTGCAGCTAATGCGGATCGCAATGTGGTCGGGGCCGCGTAACCTTAGCACCGCCATGATGTACAGCTTTGGCAACAGGGCGGACTTTTCCGTGATGGATGAACCGTTTTATGCTGCGTACCTTGCCCGGACGGGCTTATCGCACCCGTTGTCTGATCAGATAATTGCAGCGCATCCTACCGACCCGGTCAAAATCGCTGCGTCTTGTCGTGTCGGCGGTACACCCCACCTTTATATGAAACATATGCCTCACCATATGCTTGACGGGTTTCCGGTGGATTGGGCCAGGGATTGCGTGAACATTCATCTGATACGCCATCCTGCGCGTGTAATTGCCAGTTATGCCGCCAAACGGGAAACCCCGACCTTCGATGACATCGGATTTGGTCAACAGACGGCGTTGTTCAACCAAATCGGCGGACTGGTCATTGATTCATCGGACATCCGACGTGACCCCGAAGGTATGCTGCGCAAGCTCTGCGCAGCCATTGACCTTTCGTTTGATCCGGCGATGCTTCACTGGCCAGCCGGAGGCCGTCGCGAAGACGGTATCTGGGCGTCGCACTGGTACGGTGCGGTGCATCAAAGTACCGGGTTCGCTGGCGCTGAAGGACCGTTGCCAAAGCTTGGTGGCATGGATCATGACGTGATGATGCAGGCACAGCCACATTATGACCAGCTATATGATCAGCGGCTTAGGTGAGATCGCAAAAACCTGGAACGCTAGGACGTGTTCACACAGCTTGGGTCAACGGCGGCTGCGCCAGCTGCCGCATCGGGATGCATGGATGCCGCATTGGTTTGACATACTGAAGTCGTTGTCAAAGCGTTCACCAAAGTTATACAGACCCAATACCCTTTTGTTCTTTAGCCCAGACAACACGCTGCATTGTCTGGGCTAATTAGGGTCTGATACTCACTTTTTCAGGCGCTTGTCCCGAGCGGCGAGCAGTTTGAGGCGTAGCGCGTTCAGCTGAATAAATCCTGCCGCGTCTTTTTGATCGTAAGCGCCGGCATCGTCTTCGAAAGTCACGTGAGCTTCGGAGTAAAGCGAATGTTCTGACCAGCGGCCAACGGTGCGCACATGACCCTTGTACAGTTTCAACCGAACCGTGCCGGTAACATGGGTTTGCGATGCATCAATCGCAGCTTGCAGCATCGTGCGTTCGGGGCTGAACCAAAAACCGTTGTAAATCAGTTCGGCATAACGCGGCATCAGCTCGTCCTTCAGGTGCATCGCACCCCGGTCAAGCGTGATAGATTCTATCCCGCGGTGTGCTTCCAGCAACAAGGTCCCGCCAGGGGTTTCGTAGATACCGCGCGATTTCATACCCACAAACCGACCCTCGACAAGGTCGAGACGCCCACATCCATGTTTACCGCCCAGTTCGTTCAGCTTGGTCAAAATCGTCGCGGGCGACATCGCTTTGCCGTCGATGCTGACCGCATCGCCGCGTTCAAACCCGATTTCAACATATTCGGGTTCATCAGGTGCCTTTTCCGGTGAAACAGTACGCTGGTAGACATATTCGGGCGCGTCAACTGCCGGATCTTCCAGCACTTTACCTTCAGAGGAAGTGTGCAACAGGTTTGCGTCGACACTAAACGGGGCGTCGCCGCGTTTGTCCTTGGCCACTGGAATTTGGTTTTTCTCAGCGAACTCAATGAGCTTGGTACGGCTTGACAGATCCCATTCGCGCCAAGGGGCGATCACCTTGATGTCGGGGTTCAACGCATAGGCCGCCAGTTCAAAGCGCACCTGATCATTGCCTTTACCCGTGGCACCATGGGCCACGGCGTCGGCGCCGGTTTCCGCAGCGATCTCGACCAATCGCTTTGAAATAAGAGGGCGCGCGATGGATGTTCCCAGCAGATACAGACCCTCGTAGACGGCGTTGGCGCGGAACATCGGGAATACGAAATCACGTACAAACTCTTCGCGAAGATCTTCGATATAGATTTCCGAGGCACCCATCATTTCGGCCTTGGCGCGGGCAGGTTCCAGTTCCTCTCCCTGTCCCAAGTCGGCGGTAAACGTCACCACCTCGCAACCATATTCTGTTTGCAGCCATTTCAGGATGATCGAGGTATCAAGCCCACCGGAATAGGCGAGCACAACTTTTTTGGGCGCGGACATGATGTTTCCTTTGCGGTTTGCATCGCGAACTATCTGTTTTTCATGATGTGGGCAAGATTGAAGGCTGCGTTGACCGCGCGCGCAAGGGGTCGTATCGACATATAGTCCAATTATAGGCCGATTTAATGACCGATACCTTTCAGCAAGCCGCGCGTGCCGCCACCGAAGCGATGCGTGATGTCTTCCAGCCGACACCGTTGATGCGAAATGATCACCTTTCTGAAAGGTACGGGGCGGAGATCTGGCTTAAGCGTGAAGATTTAAGCCCGGTTCGGTCTTACAAGCTGCGCGGTGCCTTCAATGCGATGCGCAAGGTTATCCCAGCACAGACGTTGTTTGTTTGCGCGAGCGCGGGTAATCACGCGCAGGGCGTTGCGTTCATGTGCAGCTATTTCGGCGTGAAAGGCGTGATTTTCATGCCGGTAACGACGCCGCAACAGAAAATACAAAAAACCAAGATGTTCGGCGGTGCGCAGGTCGAGGTCCGGCTTGTCGGTGACTATTTTGATAAAACGTTGGCGGCCGCGCAACAGTTTTGCCGCCAGGAAGCCGCCCATTTTCTATCACCCTTCGATGATGATGACGTTATTGAAGGGCAGGCGTCGGTCGCGGTCGAAATCGAGCAACAGTTGGGTCGCGTGCCAGATCACGTTATCCTGCCAGTGGGTGGGGGTGGCCTGTCCTCGGGTATCTTCAGTTATTATGGGCGTGCCTGTAATTTCACTTTTGTAGAGCCGAAAGGTGCCCCAAGTCTGGCCCGGGCACTGCAAAATGGTGCGCCTGTGGATATTTCACCGATCAATAGTTTCGTCGATGGTGCCGCAGTCGCCATGATCGGCCAGAGGAATTTTGATCGACTACGACGGATTGATTCAAGTGCAGTTATAAATTTGGCCGAAGACCGCATCTGCACAACCATCATTGAGATGTTGAATGTCGAAGGTATCGTGCTCGAGCCGGCGGGTGCCCTTTCGATCGAGGCACTGGGCGAAGTCGCTGAACAAATCAAGGGTAAGACCGTCGTATGTATCGCATCTGGCGGAAATTTTGATTTCGAGAGGTTGCCCGAGGTTAAAGAGCGTGCGCAACGGTATTCGGGCATAAAAAAATACTACATACTGCGAATGCCTCAACGTCCGGGCGCATTGAAGGAATTCCTGAATACTCTCGGCCCCGATGACGATATTTGTCGATTTGAATATCTCAAGAAATCCGCACGCAATTTCGGATCGGTATTGATCGGGATCGAAACGCGGTCACCGGATAGCTTTGGTCTCATTCAGTCTCAGCTAGATGAAGCGGGTTTTACGTATACTGACATCACCAATGACGAAACGTTAGCACAATTTGTTCTGTAAGATCACCTCAGGCCAGTCTCGCTGAGAGCGCTTAAAAACAGTGTCTTTGACTTTGCATATGTCGCCAGCAAGCCTGCTGTATGGCGCATATCATCTGCATTGTCGGTCGACATATCGTGGCTTTTGCGGCATTCTGCCGAAAATCCCACAAAACCCATATTTAAAGCACTGCCTTGCAGAAAATGCAGTTCTTCGGTGATGTCGATTGGCCGATGGGCATCTTCCAGCCGTTTTAATGTATCCTCCGTTTCGTCAAAAAACACTTGAACAATCTCGTTGAAACTATCTTGCCCGATTCCGGCCCGAAGACCGTTGACGTATGCCCAATCAATCATTTTCGACCCCACGCTCGATGGGCTTTCACTAATGGTCATTGATTAACGTGGTATGTATTCGCCCGCTAAATTCGCTAAAGTTGTCGGGTTCACTGTCTCTTAATCTGCATTGTCTAAGGATCTGACAAAGTATTTTTGAGGAGCAGATGAATGTTTTTGGCATGCCCCTCTACCGCGGACCTTTTAGCGACCCGACAAAACAGGGTACCGCGGTTGGTAATGGTTGTTGATGACAGTAAACTACAGCGTCGGATACTTGCCGCATACCTGACTGGCTGGGGCTTCGCGGTTGTAGAGGCCTCATCGGGCGATGATGCGCTGGAAAAATGTCGCCATTGTGTACCCGACATGGTGCTGAGCGATTGGATGATGCCCGGTATTTCGGGGTTGGAGTTTTGCCGGGCTTTTCGCGCTCTGTCTCAGGACGAATACGGATATTTCATCCTGCTGACTTCCAAACACGAAAAAGCCGAGGTTGCGAAGGGGTTGGACAGCGGCGCGGATGATTTTTTGACCAAACCTGTAGATCCGGATGAACTGCGTGCCAGACTCGCCGCGGGCGAGCGTATACTGGAGATGCAGCGGGAGCTTACTGAGAAAAACGAAATTATCTGGGACACGCTTGGAGAATTACAGCGTATTTATGATTCATTGGACCGGGACCTTATTGCGGCGGAAAAGTTGCAAAAATCCCTGATTAGTGACACTACCCGACAGTTCGCTACCGGGCGCTTGTCGTTGATGTTACAATCAAGCGGCCATGTCGGTGGCGATTTGGTCGGATTCTTTCCAGTAGCCTCAGATAAGCTTGGTTTGTTTGCGATGGACGTTTCCGGACACGGCATCAGCTCCGCCCTAATGACAGCACGTCTTGCAGGGTATCTATCCGCTTCGGCTCCAGATCAGAATATAGCGCTGCACCGGAGCGACGATGGCAGCTATCGAATGAATCCCCCCGATGAGGTTATCGTAAAGATAAACGAACTGTTGCTGAGCGAAATGGAAACGGAGCATTACCTGACGCTGTTGCTGGCGCAGATTGACCTCAACACCGGTAAAGCCATCATTTCGCAAGCCGGACACCCGCACCCGGTCGTGCAGCGAAAGGATGGCCGGATTGAACACTGCGGCACGGGTGGGTACCCGGTTGGACTGCTCGAAAACGCGACGTATGAGCAGTTTACAGTGCAGCTACACCCCGGTGACCGTTTGCTGATTCTGTCTGACGGCGTGACGGAATGTCCTGATAGTGACGGGAATATGTTGGTTGAAATCGGGTTGGATGACATGTTGTACGATCTTCATGACGTTGAAGGCCCTCGGATGTTTGATGTCATGTTGGAAAAGCTTGCCGATTTTTCGCGGAGCGAGAGTTTCCCGGACGATGTGTCGGGCATATTATTAGAATTTCAAGGAGCGCGGGAAATGTAGCGCTTCAGAAAAAGCCTATCGCCGTCATTGCCAAGGCTTGCAAGCGCCTCTTGGGCCGAAAGCACAACGGTTGCATGGTCTGGTTCGGTTGGGTCAGCGATTTGGCGCACCGGATGTGCGACGTAGACATGGCATAGTTTCTCGGCCCACAGGTCATATTCAGGCATATATACAAAACGCCGGAAGGCACCCAACCTTCGAAGGCGCGAAATCGACCACCCAATTTCTTCACGGACTTCTCTGAACAGGGCCTGTTGAGGGGATTCACCGGGATCGATCCCGCCTCCGGGAAGTTGGACGTCAACCCGTGGTGACAATTGCGCAGTCATCAAAAACCGCTGTTTCAGCGGTAGGATAGCATAGGCCCCAGGGCGCAAGACATAAGCTTTGCCTCGCAACGGTGGCTTCCCAATTCGCTGCAACATCTCTTACCCCCTTTTCGCGCGGCTTGTTGACCTTATATAGACGCGGTATGCCAACCGTCTGCCGGTAAGGAAAGTCCAATGACTCAAGGAACCAAAATCGCGTGGGACGACACCGTCCTTCCCTTTCAACTTGACGCTGCCGATATTCGCGGCCGCGTTGCTCGTCTTGACGGCGTGTTGGAGGGCATCTTGCGTCAGCATGATTACCCCGAAAAGGTTGAGGCACTGGTCGCAGAAATGGCGCTGTTGACCGCCTTGATCGGCCAAACAATAAAGTTGCGCTGGAAATTGCAGCTACAGGTGCAATCGAAGGGACCGGTGCGAATGATTGCCACCGATTACTATGGCCCGTCAAAGGAAGGTGAGCCGGCGCGTATCCGTGCCTATGCCAGCTATGACGCGGATCGCATCACCGATGGTTCTGCGTTTGATCAGGTCGGCGAAGGCTATTTTGCTGTAATGATCGATCAGGGTGAAGGTATGACGCCATATCAGGGGATAACTCCGCTTACCGGCAAATCGCTTTCCGCGTGTGCCGAAGCGTATTTTGCGCAGTCTGAACAGCTGCCGACCCGGTTCCAACTGAGCTTTGGGAAATCCACCATGTCGGATGAGCACGAGCATTGGCGTGCAGGTGGTATCATGCTTCAGCACATGCCCAAAGCATCGCCTCTGGCCGCCAAAACCGAAGGAAGCGGAGACCTCGTCAGTGCCGACGATTTGCTGAACGGTGACGATCGTGAAAACTGGCGTCGCGTCAACCTGTTGCTCGACACGGTTGATGAGCTTGAATTGATCGGACCAACATTGCCGCCGACCGGCTTGTTGACGCGATTGTTTCACGAAGAATCGCCTCGGGTTTTCGACGCGCAGGCAATCCGTTTTGGCTGCACCTGTTCAGAGGACCGGGTAAGACAGAGTCTTTCGATCTATTCGGCGAAGGATATCAAAACGATGACCACAGATGATGGTCGCGTTACGGCAGACTGTCAGTACTGTAGTGCGCACTATGATCTGGACCCCGAAACCGTCGGTTTTGAGGCCAAAAACTCTGACGAAGATTGATAGTGGAGCCTGAACATCTAGCGAATTTTCGGTCGGCGTTGGCACAAACCGGTGTCACGTCGTCCGATTTCGATCTTAACAAGGGTATCGAACCCCCGGCTAATCGCAAATTGCGCCCTGCCGGGGTTCTTGCCCCGATCATATATAAAAATGGCCGATTGGAGCTAATCCTTACCAAACGGTCTTCGGCGCTACGACATCATCCGGGGCAGATTGCCTTTCCGGGGGGGAAGCAAGATGGTGATGATGTTGATGTGATCGCCGCCGCCCTACGCGAAGCCCGCGAGGAAATTGGACTGCCGACCGAATTGGTCGAGGTGCTGGGCACGCTGCCCGCGCACGAAACCGTGACGAATTTCAAGGTCACGCCCGTTATTGCCTTTGTGAAAGACAAATTCGATATCATTCCCGAGCCCGGTGAGGTTGACGAAGTGTTTACCGTGCCTTTGGACCACGTGTTGAATGCTGACAATTATCTGATTCAATCGCGGCGCTGGCAGGGACAGATGCGGCATTATTACGTTGTCCCTTACGGTCCCTATTACATTTGGGGCGCAACCGCGCGTATGCTGCGGGCATGGACCGAACGAATGAACTGACCCTTCCCGCCAGTACAAGCTGGCTTGCCGATGCAGATGCCCAAGCTGTTTGCGATGCGATTCGGCAGGGAGGGCATAACATCTACTTTGTCGGTGGGTGTGTTAGGAATGCGATCCTGGGGCTACCCGACAGTGACGTCGACATGTCCACTGACGCTATACCCGAAAAGGTAATGGATCTAGCAAAGGACGCTGGGCTCAAGGCCGTGCCCACAGGTATTGAACACGGCACTGTGACGATTGTGAGCGGTGGTAAGGGGTTCGAGGTCACGACCTTTCGCCGCGATGTGGAAACCGATGGTCGTCGTGCGGTTGTCGCATTTTCTGACAGTATGCGTGAAGATGCATTGCGGCGCGATTTTACAATGAACGCGCTTTACGCTGATGCCAGGGGTCGCGTTATCGACCCACTAGGTGGGTTACCCGATCTACTTGCGCGTCATGTGCGGTTCATTGACGATCCCCAGGCACGTATCCGCGAAGACTATTTACGGATACTGCGGTATTTTCGATTTTCTGCTTGGTACGCAGACCCCCATGCCGGTTTTGAACCAGAGGCATTGGCGGCGATCGCGTCAAATATAACCGGGTTAGAGACACTTTCCGCAGAGCGTATCGGTGCCGAGGTGAAAAAGCTGCTGGCAGCGCCTGATCCAGCCCCCGCACTCGCCGTCATGCGCCAGATCGGGGTACTGAACACCATACTTCCTGGATCGGATGACACGTGGTCAAGCATGGTGGTACATTTTGAAACACTGCTGGACGCCCCCCCGGATTGGCGGCTACGGTTGGCAGCCATAGGCGGGGCGGATGTCGCGCACCGTCTTCGCTTAGCCAAAGTAGACGCAAAGCATCTTGAGCTGCTGAAAGAATCCGCTTTTGGGTCACAAGCCATTGCCGAGGTGGCCTACCGCCATGGTTCCGATGTCGCGAGGGCAGTGGTGATATTGCGGGCATGTATGTCAGAGCAACCGCCCAGTTTAGCCGTGTTAGAGAGTATTCGTGAGGGAGCGGAAGCGCGGTTTCCTATTCGTGCTGTCGATCTGATGCCGCAGTATAGCGGTGCGGATCTTGGTCAACGACTGGCCTATCTAGAAAGGTTTTGGATAGATTCCGGGTTTAAGGCCGCACGCGACGCGCTACTAAGGCTGCCTGAACCCTAAACCGTAAGTTGTTATCCGGGTGTAAAGCTCTCTATAATGGCGCTTTCAATCCTTTACACTAGGTGCTTATGTTTCGATTTTTCGAAAATCTAGTAGATCCGTATGTGGAATACACCCAGCAAGACGCGCCGCCTAAGAAGCTTTGGCCGTTTTTTCGCGTGTATAGTGCACCATTTAAAAAGGTATTCATTCTGACAGCAATTATGTCAGTTGCCGTAGCAGCGATTGAAATCGGGTTAATCTATTACATGGGTCGGCTGGTCGATTTGCTTAACGGTTCCCCCGCAGAGGTGTGGCGGCTATATGGCATGGAGTTCACTCTCGTGGCGTTTGGGGTCTTGTTCCTGCGACCGGTTGTGCTCGCGCTGGATGTACTGCTGTTGAATAACGCGGTGTTGCCAAACTATGGAGCGTTGTTTCGGTGGCGGACGCATCGGCAGGTTTTGCGTCAGTCAGTTGGGTGGTTCGAGGATGATTTTGCCGGACGTATTGCAAACCGTATCATGCAGACTCCTCCCGCTGCGGGGGATGTGGTGTTTCAGGTTTTCGATGCCATTTCCTATTCCTTGGCATATTTGATCGGGGCCGCGATACTGCTCGCTACTGCTGATTGGCAGCTTATGCTGCCTCTTTTGCTATGGTTTGGATTATATGCCGCGTTGACCCGCTGGACCGTGCTGAAGGTAGCCGTCGCCTCAAAAGCGTCTTCCGACGCGCGGTCGCTGGTCACGGGTCGGGTGGTAGATACCTACACCAATATCCATTCGGTCAAGATGTTTGCCCACCATGATCGCGAAATGGAACACGCAAAGTCGGCGATCGAAAATGCCAGAGTGACATTTCAAAATGAAATGCGGATTTTCACGGTGATGGACGTGTGCCTGGTGACGCTGAATGGTTTCCTGATTGTCGGTATCGTAGGGTGGGCGTTCTTTTTGTGGTCCACCGGATTGGTGACGGTCGGTGCCGTGACAGCCGCGACAGCGCTGGCGTTGCGGTTAAATTCAATGACGGCTTGGATCATGTGGGCGCTGTCGACCTTCTTTCAGCAGCTTGGTGTCGTTGCCGAGGGGCTGGAAACCATTGCACAGCCGATAACCCTTGTGGATCCGCACGATGCCAAGCCATTGAAGCTGACGGACGGGCGTATTGAATTACGCGGGCTTACCCACCACTACGGGCGCGGTTCCGGCGGGCTGGACAATGTCGACATCACCGTTCAGCCGGGCGAGAAAATCGGTTTGATCGGGCGATCAGGCGCGGGAAAATCGACCCTAGTCAAGCTGCTTTTGCGGTTTTACGATCCTGAAGGCGGGTGTATCATGATTGATGGGCAGGATATCACCAAGGTTCGCCAGGACAGTTTGCGTAAAACCATCGGAATGGTTCAACAAGACAATTCATTGTTGCACCGTTCAATCCTTGAAAACATCCTTTATGGACGCCCATCCGCTTCCTTGGCAGAGGTAATTGCGGCTGCGAGACAGGCGCAAGCACATGATTTCATCACCGAACTGGCTGATGATGAAGGGCGGTCCGGCTATAATGCCCAGGTGGGGGAACGTGGTGTCAAACTTTCGGGTGGGCAGCGCCAGCGCATCGCATTGGCGCGCGTAATCCTCAAGGACGCGCCGATATTGGTTCTGGACGAGGCCACCAGTGCGTTGGACAGCGAGGTCGAAGCCGCAATCCAGCAAACTCTGTATGGGATGATGGAGGGCAAGACCGTTATAGCCATTGCACACCGCTTGTCCACCATCGCTGCGATGGACCGCATTTTGGTGATGGACAACGGGCGCATCGTCGAACAAGACACCCACGAAGTGCTTTTGGCTAAGGGCGGGCTATATGCTGATCTTTGGGGTCGCCAATCTGGCGGGTTTTTAAAGACTGACGAGGCGTGAATATGAGGCATATCCGATGGATCGATCCGTTTGCACCTGCGCACGGTGCCCCTCCGCGCACTGTCATGCCGTTCTTTCGCTGGGCGCTGAAAGGGTGCGGATGGGCTTTGGCAGTCGGCAGCATTCTGTCGATCGGTGCCGGCGTGATCGAGGTAATGGCGGCGCTGGTTCTAGGCTGGGTCGTGGATGCCGCGCTATCGACGCAGCCCCAATCGGTATTCGGCGACAATGTGGGTCTAATGCTCGCCAGCCTCGGGTTTTTCCTGATCTTGCGGCCACTGCTGTTCGGGATCAGTTCCTATATGCAATCGGTCGTGGTGGTCCCGAACGTGTTCAATATCGTTCTGTCGCGTCTGCATCGGTATACCCTGGGACAGGCCGTCACATTTTTTGACAATGATTTCGCAGGGCGTATTTCACAAAAAGAAATGCAGACCAGCCGTGCCCTGACGGACGTCGTGGCAGAGATGATCCATACGGTGTTGTTTGCAGCGGCGTCGTTTGTCGGGGCCGTAATGCTGTTGGGAACAGTGAACTGGCGCATCGCCATCGGTCTATTGCTATGGATGGTCGGATACATCGTTCTGATCCGTCATTTCATGCCTCGCGTCCGAAAGCATTCTCGGGTGCGGGCAGGGGCACGCGCGATGGTAACGGGACAGGTCGTTGATACGATCACAAATATCAAGACTGTTAAACTGTTCGCACATTCTGAATTTGAGGACCGGGCCGCACTGGGTGCCATGCAGAAATTTTTGGATGCAAGCCTGGATTTTGGCCAGGTTAGTGTCTTGTTTCGGTTTTGGCTGATGGCCATCGCCGGGTTATTACCGGTGTTGTTAGTAGGGGGCGCGCTTTGGTATTGGTCGCTTGGGTCGGTGACCGCAGGCGACATTGCTGCCACGGGGGCGGTGTCTTTGCGTTTGGCGCAGATGACAGGTTGGGTCAGTTTTACACTGATGGCGCTCTACGCGAACATGGGCGAGGTCGAAGACGGTATCTGGACGCTGACTCCGCCACAACAGCTTCGCGATGTGGAAGGAGCGCAGGATCTTGTTGTCGATCGCGGGGCGGTTGCAATGGATGGTTTGCAGTTTACCTATGGACATGAGAGCGGGGGGGTCGAAGACGTTTCCCTATCTATAAAACCCGGTGAAAAGCTGGGTATCGTAGGTGCGTCGGGGGCGGGTAAATCCACGCTCGTATCCTTGCTTTTGCGTCTCTATACCTTGGAAAAGGGACAGATTTTGATTGATGGCCAAGACATCTCGGACATCACCCAAGAAAGCTTGCGGCGTCAGATCGGCATGGTGACCCAGGAAACCGCGATGTTCAATCGGTCGGCGCTCGACAACATCCGCTATGGCAAGCCTGATGCCAGCGTAGACGAGGTGATTGAGGCCGCCATGCAAGCCGAAGCACACGAATTTATTCAAAACATGCACGACCACAAGGGTCGCCAGGGATACGATGCACATCTGGGAGAGCGTGGCGTCAAGCTTTCGGGTGGGCAACGTCAGCGCATTGCCTTGGCCCGCGCGATCCTGAAAGATGCCCCGATTTTAATCTTGGACGAAGCGACAAGCGCCCTGGACAGTGAGGTTGAGGCGGCCATCCAGACTGCTCTTGACCGTGTGATGGAGGGAAAGACAGTATTAGCCATTGCGCACCGACTATCGACATTGACCCAGATGGACCGGATCGCGGTAATGGATGCCGGGCGTATCGTCGAGATCGGTACTCATGAGGCTTTACTGTCCCAGGACGGGCTATATGCGCGGTATTGGCAAAGGCAATCAGGCGGATTCCTGGATCTGGAGGCCGCAGAATAGGGGCTTTTGCTGCTTCTAACTTCGCGGTATGCGCAAGGCATGACAGAATATAAAATCCTGCGACTTGGACATCTGGGCGACGGCATTGCCGCGGGCCCGTTTTTTGCACCTATGACCCTTCCGGGCGAAACGGTGACCGGCACACCTGAGGGTCAAACACTGACCGATATTCGTATCGTTACGCCATCAGCCGACCGCGTTACTGCGCCCTGTCGACATTTCAAAGCGTGCGGCGGCTGTCAGCTGCAACACGGATCAGATGGTTTGGTCGCTGACTTCAAGCTTGATGTGGTCAAATCATCACTTGATGCACACGGCATAGAGACTGTTTTCCGACCTATCCAGACTTCACCCGCACAATCACGCCGCCGCGCGACATTCGCCGCAAAACGGACGAAAAAAGGTGCAATGGCCGGTTTTCATGCGCGCGGATCGGATACCGTACTGGAAATACCGGGCTGCCAACTTCTTGACCCCATAGTGATGAGCGCATTGCCCATTGCCGAAAAGCTGGCCGTTATGGGGACAAGCCGCAAAGCTGCGTTGGCCGTGACTGTAACCGCTTCGCCTGCGGGGCTGGATATCTCGGTTCAAAACGGGAAATCATTGGATGGTCCCCTGCGGCAGGAATTGGCGATCCTGTGCGACACGCTTGGCCTGGCACGCCTGACCTGGGACGGCGAAGTCGTCGCGGTGCGTACACCACCGATACAACGTTTCGGGACCGCAAAGGTGACGCCGCCGCCGGGTGCGTTCTTGCAAGCGACACCCCATGGCGAAGCGTCGTTGGTGGAGGCCGTAAACGAAGCAGTTGGTGAAGCGCGGCATGTCATGGATCTTTTCGCGGGCTGTGGCACGTTCAGCCTGCCGCTGGCCCAGAAATCCGAGGTACACGCGATTGAAGGTGACGCCGCAATGACCGCGGCGCTGGATCAGGGATGGCGCATGTCCAAAGGCCTCAAGCCTGTCACCACCGAAACGCGCGATCTTTTTCGCCGCCCTTTGCTGCCGGATGAAATGAGCAAGATCGATGCTGTCGTGCTAGACCCGCCGCGCGCCGGAGCCGAAGCGCAGGTGGCCGAGATTGCCAAAGCCATGCCGCCGGTCGTCGCTTATGTATCGTGCAACCCGGTGACATTTTCCCGCGACGCTGCGACCCTTGTCTCGGCTGGGTATTCATTGGACTGGATACAGGTGGTGGATCAGTTCCGTTGGTCTTCACACGTTGAACTTGTCGCCCGGTTTACCGCGCCCGAAGTTGCGCGAAAACGCCGATAAGCTTTCAGCGGCTCCTATGATCTTCTGCGCAGGACGGGTTGTCGGGATGCAATAGGTCGATAATTTTTCCTGGTAACACGTTTTTGACCACAGGATTTTATGGTACATGTTAGGGCATCTAATAACGGCCAAAAGGCCAGGGGCACTGGGGCAGTCATAGCATGAAGCGTAGAAATCTTATTTTGGGGGGAACGGCGCTCGTTGCACTTGGCGCTTGTAGCTCCAGTAAATTCAAACGGTATAACGGGCCGGAAGTCACTTACGTGGTGGTGAACAAGGGCGATCGCCGCGTGTTCCTGATGCACCGGGACAAAGTGTTAAAGTCGTATGACATGAAGCTGGGGTTTGCCCCGGTGGGACACAAGGTTTACGAAGGCGACGGACGCACCCCGGAAGGGCTGTATTGGATCGACCGGCGAAACCCGAACAGCAGCTATCACCTATCGCTGGGTATTTCATATCCAAATGAACGGGATCGTGCCGTCGCGGCCGAGTTAGGCAAAAGCCCCGGTGGGGATATTTTTATCCATGGCCAAAAGACCCCCAAGGAAAAGAATGTTTCCGATTGGACGTGGGGTTGTATCGCCGTGTCAAACAAGGACATCGAAGAAATGTATTCGATGGTAACGGATAATACTCCGATTGCTATAAATCCTTGAAAACCGCATGAATTTCAGAGATCGGCCAAATGACAACCGGTCATTTGGCCATAACAAGCGTCCACCAGATTTTACCGCTTTTTTCCTGATGCCAGGCGAAACCCATAAACAGAGCATCCGAGGCCAAGAGTATGCGCCGGGTTTCAGGCTGATCAAGCCACGCTGCAAGGGTTTCCAACTCGGTCTCGTATGTCTCAGAGATCACTTCGCCGATAAGCGCACCGGGATATCCAACACGCTGGATCCGATCTACAGGAGATGACCCGTCAGAACCAAAGTGCCATGGCCGGTTCTGGACGGACATGTCGAGCGAATGGGTCGCGGCGGCAGCGTTCAGCTTGGCGTCAAGCTGAACCGGCGACAGACCCGAGGCACCCCGAAGCGCGTTAACTGCATCAAGCATGCGGAATTGTATCTGACCGGTGTCGCTGGAGCTTATACGGTATGCTTTGGGCAACGCCTTGCCATCGGATCCGATGGTTGACGGTGCCGGCGCACACGCAGACAGTGCTACAGCAAGCGTGACTAGGATAGAAAACAGACGTACCATGGCGCAGCTCCACGCAATTGATTTTCCGGTGCCATACATGGTGCAGCGTTGCAGATCAAACGCACATCGGCGTGACATCGCTTGTTAACGATGGTTTGAATTGAAACTGCGACTTTCGAGCCATATAGGAGAGAAACTTCGGTTTTTTCCTTCCTCAGGAGACATTCCCATGTCTGACACGAAATTTTCCCTTTCGTCGCGTCGCACGTTTCTTGCCGGTAGTGCGGCAATGCTGGCGTCCCCCGCCTTGGCTCAAAGCAGCTTACAAAGTGAAGCAACAACCGAGTTGGAGAAGGATCTGACGGAGTCTGTGCGCCGCAATGTATCCAGCTTTCGCACGCTAGATTGGCAGCCGTATTTCTCGAACACCAATAAAGGCGCGATCTTGGTCGATATTGATAGCCGCGCGGTGCATTTCTGGTCCGAAGATCAGTCGATTTACAAGTTATACCCGTCAAGCGTGCCCCTTACCGAAGACCTGACACGCCGTGGCCGCACAAGTGTCACGCAAAAGGTTGTCGGCCCAACATGGCGTCCGACACCGTCGATGTTGAAGCGCAATCCTGAATGGCCAGCGGTGATTGGTCCGGGTCCGGATAATCCTTTGGGAACGCACGCCCTATACTTAAGCTGGACATATTATCGAATCCACGGCACACATGACACGCGGAAGATTGGGCGCCGTTCATCGAATGGTTGTATCGGCCTTTACAATGAACATATCGCTGAACTTTTTGGCATGACTCAGGTCGGCACTCAAGTGTTGCTAATTTG
>TARA_R110002073_G_scaffold320290_1_pt1 | contig 44649 bp, 43 predicted proteins | sample TARA_R110002073 | Tara Oceans TARA_R110002073 (sample SAMEA4397174) | marine metagenome | biome: Polar Biome; feature: [DCM] deep chlorophyll maximum layer (ENVO:01000326); material: water (ENVO:00002006), including particulate matter (ENVO:01000060) such as... | depth 40 m
ACAAAGTTATTAAAAAATACCAGTTGAGATCATAATAAAGAGTAAAGTGGCCGCCCACTTTATACCATTACCAAGTATTATCTCCATTATATTTTGGAGGGCTTTGCGCATTAACTTTTATGATGCCCATAGCACCACTAGTTTATTTTGATCTTACCCTGATTTAGTGGACACCTTTCTGTGTTAAAATAACACAACATACGAGGTAAAATATGACTGAATCTATTAAAAAATCTAAAAGAAGATATACAGAAGAATTTATTGAAAATGCTATTAGCTTAGCAATTAGTTCACCATTTATCTCAGTAGTGGCTAAAAATCTAGGTATTCCTGAAGCTACGTTACATACTTGGCTGAAGACACGTGGTCAAAAAAATAAATAAAGAACTAGCTAGGATTAAGCAGGAGCAAGAAATTCTAAAAAAGGCTGCGGCATACTTCGCTCGGGAAATGAAGTGAAGTATGCTTTTATTAAGGAAAATAAAAATATCTTTAGTATTAATGTAATGTGTAAAGTTCTTGATGTTAGCCGAAGTAGTTTTTATAAATGGTTAAATGGAGCTATTAGCAATAGAAAAGTTAACAACATTAAGCTTGGTAATACTATTAGCCAAATTCACTTTGAACATAAAGGAAAGTATGGTTATATTAGAATATTTAAGCAATTAAAAAATACTGGAATATCTTGTGGTAAAAATAGAGTTTACAGCATAATGAAAAATTTAGGTCTAAAATATAAAAGCAAAAAGAAATTTAAAGTTACAACTGATTCTAATCATAAATTACCTGTTTGCGATAATATTATAGTAGAGACTTTTCAACAACTGATATAAATCAGAAGTGGCTTTCAGATATTACTTATATCCATACTAATGAAGGATGGTTATATTTAGCTGTAGTTATTGATGTTTACTCGAGAGCTGTTATTGGTTGGTCAATGAATAAGAGAATGACTCAAGACATAGTTTGTAATGCCTTAAATATGGCTCTTTTTAGGAGAAAATTTCCTAAAGGAGTAATTATTCATTCTGATAGAGGTTCTCAATACTGTTCTAAAAAATATCAAGCTATGCTAAAAAATTATAACTTAATTTGCAGTATGAGCAGAAAAGGTGACTGCTGGGATAATGCTATAGCTGCAAATTTATGGTGCGGAAATTTATAATAATTAAAAAAATATAAAAGCATTTTTTTCCATGGCCTACGCATGAAAAATAAATTTAGAATTTTGCTGCGCAAAAATTGATTAAAAAACTTCATGCGTAGGCCCTAATCTCCGATCCGTTATTTTGCTTTACTTTACTTACTAGCAATGTTACTATTTTTGATTTCACTACATAACTAAATTTCTTTGGAGATGTCTATGCTTAGAAATATATTTTTAATTCTTCGGCTTGTGCCAGATCTAATATATGCTCATTATGAATTAAATTATGATCATCAAGATGATGGCTTTTTTTTAAATTTGATTAAACCACTTTATATGATCCCACTAGCATGCGCCAGTTTTACATTGTTAGCTCTTTCAGGTTCTGGGTTCAGGGCACATTCTCAAAAAGAGATAGAAGAAGATTTTTCTAAAATAAGAAAAAAGAATGAAGTTAATGTTAATAATGATAATAATGGTAAACCTGTTTGTGCTTATTTTGTAAGCTCATTTCATGGAGCTTTTAATCCCGATGGGTTTGCGGCTATTACTAGCGCAATACTTAGATTGTATCACCACGTAAAAATAGCATATTATCAAAATTTTTATACTGTTTATCCTTTCGTCGTTGGAAGTCTTAAGGAGTTAAATGAAAAGATACAGACTCTACCTAAAAAAGTACAACTTTGTAATATAGTTGCTCATGGTAACAATGAGTCAATTTACTTAACACCTGAAGAAGAAACCAAAAGACTTCCAAGATCTTTAAAAAAAGATACCGATTCATTGGAGATTAATAATTTGGCTAGAGATGCTGACATAGTACTCGATTGTTGCTCTGTTGCAGAAGATGCTGATGATTGTATTGCAAAAAAAATGGCTGAAAGTAATAAAGGTAGAAATGTTTTTGGTCCAACTACTTACTTATGTTGTTCATCTCCAAACTTAAGTATTGATAATACCAATCAATCTGTTCACGTTGATTCTGTAGATCATGGCTTTTGTGTTGTAACTCCATATGAGATGAGACGTTTGCAATGCAGAGGTTGATTTAAATATAGGGCCTACACATGAAATATTTTCTCCAGTAAGCCTTCTAAAAAGGTAAAAGACATTGCAGCCTTTCTCTGAAGGCTTTTTATAGAGCTTTGGAGTGTCAACACTTTTTAGGACTCCAAATTAAAAAATGTTTGAATGCTGCATAAACATATTCTCATATTCACATGGTGATATATCATCATTAGCAGAGTGCATTCTAAACCTGTTATAGTAAACTTCTATAAATTCAAATATTTTGTTTTTAGCCTCCTCTATGGTATTAAAATTATTTTGATGAACCAGTTCTTTTTTAAGCTTCCGAAAAAACTTTCAGCTGCAGCATTATCCCAACAATTTCCCTTGCGGCTCATGCTTTGAGTAATGCCATGCTGACTTAAAAGATTTGGGAAGCATATTGGCTACCTCTATCTGTATGACTAATTAGCCCTGGTTTACGTTTCCATATAGCCATTAATAATGCATCATTAACTAGCTTTGCTTTCATATTTTTATCCATAGCCCAACCAACAACTTTTCTTGAAAATAAGTCTATAACTACAGCTAAATATAACCAGCCTTGTTTGGTATAAATATAAGTAATATCTCCTACGAAAACCTTATTGGGTAAATCAACTTTAAAATTCCTATTCAAAATATTAGGAGCTATTGGAAGTTTATGATTAGAGTCAGTAGTTGCTTTAAACTTGCGCTTAGATTTGCATACTAAACCAGCTTGTTTCATTAATCTAGAAATACGTCTTTTACTCACTGTTACTCTTTGTTTTAGAAGTTATTTTTTAATTCTTCTAATTCCATAGTTACCTATAGAATTATTAAAGATGATAGTAATTAATTTTATTAAATTATTATCTTCCTTAATTCTTTCAGAAGGTAAAGATTGTTCCCAAACATAATATGCGCTTCTACTAACTTCTAAGACTTTGTCAAAGAGCAAGTGTAAAGTATACCTTTGTTAAAGAAAATAAAGATAAATTTAATGTTAATGTAATTTGTAGTGTTTTACAGGTAAGCAAAAACGGTTACTATGATTGCCTAAAAAATTCAGTAAAAAAATTTGCCAAAAGTAATGTTAGCTTAGATTTTAATATTAAAAATATATACTCTATTAACAAATGTAATAATGCATCCAGATAGAGGTAGTCAATACTGTTCTAAAATTTATCAATCTTCAATAAGACATTATAGATTTATACCTAGCATGAGTCGTAAAGGAAATTGCTGGGATAATTCTATTGCTGAAAGCTTTTTTAAAACTCTTAAGACAGAGCTAGTTTATGATTATCATTTTAAAACAAGAGAAGAAGCTAGAAGTGAAATTTTTGACTATATAGAAGGGATATTATAATAAAATCAGAAGGCACTCAGCGATTGATTATAAAGCGTCTTATGAGGTAGAATATGATTTACTAAAGTCATCTGGAAAACAGTCTGGTTTTCTTGGGTAACTCCAATTTACATATATCAAATAATCAAATACCATTTAATAATAATTATTTTGATTGGTTAGATGGACTGTATCCCCAGCCGTTTTCTATTTATACAGCTTTTAAATATTGATTTTTATAAAACGAGGGAGTATATGTTTCATATTGTAAATAACTCAATATTCGAAAACTCTCAAAAATCAATTAATGTTTCAGATAGAGGTTTTACCTTAGGTCATGGTCTATTTGAGACAATTTTGTCTGTTAATGGGAATCTTCCTTTCTTAAATTATCATTGGGAAAGATTAATAAAAAGCGCTGAAAAAATTTTTATTAAAATAGATCTTTCATATGAGGAGTTTCGATTTCAAATACAAAGATTATTAGAATCCAATAAATTACTAGAAACTTATGCAAGTGTAAGATTAACTGTTACTCATGGTGAAGCCAACAGAGGAATTTTTCCAATTGATCCAATAAAACCAAATATAATTTATATGGCATCAAAAATTCAAGAGCCAAATGATAAACCTTTAACAGCAAAAATTGTAAATACAAAAAGAAATGAAAATTCTATTTCCTGTCAAGTAAAAAGCATTAGCTATTTAGATAATATTATGGCTAAGAAAGAAGCAATAGATGCTGGATATGATGAAGCAATTTTATTAAATTCAAAAGGCTTTGTTGCAGAAGGAAGTATAACAAATATTTTTGTCGTTAAAGATGACAAAATTTTTACACCTACAATTGAAAGCGGAGCTTTACCTGGTATAACAAGACGAGTTTTATTAAATGATCTTCATTTAGATATTAAAGAGATGGACATATCAGTTGATTTTTTATTTAACTCAGATGAAGTTTTTGTAACTAATTCATTAATGGGTATTAAAGTAATTTCAAAAATTGATAAACAAGAAAAAGATAGTGTTATTATATACAATCAAGTATTTAGAAAATTTAAAAGTTATCTAAATATTGTTTAATATCGTTCAATTTATAAGATAAAATTGAACTTATAAATGTTGTACCTTTCAAATTATTAAATGAATGTAGGAAACTAAAAACACTTATTGATAGAGAAGTGAACTCTATGGGTATACTAAGTTATATTAAAGAGAAAATATTATGTCTTTTGATTTTTATCCACAAGTTCATGAAATTGAAATAGAGCTAATTAATAATGGATTGCTAGATTTAGGATTGTTATTAAAAAATTCTGTATAGCATGGTTCAACTGGAATAGAAATATTTATGGCATTAAGATATAATTTAAAAAATATTAAAAAACATAAACTAGATAAAAATTTAATGAATAAAATAGATTAACTAGTTAAGTATGTAGATAAATGCTTAGATGATTAATTTCATTAAAAACTTAATAATAACCATAATCTTAGAGAGTAACAATGAATAAAAAAGTAATAGTTTATACAATAGATTATTGTCCTTATTGTAATAACGCGAAAGCTTTATTATCAAGAAAAGGAATTTCATTTGAAGAAATAAAATTAGATAGAGCTGATACAGATAAAGTTATGGCGTTATATCAAAAGTCAGGTATGCGCACATTTCCTCAGATATTCCTTGAAGATAGTTTAATTGGTGGTTTTGATGAATTAGTAAAGTTTGATAAAAATAAAGGTTTAGATAATATTTAAACATTACAAAGATATTTAAATTATTATAAATTATAAGATTGAATTTTATTATTATATTATTCTCAGTACCTCCATGCAGTCATATAAAAATTTAAGTTCTAAAAAACATGTATAACTTATTTTATAAATAAATTATACATAATATGTTTTAAAGACAAGATTATGATACAATATTATGTTTTTAGTTTATATTTAGACATGGAGGTAGTAAATGGATAAGAAAATTAAAGTAGGTGTTTCAAGTTGTCTTCTTGGTAATGACGTGCGTTTTAATGGTTCAAATTCACATAAAAAACTAGTTACTAATGATTTAGCCGAATTGTTTGAGTATCATGCTGTTTGTCCTGAAATAGCCGCCGGTTTTGGAGTACCAAGAGAGCCTATTTATTTAGAGAGCTCTTCGGGTAAAATTAAAGTTATGACAGCAGACACTAAAGTAGATGTCACAGATTCTTTGAATAAAGGATGCCAAAAAGTTTTAAGAGGATTACCTTTACTTTCAGGATTTATTTTAAAGAAGGCTTCTCCAAGTTGCGGTCAAAATACAGTTAAACTTTATACTGAAAAAAAAGATGTTATTCATACTAAAGCAGATGGTAAATTTGTTGAAGCATTAAAAAACAAATATCCTTTTATGCCCATAGAGGATGAAGGGCGCCTAAATGATCCTTATTTAAAAGAACATTTTATTAAACGTGTTTTTTTAACGTACGAGGCAAAAAATAAGGTTCTTGCTGCTAAAGATTTTAATGAGCTTAAAATCTTTCATACACGTCATAAAATAATTTTAAGGTTGCATCACCCTATTAATCAGAAAATATTAGGACGATTAATTGCAGATAATTCTAAAAATAATTTTGATTTGATAAAAGAACAGTATTTAGACATATTTTTATCTTCTTTTCAAAAAGTTGCCTTACGAGGAAATCATTATACGATTTTACAGCGTTTGTTAAGAGATATTAACAAATTAATTAGTGATGAAGAAAGAGCTGATTTACAAGATACACTCAAAAGATTCTATGATGGTGTGTTACCTCTTGCCGTGCCTTTTGAAATGGTAAGACATTATCTAAAGCGTTATAAAATTGATTTTTTGGAGAAACAGAGTTATCTCAATCTATACCCACATAACTTAGGTTTAATGAGTAAAATGTAATATGGAGATTAATATGAATATACTTATTGCTGGTGGTTCAGGCTTTGTGGGATCTCACCTTGGACCTCATCTTAAGTCAAGAGGATATCGAGTTGTTTTACTGACAAGACAAAATGGTTTATTGTCTGATGGATATGATGAAGTTGTTACTTGGGAGCAGATGGATAAGATAAGCGCCAAAGATTATAGTGTGGTTATTAATCTTTGTGGTTTTGATATTTCTAAAAAATCGTGGTCAAAAAAAGTTAAAGAGAAAATTATCAACAGTAGACTTGACAGTACAAAAAAGCTTATTAAGTTTATTGGCAAAAATAAAACATTATTATTGAATACCAGTGCAATTGGATTTTATCCTTTTTCTGATGATCCTCAAAATGAGGATTTTCATATCAATCATGATGCTTCGAATGTGCATTTTTGTCAGAGCATTACTAAAGATTTGGAAATTGTGGTCAATGAATCTACGTTACTTAATAAAATAATTATGCGATTTGGAGTCGTTCTTGGAAATAAAGGAATGCTGGCCAAAATATTGCCAACTGCAAAAATTGGTTTAGGGGCTCAAGTAGGTACAGGTGAACAATATTTAAGTTGGATACATATTACTGATTTATGTTGCGCAGTCGAACATTTAATTTGTCATCAGAATTTTAATGGCAATGTTGTAAATATAACTTCACCATTTGCATGCACTCAAAAATATTTTATTAATGTTTTATGTCGACTTTTAAAAAAACCAAGATGGATGATACTGCCTAAATGGTTGGTAAAAACAATATTTGGTCAGATGGGAGACGAGTTATTACTTTCATCACATAATATCAAACCCAAAAAATTATTAGAGTCGGGCTTTATATTTAAATATCCAAAAATAGAATTAGCATTAGAAAATTTATTGAAAGAATAAGTATAAGTATGGTAGATAATAAAGAATCAAAACAGCACCCTATACGTTATATTGCTGAAAAAACAGGTGTTAAACCAATTACATTAAGAGCCTGGGAGAATCGTTATAAATTACTTATGCCTAAAAGAAAAGATTCAGGACATAGGTTTTATAGTGATAAAGATGTATCATTGGTCCAACGTGTGGTTGCATTACTGAATCAAGGTTATAGCATAAGTAAAGCAGTATATGCAGTAAAAAACTATGATGAATATGAATTAATAGGAGATGGACAAATAAAGCATCTAATTAATTTTGAGATTATGGATAAAGCAATTTATAAAAACAATATTTCATTGGCAATTAAACAAGTGAGTGAACTATACGCTTTATATTCTCCAGAAGCTTTTGCTCAAATTATTTATCCAGCTATTATTACACATCTGAATAATGATGTTTGGCCATATGTTTTTAATGCTGAAATTGTTCAAGATATGTTTATTGATGGTGTTATTTTGCTTTTGCAGCAAACCATTAATGAAAACAATCATCATAAGCTTCAAAAAAAAGTCCTTGTTGTTGGTTATCGTACATCTATGGTTAAAAATTTAGTTACGCATGGCTTGATGCTAGCAAATATTTTTCATGTACATGGTTTTAAAGTTCACTTTTGTTCAGGAGTGTCTTCAAAAGAATCTTTTAAAAATTTAGAACTTTATGATTTAGTTTTAATCTTTGGCAAATCTGATGAGTTTTTTTTAAAACAATTAGACTGTATTTTTGAAAAAAATAACAATAATTTTTATATAAGTATGGTAGGAAAACAGTATTCTATGAAAAATTTAACTGTTTTATCGAATGATTACTCGGAAGTATTTAATCAAATTAACTTTTAAAAATAATAATTAAAAAAGTAAATTAATAAGTATAGGATAGGGCAAACATGAAGAAGTTAGAAAATAAATATAACAAAATAGGTATATTGTTAGTAAATCTAGGAACGCCTAATTCAGCAACAGTTCCAGCAGTAAAAAAATATTTACGTGAGTTTTTATCTGATAGGCGTGTTATTGAAGCAAATCCAATACTATGGAAAATTATTTTAAACTGTTTTATTCTGCCATTTCGTTCATCTAGAACTACAAAACTTTATCAATCTATTTGGCGTAAGGAAGATAATATGTCGCCACTTTTGTATTACACTAAGCGTCAAGCAGAGTTATTAAATGAACAAATGCCAAATAATGTTGTTGTTGATTTTGCAATGCGATATGGCAATCCATCTATTGATGAAAAAATAAAAGCGTTACAAGAGTTGGGTGCTACAGAAATTAGAATATTACCTTTATATCCTCAGTATTCAGCAACAACGACAGCAACAGTTTATGATGAAGTTTATTGTGTTTTAAAATCTTTACGTTGGCAGCCAAATATTATTGGAGTTAAGCCTTATTATGATAATAAAGATTATATTCAACTTTTAAAAAATCAGGTATTGATGCATGTACAATCTTTGAGTTTTAAACCAGAAGCTTTAGTCGTCTCATTTCATGGTATTCCAGCTATATATTTTGAAAAAGGTGATCCTTATTATTGTCATTGCCATAAAACTTACCGTTTGTTAAAAGAAAGTTTAGAAGGTGAATTTTCAGGCGAAATAATTATGTCTTTTCAGTCTCTTTTTGGACCTAAAAAGTGGTTAAAACCTTATACTACAGATGTTTTGGCTCAATGTGGAGCAGGAAAAGCTAAAAAAGTTATGGTTATTGCACCAGGATTTCCTTCTGATTGTTTAGAAACTTTAGAGGAGTTGCAGGTGACAGAAAGAAATGCTTTTTTAGAAAAAGGTGGTAAAGAATATTCAGTTATTCCTTGTTTAAATGATAACGCTGAACATATAAAATTTTTGAAAAATTTGGTTAGTAACGGTATGTAGTTATGAATTTAAATCAAATTAAGCCATTTTGAGCTCTAGAATTGAGACTGTAAATATACCTTGAGCTATCATAAAACCCTCGTAAATACAAGGGTTTTGTGGTTTTCTGGATAATGGCGGATGTCAATTTGGTGGAGGCGGTGGGAGTCGAACCCACGTCCGTAAATCCTATACTTTATGGTCTACATGTATAGCCAAATCTTTGAGTTTCATTAAAAACTTCCCGACCGGCAGGGAATGTTTTTAACTAGCTTTTTAAATTTTATAATTAAAACAAAAGCAGTTTTAATTACTATCCTATATAAGTATTACTATCAATCTACCACGTATAGGCACATCGTAGATGATAGCTCAATCCTGTTTTTTAAGCAGTTTTAAGAAAAGCAACGTCACCGAAGTGAGCGTCGTTTTTAGCAGTTTTGCCGTTTATAGTTTTATGATTAGGATTTAACGAGGTTAAAGTCATCTCCTCGACATGCACACAAAGCTTCGTAACCTACGTCGAAGCCATTTCGCCCCCATATATTCTGGGATATCTTATATTATATCATATTTTAATAATAATATATTAAAATATGCTTAATATATTAATATAATTTAGTCTAATTTGATTTTTTTAAGCTGTTGCTTTTTAATATCTTTTTCTTTCAAAGAAGCTCTCTTATCATGCAATTTTTTACCTTTTGCTATATTTATTTCTAGCTTAATTTTACAGCCTTTCCAATACATAGCAATTGGCACTAAAGTATAGCCTTTTTGATTTATATAACCTATTAATTTGGTTATTTCTTTTTGATGTAAAAGTAACTTTCTTGTGCGTCTTGGATCATTTTCTTTATGAGTACAAGCAGTATCTAAAGGAGTTATATTACAATTTAATAAGAACACTTCAGCGTCTCTTATTATAACATGACTTTCAATCAGCTGAATTCTTCCCGCTTTAATACTTTTTACTTCCCAGCCTTCTAAAACAATTCCAGCTTCAAATTTATCTTCCAAATGGTATTCAAATCTGGCTTTTTTGTTTAATGCTATAGTCTTTCTGGGTTTAGCAGTATTTTTGTCTTTAATATTTTTTGTATTATTAGTCATGATTTATTGTAAGATTTTAAGTATAATACTATTTTTAATATTCTAAGTTATTTAATTTAAATATGCCAGAAATTAATAAAACTTTACTTGTTCCTTATACTGCAGAGCAGATGTATCATGTTGTAAACAATGTTCAAGAGTACCCTGAGTTTCTACCTTGGTGTGAGGACACTATAATACAAGAACGTAATGACATACATCAGGTTGCAAGCATTCTTTTAGTTTGGATGGGACTTAAAAAAAAGTTTACGACTAAAAATACTATGACTTATGCCAAAGAAATCATACTTGAATTAGTTGATGGACCATTTAGTGAGTTTTTAGGCGATTGGAAATTTGAAGATTTAGGTGATGTAGGTTCAAAAGTAATTTTTAAATTAAATTTTAAATTTTCAACTGGTATTTTAGATTTAGCCTTTAATAAAGTTTTTACTAATATAAGCAAAGACATGGTAGATGCCTTTTATCATCGAGCTAAACACATATATGGTGAAAAAGATTTATAATTTTAATATATATCATGGTAAGTAAATATATAAATATAGAAGTAGTATATGCTAAAGATAATGTAAATTATAAATTAGTAAAATTAAAGCTTGAAAATCATAAAGAATATTCTGTGTTAGATGTTATAAAAAAATCTAAAATTTTATATTATTGCACTGATATTAATCTTGCTAAGAATAAAGTATCTATATTCGGTCAATTAGTTAATTTAGATTATATAGTCTCAGATCAAGATACCGTTGCGATATTAAGAGGGTTAACTATTTCTCCTATGGAAGCAAGAATACAACGAGTAGCTAAAAAATATAACTAATATTAGCTAATATTAGTTAATACTAAAGAATTTTTTTCTTGAATTATAATAACGGCCTTATTAGCTTGCCAATCTCCTAAAACATATCTTTTTGCGTATTTATATTTATTATTAACTTTTATAAGATCACTATGAATTTTCGGCTTATGGGTATGACCATGAATTACGGTTAAGCTTTTATATTTTTGCATATCTTTAGCAATACTTTGTTTATTTGTATCATATTTAGCTAAATTTATTTTTTGTTTAGGTGAAGTATTTGATAAATTATGGCTGTCTTTACGTTTTAATATATTAACTAATTTAATTTTTATAACTTTAGGAGTTAAATTTAATATTTTTCTAGTAATAATATTTTGTGCGATAGTTCTGTATATTTGATAAGAAGTATCATTTGTACAAAACTTATCCCCATGACTTAATATTACTTTAGTGTTATTTATATTTATGATATATGGATCTTTTAATATTTTAATATTAGCAAGCTTTGCAAATTTTTTGCTTAATAAAAAATCTCTATTTCCTGCCATGAAATATACTTGAGTATTGTATGTATTTAAAGTATTTAATATATTCGCTATATCATGATGCCATTTTTCAGCACAGTTATCGCCGATCCAGTATTCAAAAAGGTCACCTAAGATATATAGTTTTTCTGTATATTTGCCATAATTTTCACAAAAATTTCTAAATCTAGTTAAAGTTTTTGGATCTTTTGAGCTTAAATGTATGTCAGATATGAATATTTTTTTGTATTTTTTCATGGAATGTATCAATTTTTAGTAATATACATTCTATCCTATAATCAACCTTATGATCAATTATCAAATATTTGTATATAATATAAAACATGTGGATTTAAAAGAGTTTATTACTAATTTGTAATATTTTTACATAGTTATATAATAACTGGATAGAATATAGCTTATTAATACTTTTCTTTAAGGTTTATAGATGAAAACAAGATTTTGCCCAAGTCCAACAGGTTTTATGCACTTTGGTAATGTACGTACCGCTTTATTTAACTATTTAGCTGCACGACACAACAAAGGTAGTTTTTTATTGCGGATTGAAGATACTGATATTGAACGCTCAAAATCTGAATATGAAGATGTTTTAAAGCAAGATTTAATTTGGCTTGGTGCTAATTGGGATGAAGGGGTAGATTTAGAAGGACCGAATGGTCCGTATAAACAATCTTTAAGAAAAACTCTATATGATCAATATTTTCATGAATTAATAAATAATAACAAAGCATATTATTGTTTTTGTTCTGAAGAAAAATTAAAACTTGATAGAAAAATTCAAAGACAACAAAGTCTCCCGCCACGTTATCCAGGTACTTGTGCAAATTTATCAAAAGAAGAGGCTCAGTCTAAATTAGATGCAGGTCAAAAACCAACTATTAGATTTAAAATACCAAAAGGTCAAAAAATAGTTTTTCAAGATGTGGTAAAAGGTGAGCAAGTATTTTTAAGTGATGATATTGGTGATTTTATTATAAGGCGTGGTAATGGCACGTCTGCTTTCATGTTTTGTAATGCGATTGATGATTCGTTGATGGGGGTGGATTTGGCTCTTCGAGGTGAAGACCATTTAACTAATACACCAAGACAGTTATTAATTTTAGAAAGCTTAAATTTAAGAAAGCCAAAGTATGGACATATTTCTCTAATAGTAGGTAATGATAATTCCCCGTTATCTAAAAGACATGGTAGTAAAAGTGTTAAAGAATTAAGAGAGGCAGGCTATCTGCCTGGAGCAATAGTTAATTACTTGGCAAGATTAGGGCATAGGTATGATGATAATTTAGGTTATCAAAATATAGATATATTGTCTCAAAATTTTAATATGAATAATTTAAGTTTATCTCCTGCTAAATATGATGAAAAACAACTAGAACATTGGCAAAAAGAAGCTATAAATAATTTAGATATTAATGATTTTTATAATTTTGCAGGTAATAAAGTTTTAGATATAGTAACAAATCATAAAGAAGATTTTTTTGATTTAATAAAACATAATATTTTATTTCCTATAGATATAGAGCATTGGGCTAATAATATTTTTAATAAAATAGATTATAATTTAGAAAAATTAGAATTAGTAACAAATCTGTTAGAAAATAAAGTAAAAGATTTTTATAATAAATGTATAGAAATAATTAATACAGATGGTTCAGATTATAAAAATTTATGTAATAAATTAAAAGAAAACCTAAATATAAAAGGCAAATATTTATTTATGCCCTTAAGAATTGCTATAACAGGTGAACCACATGGTCCGGAATTAGATAAAATATTTAATATATTATCAGATGAAAAAATAGTAAATAAATTTCAGGATATTCTAGCAAAATTATGATTAAGATTTATGATACTTTAAGACAAAAAAAAATAGATTTTAAGCCAATATCTGAAAATCATGTAAAGATGTATGTTTGCGGTGTAACTACTTATGATTATTGTCATCTAGGACATGCAAGAACTTATGTTGCTTTTGATATTATTTATAAATACTTAAAACATCAAGGCTATCAAGTTACGTATATTCGTAATATTACAGATATTGATGACAAAATAATTAATAGAGCAAAAGAAGTTAATATTAGTGCAAAAGACCTTGCTGAAAAATATATTACTATAATGCACGATGATTTTAAAAAATTAAAATTATCCAAACCTGATGAAGAGCCTAAGGCATCTGAAAGTATTGATGAAATTATAAGTTTTATTCAAGATTTATTAGATAAAGGTTATGCTTATATTGGTAAAAATAAAGATGTTTTTTTTGAGATTGCTAAGTTAAAAGATTATGGGTCTTTATCACATCAGAAAATAAATTCTTTAATGTCAGGAGCAAGAGTTGAACAAAATGACGCTAAAAAAAGTCCTTTAGATTTTGTCCTGTGGAAAATGGCAAAACCAGATGAGCCTTCTTGGGATTCAGTCTGGGGTAAAGGGCGTCCAGGTTGGCATATAGAGTGCTCTGCTATGGCTAATTCTAAATTAGGCAAGACTCTAGATATTCATGGCGGTGGTTTTGACTTAAAATTTCCACATCATGAAAATGAAAGAGCGCAATCTTGTGCTAGAAATAATGCAGAATTTGTTAATTATTGGATGCATGCAGGTTTTTTAAACATAAATAAAGAAAAAATGTCTAAGTCTTTAAAAAATTTCTTAACTATAAGGGATGCACTTAAGGCATATGATCCTGAAGTAATAAGATATTTTTTTGCATCTAGTCATTATAGATCTGAAATTAGTTTTTCTGATGATAATTTAGATAAAGCTCAAAATTCTTTAGATAGATTATATACAGCTATAAGAGATGTAAATATTATAGATTTTAATATAAATAAGATAAAAGAAAGTGATGAGTTACTAGGCTACGTTGATGAGTTTAAAGACGCGATGAATGATGACTTTAACACTCCTGAGGCTTTTGCTGTATTATTTGCCTTAGTTAAAGATATTAATAAATTCAAAGAACAAGATTTAGATAAGCATGTTAATATGGCTGGTCTTTATGCCGGATTATTATTAGAAATGTCTAAGTTATTTTCTATTCTAGAATATAACCCAGATGATTATTTTCAAAAAATAAAACAAGAAGGTCTTAATGATATATCAATTAGCGTTGAATATATCGAGAGTAAAATATTAGAAAGACAAAACGCACGAGATAATAAAAATTGGGCTATATCAGATAAAATTCGTGATGAATTATTAGCTCAAGGTATTATTCTAGAAGATAGTAATGGTAAAACTACTTGGAAGTATAATTAGCTACAAGTTTTTTTAATTTAATTATTTTTTTGCTTTGTTTTACTTTACTTTACTTTACTATGAATCATAGGATAAATTTATAATTAGTATATAAATTAATAAGTCAAAAATTTAAGATATGCAAAATTTATTATATCTTCCTGATAGATTATTCACCAACTCTGATTCAAGAGATTTTGATGCTCTAGCTATTAAACACTTTGTTAAAAATAGCAATGAGTTAATGCAGCAAGCTGGAAAAGATTCTTTTGAAAAAATTAAGGAATTATGGCCTTATACAGAAAAGTTATTAATATTTGTTGGAACTGGTAATAATGGCGGTGATGGTTATGTTATTGCAAATATAGCATGTCAAAATAATATCCCAGTTGACGTTATTCAAATAGGTAATATTAAGCAAATTACTAAGACAGCAAATAATGCTTATAATGAACTAATTAAATCAAATATTAATAATAAAAATTTAAATATAATAAATATATCTAGCAACAAAATAAAAGAAATTTTAGAGCAAGTATATAAAAATAATATTAATGTTTGTAATCTTGTAATTGTTGATGCTTTATTAGGTACAGGTATTAAAGATAAACCAAAATCAGACTTTTTAGATGCTGTAGTTTTTATAAATAATTTAAAGCAGCATAATAAAAAATCTAGAGTTTTAGCTATTGACGTTCCATCTGGTTTAAATTCTGATACAGGTTATGTGCATGATGGTATAGCAGTAAAAGCTGACGCTTTAATCTGTTTTATAGTATTAAAACAAGGATTATTTACAGGTTATGCTAAAGAGTATTGTAAAGATATATATTTTAGTGATTTAGGAGTTGGAGATAAATTAGATGAGTTTAATAAAAAAAGCAAAGAAAATATCACTACAAAAGCTCATTTAATTTCTGATATTAATTTAGACAAGTATGTAAAATTAAAAAGACGAGAGCAATATAAATCAAAGCATGATTTTGGGCATGTTGTTATTTTAGGTGGCGATTATGGAATGGGAGGAGCTGCTTTAATGGCAGGTCTTGCTGCTTTAAGAACTGGGGCAGGGCTTGTGACTATTGCAACTCATCCTAGCAATGCTGAATTAATATTTTTAAAGCAACCAGAACTTATGACCTTTGGAATAGATTTTAACTTGTTTTCTGAGAATTATTCTGATAATGATTATAATTTTGAATCTGAAGATAGACTGGCTTCTTTATTAGATAGAGCAGATGTTTTAGTTTTAGGGCCAGGGTTGGGTCAGTCAGCATGGGGTAAAAGAGTTTGGGGTTCTATAAAAAATTATCATGCAAGGCCTATAGTTTTAGATGCAGATGGGTTAAATTGGTTAGCAAAAGATCAAGAAAAAAGAGATATAATAAGAGATAATTGGGTGTTAACTCCTCATCCAGGAGAAGCAGGTAGATTATTAGGCTTAAATTCTGATATTATCCAACAAGACCGATTTAAAGCTATTGAACAAATATTAGCAGAGTATCATGGCGTATGTGTTTTAAAAGGTTCAGGTAGTATAATTTCTAAATATGAACAACATAATAAAAATAATTTAAAATATGTTTGCCCATTAGGAAATCCAGGTATGGCAACTGCTGGAATGGGAGATATTTTATCGGGAGTTATTGGAAGTTTGATTGCACAAGGTTTAGATTTAAAAGAAGCAGCGCAACTTGCTGTAGTTATTCATTCTAAAGCTGCTGATAATATAAAAGATGAATATGGTGAAAAAGGAATTCTAGCGACTGATTTATTGTTTGAAATTAAAAAATTAGTGAATTTATATAGTGAATAGTAGTACTGTTGTATTTGATAAGTTTTCTGAAAATGAGAATGATACGCAAAAATTAGCAACTGAATTTGTAAATTATTTAAAGCAAAATGATTTTAAGTTACCAATAGTAATATATTTAGATGGTAACTTAGGTTTAGGTAAAACGACTTTTGTTAGATATTTTTTAAAATCTTTAGGATATGCAGGTTTTGTAAAAAGCCCAACTTTTACAATAGTTGAAAGTTACAATATTGAATCTATTGATATTCATCATTTTGATTTATATAGACTAGCTGATCCAGAAGAGTTGGAATATATAGGTATAGATGAATATTTTGATAATTCAATAAGTTTTATTGAGTGGGCATGTCATGGTAAAGGGTATATTAAAAAACCAGATTATATTGTAGAAATACAAAATATTAAAAATACAAAAAATTTGCAAATAAATAGAAACTTTAAAATAATCAAAAAACATCATGCCAAAAAATAGTACAAATATATTAATAAATCCTATTACAAATAAAAAATATATAGTTATAGATGCTGAAGGTCACATTTATTTATATGAAAAATTTTATAATGTAAACGTTGATTCAACTTCTAATTTACATGGGGCTTCAGGTAAGGTCGTAAAAGTTTTTCCTGCTGTTATTATTGATAATAACCAAAAAAAGCGAGTAAGATGTGTCGATAAATTTAAACCTGGTATTTATAATTTAGACAATCTATCATCTAGATTATCAGCAAAATTAAAAAATTTTATACAGGCTGAAGGTGAATTATTTAATTTTGACAAAGAAAATCCTTTTGCAATGAAGATTTTTAAAAAAGGGATTGATTTTAGTAGAGCTGAGACAAATGCTAGATTTTTGTATAAATTATACCCTAAAGGATCACTGGAGCCAGTAAGGTATGGTGAGAGCGGTGTTTTTATTATAAGTGAATTTATACAAGGAGAGCCTTTAAAAGCTCCTTTGTTTGATAATTATAAAGAATGGCATTTTCATGATCGTATAGAATTTATATGGCAAATTTTTTTACAATTACACCAACTGCATAATAACACTCCTAACGGTAGAGCAGGGATTCATTTAGATTTAAAGCCCGCTAATATCTTAATCGAATTTATTAATCAAAAAAAAGCTAATGATTTTATTTCTCATGTAAATGCAAAGATCATCGATTTTGATTTAAGCTATGATATAAAATCAAGTATAACTGATTTTAAAGGAAGAGTTGTTACTAGATTAGATCAGGCGGTTTATACTAAAGTCAGAGCAGGGACGCCTTTGTATATAGCTCCAGAAATAATTATAGGAGATGAACCATTTATTGGTGAAAGAACAGATCTTTATTCGTTAGCTGCAATTATATTTGCAGTTTTTGGTGCAATAGATCCATTGATATGTAAAAAAGAGGTATTAAATAGAATACAAACAAGCTTTAACAATCTTCCCTGTATACAATTAGATGAGGCAGGGTTATTAGGCGAGCATATGATACCATCTTCTCACTGGTTAAATACAGATCCCGAATTTAAAAAATATATTTTCACTTTTTTATGTAGTCTTGGAAGCGTCAATTATAATCTAAGGCCAACAACAGAAAGAGCTTTAAAATTTTTTACTAGTTTACGTCTTTTAAATATATGCTTTATGAAAGTTAGTGAATTTATTAAGGATGATGTAGAGCAAAATAGAGAACAAATTAAAGATCTTAATAAAAGTATTAAGATTTATAAGAAAAAATTAATAGATTTAGCCTGTTGTAAAGATCCAAGTTTTATAATTATAAGAAATAACCATCAAAATTATCAGTTATCAAAGGAGGAATGGTTTAATTCTTCAAAATACAATGATGTTTTAATTTTTAATACCGAAAATAATGATTGGTTCGTTGTAGAAAATAATTGGGCAGAACAAAATGACTGCAAATTATCTTATGATAATTGTCATGCAATAATTAATCCATCTTTGCTAGCATATTTAGATTATTTAGAATACGAAGGAGTTATTGATAATACTGTTTTAACTCATGAGGCAAGAAGAATTTATGAAGATATTGTAAGATGGCAGTATAATTTAGTAAAATGTTTAAATGTTGATGAAATGTCATATGATAATATAGTCAATCATTTTATTACTCAGAAATATTCTGATGACACCTCACCAATAGAAAAATTTGTACATTATTATCTTAACCATATTTACTGCGATAGAATATCTACTTATCAAAAAGAAAAAATTAAAGGATTTTTTAAAAAATTAGTTGGTTATGTTCAAGAAAAAGGTAATGACAATAAGCAGATAGTGGTTAATATAGCTGAAAAAATATTTAATAATATTATTACAGACTTTCAAGCCTCAACAAGACAACATGATGTTTTCTTTGCTTCAATATTAGAGCAATATGAGTTGTTAGAATTGTTTGATATTTCCGAGGAAGAGCCTAGTCAGGATAATATTATATTTTTAAATTCTCTGACAGAATTTGTTGTGCGTGATGAGGATTTCGACGATTATGTCGATGATTATGAGCCTTTTCCTAATTATTCTATAAGTTAACAAAAATTGAAATTATAAAAAATATTAATTAATATGATATTTTTTATAATATTCTTCAATATTTTTATAATCAAACTCATCCCATTTAGGATTATTATCTTTGTCTATAACAGAAGCTCGTATACCTTCATAAAAGTCATTGCTGTTTAAAAAAGCAGTAGCTACTTTATGTTCAAGTTTCATACATTCATTAAAACTTAATTTTTTACCAAGTTTTAATAATCTTAATGTTATCGCAAGGCTTGTTGGGGATTTAGTTTTAAGAGATTTTATGGTTTGATTTATAAATTTTAGCTCAAGACTGTTCTTGGTTTTTTTTAAATATAATAAAAGAGCATTAATAATTTCTGGAATTGTATTATGAGAAAAACATTCTTTAATGATATTTTTATAATTATGTAATTTATTATTATACAAAAAATCTTGAGATATTTTTGGTTGATATTTTATAATAATTTCATTGATTAACGAGTTTATATTTTGATTTGTTGTTTTATTATTTATATCAATATTTAATAAGTCATTTATAATATTATTAAAATAATTTTTGTCTACCGTGTAATTAATTAGTTCTATATAAAGGCTTTCTAGATAGCCAATTCTATCTCCTGTTAGTCCTAAATATATTCCTATTTCATTAGCAATTCTTGATAGAAAGAAACTTCCGCCTATATCTGGGAAAAAACCAATTCCAGTTTCTGGCATTGCTAGAGTTAAGTTATTTGATGATATTTTGTGAGAGCCATGAATTGATACTCCAAGTCCACCACCCATAGTAATACCATGAAGTAGGGCAATATAAGGTTTTTTAAAATTATAAATTTGAGTATTCATTGCATACTCAAGATTAAAAAATTCAGCAGAAATTTTAGATTTTTCTTTGCCATTTAAATATACAGACTTTATATCACCGCCTGCGCAAAATGCTTTTTCTCCAAGACCTTGAATTACAATAGCAAAGCAGTTATTGTTATTTTCCGATTGGTTAAGAAAATCTGATATTCTAGATATCATTTCAAAATTTAATGCATTTAATGCTTCAGGTCTATTAAGAGTAATTAATCCAAGCTCACCATTTTTTGCTTTTAAAAACTCAGTTTTAATATTAGCTGTCATTATAATTTGATTTGCTAGTTAAAATTTCATTAATTTTAGATCACAGCCTTAGCTATAATTAATATAATAGCAATAGGAGCAATATATTTTACTAAAAATAACCATGATTTATATTGCCATTCTTTTTGAAAACCAAGAGCTTCTCTTGCTTTTATTTGACTAAGTTTCCAGCCTGCAAATACTGAAAATAATAAACCGCCAATTGGTAGTAAAAAGTTAGTAGTTAAATCTGTATTTATATAAAATATAGTCCATTTTCCAAATAATTTATAATCAGACCATAAATTAAATGATAGTAAAGAGCCTATACCTATAACCCATGCCGTACATCCAACTATGATTGCAGATATTTTTCTTGAGATTTTAGCTTTTTCTATAAGAAGCAAGACTAATGGTTCAGCAAGAGATATTGATGATGTCCATGCTGCAAATAGTAATAACAAGAAGAAAAAAGTTCCTATAATGCTTCCAAATGGCATTTGAGCAAATGTTATAGGTAATACTTCAAACATTAATCCAGGACCGCCTTGAGGGGTAAGATTATATTTAAATACTAAAGGAAATATTGCCATACCAGATAAAAAGGCAACCATTACATCTAAAAAAGCTATAGATACAACGCTACCAGAGACTGTAACTTTTTTAGGTAAATAAGCTCCATATACCAGCATGCATCCAGCTCCAAGAGCTAAGGTAAAAAAAGCATGTCCAAGAGCATCAATAATTAAACTAGGGGTTATTTTATGGTAATCAAAACTAAATAAAAAGTTAAGTGCTTTTTTTGAATCTCCAGTTGCTGATGAATAGATGGCAAGTAATATTAAAACGACAAATAAGGCTGGCATTAAAATATTTGATGCTTTTTCTAAGCCATTTTTTACACCTTTTGCTACTACATACATAGTAATGAACATAAAAAGACTATGCCAAATTAATAAATTTAAAGGAGATTGTAAAAAAGTATTCCAATATTCTGTAATCTCATATGGAGTTTTGTTATTAAAAAAACCAACAGAAGTTTTTAATAAATAAAAAATAGACCATCCAGAAACAACGCTGTAAAAAGATAGTATTAATAATAAGGATAAAGAGCCTATCCAGCCAGTATAGCGCCACATAGGAGTTGCTTTTGCTTCTATAGCAAGGTTTTTCATTGTATCTATTGGGTTCTTACAGCCGCATTTACCTAAAATAATTTCGGCCATCATAATAGGTAGTCCAATGAAAACAACGCATATTAAATAAATTATGACAAATGCACTACCGCCATTATCTCCAGCCATATATGGAAACTTCCATATATTGCCAAGTCCTACGGCAGCGCCTGTTGCAGCTAAGATAAAAGATTTTTTGGATGACCAACTTTCCTTGGGAGATTTACTAGGCATGCCTTTGTGTTTATAATAATTTAAACTACTTAATCTATATAAATTTATAACAGATGTCTATATGTTTTGTATAGTTTTTATTTAAATCATTAAATTTTTAAAATCACTAGGAGACTGTTATTTATTATGCAACCTACAAATCAAAAAAAAATTAAGAAACCAGAGCCTTTATCTACAACTCAATATACTGAATGTTTGAGTTTTAATAATTATAAAAAAAGATGTGATCAAAAGTTAGCTAGTAAAGATGCTCCTACAAGAGATGACTTTGGTACTTTAAATCATTTTTATAATAGACAATCAAAAAAAGAACCAGAGTCTTATCAAAAATCCGAAGAAGTTAATGTTACTAAAAAAACAAGAATAAGCAGAAAATAATCAAAATAATTTAAAAGGTTATTTATAATTTTATTTTAGGCTTTTTAATGAATTATACTAATATTATATAATTAGATATAAATTAAATTAATTAAATGGCCTAAAATATCATTATGATGCGAGTTAATAAGATTTTACCAATTTATTATTTAGCTGTTTTTCTATTAAGCATAACTTGTTTTTTATATGGTTACACTTTATATGACTTTGCTCAGTTCATTTTAGGTTATACATCTTTCTATAAATCTATAATATTAATATCTATCTTTTTTGGTATATTTATAGGCTCTCAAGTTACAACAAGGTTTCTTTCTAAATATCAATACCCGTTGAAATTTTTTGTATATACACAAATTTCACTTTTAATTTTCGTTACATTGTCTAAGGTTATATTTCAATATATTGTTCAAAATAACAGTATAGATTATGTATATCAAGCTAGCATATCTATAATAATTTTATTCTTATTTGGTGTTTTATTCGGTATTTTGTTTCCTTTAGCCATTAACAGTGTGATTAAAAAAAATATTACTAATTATGAGCATTTATTATATGGATCATATTTTATACATTATTTAGGAATTGCAACGAGTGTTTTAATAATATTTTTTTATTTAGTCGCTAATTATGAGCTTTCTTTTATATTAATTATTGCAAATGTCTTAACAGTTATTTCATTAGTTTTAATGATATCTTTTTTTCAATTATGTTATAAATTTCAAGTCGATCTTAAATTTAAAAATAATAATATAGATTTGAAAGTAGATATAAAAAACAGTAAATTAAAAATAAACATATTACTACTTAGTGTGTTTTTAACAGGATTATTTTTATCTATTTATTTTATTAGTTGGTTTAGATTTTTTGAAATTGTTTTAGGAAGCACTGTACAAATTAAGGCTATTATCATAAGTTGTTTCTTTTTAAGTTTTGCAATGGGCTCTTTATTTTTTAGATATAATTCTTGTTTTATTAATAAATCTATAAAAAACATTGCTAGATTGTATTTAATTATTAGTGCATTATCTTTAGTTGGTTTTATTTTTCATAATTATAATTTTATCTTAATAGAATTTTTAAAAAGTGCCGTTGACAGTACTGATTCAGGATATAAACTTTATATCTTTTCTAGTTATTTTATAATTTTAATTAATATTCTTCCAGCTTGTTTTTTTGCAGGAGTAATTTTACCAGGTATTACAATTATAACCTTAAAAGATAAAGCCATAGAGAGCGCGGTTGGAAATGTTTACTCGTTTGTTATTCTAGGAGTTATATTTGGAGTTATTTTTTCATACAGTGTAGGGTTAGTCTATTTAGGTTTGAAATTCTTATTATGTTTATCTATTTTTATAAATTTAACTGCAGGATTTATTTTATTTTTATGTTTAAAAAGTTTTTTTGATAAAAAAAATCTAGTTTTATTTTTATTTATTGTAGTATTATTTTTTTATGCTTTAACCTGGGTCAGATTTAATCCTAATCTTATGATGTCAGGATTTGCAAGTAGTCAAGAGCAAGGGTTTTATAATTATTTTAATTATGATGGGCGTGATTCAACAGTTCAAATTCAATCTAAAAAAATGTTATCACGTAAATACGATCCACAAAAAGGACCTGTAAGTACAATAATAGAAAGTGTTAGTTTTTTAAAAAATGGGATGCCATTTTCTGCAGGAGAAGTTATAGAGAATGAGAATAAATTAAATAAAGATGAAGTAGAATCTATTCTTTTTTCAGCAATAATTTTAGGAATAAATTCTAATATATCTAATATCATGAACATAGGATTTGGTTCAGGATTTACATCAAGTTTATTTTTACTTGATAAAGAGTTAAAAAATTTAGACATAATAGAAATTGAACCAGGTGTTGTTAAAGGAGCTCTTTTATTTGGAGATAAAGTAAAAAATACTTACCAAGATAAACGAAGTAATATAATTATTTCAGATATTATTAATTATTTGCGAGTTATAGATAAAAAGTACAATGTCATAGCCACAGAATATAGTCATTCATACTTTCAAGAAAATAGTTTTATTTTTACAACAGAGTTTTATAAGTTAGCAAATAATCATCTGGCTGCTAATGGTATTTTAGCTCAGAAAATTAATATAGCAGATAATAATTATGAATTATTAAGCCAAATTTTTAATGCTATATCTGAAAATTTCAAAAATTATAATATCTATTTTATTAATGAAAATAATCTTATTGTTATAGCTAGTAATAGTAAAATTCCAGATATAAATAATAAAATATTTACTAATGAGAAATTAAGAAATTTTTTAGACAAAGCAGATATAAAAAATATAGAAGATATTAAAATAAGGTATTCTGGTAATAAAAATAGTTTAAATAATTTTTTTCTTAGCAAATCAAAAGGCATTAACTCTTATTTTAAGCCTGTTGTAATGATAAATTCGGGTAAAGCTATTTTCAATAAAGATATTGCACGTGAAATGAAAGATGTAAATTTAAATAATTTATTATTTCAATTAGAAGGAGTTGATATTTTAGATCAAGATATTACTAGTTCAATATATTTTACAAAATCTAAATTATATAGTGATGCTAAAAATTTATATAATGGCATTATGCTGTATCCATCTTTATTAAATAAAAGTGAATTTTTTTTGTTATTACCACAAAATAATATTTGTATTATTTCTGAAGAAAAATGGTTCAATGGTTTTATTGATGCAAGTAAATTAATATTAAATTATTTATCAGAAGCTCAAGGTAAAAATATTATCCCCAAAATAGTTACAAGATCTTGTTATAATAGATTATCTAAAGATAAAAAAGATTACATAGACTTTGTTAATAACTTTATAAATAAAAACTATTATGGAGCTATCGCATCGGCTGAACAAGTTTTAAAATTTAGTAATAACAATAGTTTAACTTCATTGCAAAAAGCTAGTGTTTTTAAATATTTACTACTAAGTTTAATAAAAATTGACAAAAAAAATCTAGTTAGAGTTGCCTTTGAGAATAATTATAGACAATTCAATTTAGATCCAAAAAGCATTATTAATACAGAGCTATTATTTCTTTATTTTTATTCAATTAAATAATTTTAAGTAAATTTAAAATTATTTAAGTCGATATATATTCTATACAATATGCTGCAATCTTAATTAACAAAAAAATAAAAAGAATTATGAGTTTGATGAAAATTAAATTTAAAGAATATAAAAAATATTGTTATCTAGTATTGTTATTTTTTATCTCTGGTTTTTCAACACAGCTTGTAGCATTGATTTCTCCTGATGCATTATCACCATATGGTTTAGGGCAACAGCATAGTTTTAGTCCATCTGAAGGATTTTTTAAGCCATCTACTGAAAGAACAGAAGAAGACTTGATAGGTAAAGGATACTCTTTGATTTATAAACATCCATGTGTAAATTTTCGAGGATGTTATCATAATTATGCATACTCACTGGGTCAGTATAAATTTGTTTGTGATGAAAATAGATTTCAAGTAAGACATTCATGTGTTGATGTCTTAATTTATGGAAAAAACCATTATCATAAGAATTTAGATCTTACTACAAGCTATCATTATGCATGCATTAAAAATTATTATTGTTATAGAGGAAAATTAGAGCCATGGTAATCAAATATAATATAAAAAAATATATAAATAAGATATAAATCATGAATAAATTAATAGATATAAAGCGAGTATATTATTTTTGTGTCTTATTATGTGCTTTATTAATCAGTATAATAAGTTATGGTGAAAGTAGTACAAGTTTTTCAAGAACTGAAGAAGAGTTGTTAGATTCTGGTTTTAATGTTCTTTATGTAGATTCAAATTTTGATTTTTACGGATGTACTCAAAATAAGAAGTATCAAATAGGTAAATATGACTTAGTATGTAAAGAACATACTAATAGCTTTAGTTACGATAGTATAAAGGCATCATTATTAGAAAAAAAATATACAACAAATAATAATAAAATTATTTATTATTATTATTTGTGTATAGAGAATACTTTTTGTTATAGAGTAAATTTAAAAAATAGTTATTAGGATATTTTATGGCTTTTGGTATAAATAGTATATTTAATCAAGCAAAGATTATTTCTGACTTATATAATAATTTTGAAGAAAATAATTATGAATCTGATTGGTTAAATAAGAGTCATATTATAGAAATTTTAAGTAAAACTAAAGATGAAAATATTCTAAAATTATATAAAAGAATACCATTATTATATAAAAAGTATAATATTGAAATAGAAAAATTGTTTAGTAGCAAAGAATTTTTATCATTATCTAGTAACATCATAATGATTGAAATTGCATTAAAAGTTTTGTTAAATTTAGAAGATAAAAACCTGCTTGATAACTCTTTTTTTGTTTTTTTTATGAAAACAGATGATAAATTTGATAAATTTGAAAGCATAAATACCGCTATTATTGAAGATAGATTAGATGATAGTTTTCTTCAAGATTTTTTAAATAAACAAGTTTTAGTAAAGTCAAAATCTTCAGATAAAACAGTAAGTTTTTATAATACATTACATGAATCAGTTAATTTATCTGATAATTTGGACGTTAGTAATAAAACAGTACCCAAAATGTTGAGTCAGAACTCTGATGACTCATCTCGTGACTTTTATAGAGATTCATATGATAAAAAGTACTCTGGTGAATTAGGTGATATGTTAGAATGGAGTACTTTGTATTCTTTAGAAAAAACACCAAAAATAGACTTAATATTACAAGATGTTGAAAAAGTTATCTTAAAAATTCATAAATCAGATAAATCTAGTTTATTAGAAAATAGACGATTTAATAAAAGTCTAAAATTATTTTTAGATTATTTAAAAGTAAATTTTAAACAACAACTAAAGCAAGATTATGCGTTAAGCATTAATTGGTTATTATATGATATGAAGTTATTACCTTGTAAATCGTTAGAATTAGAAAATAAAATTATAGAAGTTATTTGTGACGCTCTCAATCCTTTTCAGCTTGTTCAGACTTTATCAATATTGCATAAATCAGAAGAAATTAATGATGATAACAGCAGGATTAAATTTGTTAATAAGTATATTAAACCAATGATTAATATTGAGAATCCAGAAAGTAATAAAAATATAGTTAATTTAATATTTATCATAGAAAAGTTTTTTCAAGATAAAACTACTGATATACAAAATAAAATTATTGATGAAATTTGTGATAAATGTAAAAACCCTATAGATGTGGCAAAAGGATTATGCATGATAAAAGGAGCAACTATTTTTAATACTGGAAAGGATAGATTGGTTTTTACTAACAAATATCTAAAATACATGTATGATTTAAATAATCCAAAAAGATTTGCTAAATGTATTTGGATTTTAAAAAATGTTATTAAGGATGATATATGGATGAAAAACATATATCTAGTTTTTAAAAATTCGATTATAGATGATTTTGACCCAAGTAAAGATAATATAATCTCAGGAGTTAAAAATAATATAGCAGATAAAGTAACTTATATATGTCAAATGTATCGTAATAAAGATTTATACTCTAATTATTTTAAATATGATGATAATAAATCAGAGAAAATCTTTGATTTATTGTTTATAGTTTCTAAATCGAATGATCCATCTTTAACAAAAAATGCTTTAGAGAAGATTATTGATAAAAGTTATGATTCAGGGATTCAATTTTTAAATGATCGAGTGTTAGGTTATTTAAAAAAGGCTAATTCTGATGAGATAAAAGTTTTTTCAAAAGAGATTATAAGTTATCAAGAAATTACAGCAAGCCATATTACAGCAGATTTATGGCATCTTGGTTTAATGAGTGATGATGATGATGATATATTATATAGTAATTTGCTGAAAGCAGAACCAGTTAAATATAATAATTTAGCAACAAAAAAATTAGAAGACAGCTCTGATGATAATGATGGTAGCAGTGATGATGATGATAGCAGTGGTGATGGAGAAACAGATTTAGAAGACACCAGTAATAAGCATAAGCTATAACAGGTTATAATTTGCAGAGAAAAAATATATTGCTCATTATTTTATAGGCTTTTTTTGTGACTAATTAACCATCTTTCTAATATGATTTTAGCTGCCAGGTGATCAATATTATTTAATTTCTTATATCCATGTTGTCTTAAGTTTTTATATTGGCTATAAGCTTCAATGCTACTATAGCTTTCATCTACCAACTCATATTTTATATTATATTTTTCAGATAATTCGTCTGCAAATAATTTAGCTTTTTTAATGATTATATCATTGTTATTATCAACAATGGGCTGGCCTACTATAAATAATGAGGGGCCCCACTCTTCAATAACTTTAGTGATTTCATCCCAGTTAGGTTTTGAGTTTCTGGATCTAATAATTCCTAATGGATTAGCGTTGCACGTTATTGTATTACCAATAGCAAGACCAATTTTATTTATACCGAAATCAAAACCTAATATATTAGACATATAAATTATAAATTTTTAATATTTTCAAGATGGTTATTTAATTTTTCTAAGTTTTTTTGCAACTCTAACTTTTTATCTAATTGTTTATCAACTAATTCTTTTGGAGCTTTTTTTAAAAAATCAGGATTTTCTAATTTCTTATTTAAAAACTCGATGTCTTTAGTTATTTTAATAATTTCCTTATTAACTCTAATACTTTCTTGAGTTACATCTATTAAGTCAGCTAAGGGAATGTAAAGCTCGTAATTATGGACTATTTTAGTTGAGCATTTTTCAGGAATTTGATCATTTTGGTTAATATAATTAATATTATTAACTTTTCCTAAAGAAGATATATAGATTATAAAATTGTTTAATAAATTATTATCTTGAACATCAGAAAGATTTTTAATATATAAATCAATATTTTTATTATTAGCAACGTTCATTTCTGAACGAATATTTCTAATGGCAGTAATGATATCTTTTAAAATATCATAATTACTTATAGCATCTTTATTATATAAATTAGAATTGTATATAGGATAATCAGAAACCATTATAGAATCAAAGTTAATATTTAATTTATATTTTACATTTTGCCATATTTCTTCAGTAATAAATGGAATAATAGGATGTAATAATTTTAGTATATAATTTAATATATTTAATAAGTTAAAAGCTATTTCAGCTTTTCTATTACTAGTAGTGTTTGAATTATTTAATTCTGTTTTTGCTATTTCTAAGTACCAGTCGCAATATTCATGCCAGGTAAATTCATATAAACATTGAGCTAGTAAATCAAATCTATAATTTTTAATGTGTTCATTTGATTGTTTAATAGTATTTTGCAGCAAGCTATATATAGCTTTATCTGTATTATTAGTTAAAGTAAGTGTATTTGAGTTATAATTATGTATTAAGTCTTTTAAATTTTCTTTAGAATAGTTTTCTGTATTCATAAAGACAAATCTTGCTGCATTCCAAAGTTTATTACAGAAATTACGATAACCTGTTACTCTATGCAGATCAAAATTAATGTCTCTTCCTGTTGAAGCAAGAGCGCAATATGTGAATCTTAATGCATCGGTACCAAATGATGGGATTCCTTCTGGATATTCTTGTTTAGTTTGTTTTTTGATTTTCTCTGCAAGGGCAGGTTGCATCATGCTTTCAGTTCTTTTAGATATTAAATCTTCTAAAGATATTCCATCTACTAGATCTAGTGGGTCTAATACATTGCCTTTTGATTTAGACATTTTATTGCCATGTGAATCCCTTATTAAACCATGAATGTATACATCTTTAAAAGGAATTGTATTAGTAAACTTAAGTCCCATCATAATCATTCTGGCAACCCAGAAAAATATAATATCAAATCCTGTTACTAAAGCATTTGTTGGATAAAAAGTTTGCATCTTATCAGTATTTTCAGGCCAACCCATAGTTGAAAAAGGCCATAAAGCTGATGAAAACCAAGTATCAAGAACATCAGCATCTTGAATTAATTCTATTTTATTATCTAGATTATAATAATCTCTTACTTCTTGCTCATTATAGCCAACATATACTTTTTCTTGCTGACTACCTTTATTATTTTTTTCATACCAAGCTGGAATTCTATGACCCCACCATAGTTGCCTGCTGATACACCAGTCCTGTATATCATTTAACCAAGAATAATAAGTATTAACCCAGTTATGTGGAGTAAACTTTATATTGTTATTTTGTACAACATCTAGCGCAGATTTTGCAATCTCATTAGTTTTCATAAACCATTGCTTGGTTAAGTAAGGCTCTATTATTGCGTTAGTTCTATCACATTTAGGTACTTTTAAATCATGTTTTTCTGTTTTGTTTAAAAGATTTAATTCTTCTAGATCTTTTAATATTTGTTTTCTTGCATCAAATCTATCAAGGTTATGATATTTTTCTGGAATATCTTTTACATTATTAACTATTTTAGCATCAGGAGTTAAAATATTTATTAATGGTAAGTTATGTCTTGCTCCAACTTCAAAATCATTAAAGTCATGGGCTGGTGTTATTTTTACAACGCCAGATCCAAATTCTATATCAACATATTCATCTGCTATTATAGGAATTTTTCTATTTGTTAATGGTAAAATAATATTTTTACCAATAAATTTTTGATATCTTTCATCTTTAGGATTTACTGCAATAGCTGAATCACCAAGCATGGTTTCAGGTCTTGTTGTAGCAATGGTTAAAAATTGAATATCTTCTAATTTATCATTATTTTCTAAAGTCTCAATAGGGTAATTAATATGCCATAGACTTCCTTTTATTGGTTCATTAATCACTTCTAAATCAGATACAGCTGTTTTTAAAATAGGATCCCAGTTTACTAATTTTTGGCCATGATAAATTAATTTTTCTCTATGAAGTTGAACAAAAACTTTTGTTACTGCTGTTGATAATCCCTCATCCATAGTGAATCTTTCTGAGTCCCAATCAACAGAGGCTCCTAGTCTTTTTATTTGATTTTTAATTGTACTTTGAGATTTTTCTTTCCATTCCCAAATTTTTTCAACAAATTTATCTCTACCTAAATCATGTTTTGTTATATTTTGTTTTTCTAATTGTCTTTCAACGACCATTTGTGTTGCAATTCCAGCATGATCAGTTCCCATTTGCCATAAAGTATTTTTACCGTGCATTCGGTTATATCTTATCAATATATCCATAAGAGTATATTGAAAAGCATGTCCCATATGTAAAACACCAGTAACATTTGGTGGAGGTATTACTATAGAATAGGAATTATTTTGGTTTTTATCATAACTTTTAGGAGAAAAATATTTATTTGCATTCCAAAAAGAATACCATTTTTTTTCTATATTATTAGGAGTGTAAATTTTATCTAAATTAATTTGGTTCATATTCTTCAACTTTTTTTATTTCTATTATTTCTTCTAAATTATGCGTAGTAACTTCTATGCCATTCATCTTGTAAAATTTATAATGACTGCGAGATATAGCCTTTTTTTCAGTATCTGGCATGACTATTTCTATAATTTTATCAATGCTGCTATATTGACTCAGCACAATGTCACTAAAATTAATTAGCATATTATATTTTGTTATTTGAGGAATTAAACTTTTATTAGCAATTAAAACTGGTGATAACGACATATTGTTGCTGCTATATATATTATGAGGTATAAAACTAATGTTATCATAGCTCCATAAAGATTCATCGAGTAACTCACATTCTTTTTGAGAATTAAATAAGACTATAATCTTATTTTTATTTTTATAATAAAAGTTAATTAATTCGCTTATTTTTGTTAGATTATCATCTTGTGTTATGACAAATTGTATTTCTGGTGACTTTAACATAAACTTTAAAATTATTATGTGAAAATAAATTTATTTTACTGGTTTTAAATAAGCTAGTATATAATATTATCTAATTAAAAAAAATAGTTGTTTAAGATTTACTCATAATCAAATAAAATAACTAAAAATCAAAAAGCCCATCAACTAAATTAAATGGTAACTCATTGAATTTAAATAATAAAATATTAAGGCTAATTAAAAACAGTTGCAAAAAAGTTAAAAGTTTCTTACTCTATGGTATATTTATTAAAAAGAGGCATTTAATTACGTGATTAAAGGAATTAAATATATACTTTTGGGTATTGCAAGTTTTGCTGCCGCAACAAGTCATGCCGATGGCGCGATGCTTATGGGTTATTGGGATTCATATGTTAACAATGATACAAACTATGTATTAAGAAATCTCAGGAACGTCAAAGATGAAGCTGGGAAAGTTACAGAAATTTATAAAAAAGAATTACCTTCAAATTTTTCAGATAAGATTTACAGTGTTACAACAAATTATTATGGTAATTTAAGCCAAGAGATGCAATTTGATATATATGAACAAAATGGCAATAGCCCTATTGGATCATGTATATTACATTCAGGTATAGGTAGTTATTTTGCCTCTCCGAACTTTAATGGTTCAAAATGCACATTACACGCTAATATTAACCAAGAAGATAATACGAGTGAAAACCTTATTGTTAGTCCAAGTTATATTATGGAAGATAGTAATTATAAAGTTACATATAAAATTAGTAAAGATAAGCATTTAAGCCGCATTATAGTTTTTGGTGATAGTTTATCTGATATGGGAAATTTATATCGTTCTCATAATGGAGCATTGCCAAAATCTCCACCATACTTTAATGGTCACTTTAGTGATGGAGAAATTTGGGTTGAACATTTTTCTAAACATTTTAACATACCAAGATTTTTAATTAGCAATTATGCTTATGGCGGAGCTTCTATTAATCAAACGTGGCGTCCAGTATATGGTTTAGAAAAACAGATAGGCCAGTATTTAACTTGGAATCCAACGGCTGATTCAAGTGCATTATATGTGGTATGGATTGGCTCTAATGACTTTGTATACGGCGTATCAGGATCAGTGGATGAAGCTGTTGCTAATGCCAGTAATACAGTTGAAGCACAATTAAAATTATTAATTAAAAATGGAGCAAAAAACTTTTTATTACCGAACTTACCTAATTTTGCAATAAGCCCAATTGCTCATGAAGTTGATGTTCACAATAATAATGAGGATTATTCTCATATGTTAACAACATTGGCATCTACATATAATAAAAGCCTTGTGAAGCTTATATCAAAATTAGAAGAAGAATATCCAGATGTTACTTTTGTGAGTTACGATATATATTCTTTACTAGATTATGCAATTATAAATTATAAGAGCTTGGGCTTTAAAAATAATATTGGAAGATGTAATCCTAATGAAGTTAATGATTTTTCAAGAAAAGTATGCTCAAACCCTTATGAATATGTTTTTTGGGATGGTTTACATCCAACAAGCCATACACATGCAGTATTAGCTAAAGAAATTTATAAAGTTATGCTGAGAAAAGGCTTTAAACCAAATACAAAGATGCAGCGTGCGTCTTTAGTAGCTAATGTAGATGAAATATCTTATCGTAATATGCAGGCTATAGAAGATTTTAATAAAAAACTTATGATTGCCGATTCTGAGCCATTAGGACTTGGGTTTTTAAATCCTGAGTATATTATCGTTAATAGTGTTCGAAAATAGCTGCCTTAATTATACTATCCATATAAAATATTATTATATGGATAGTAAATTATATTAATATTTTTAATTTTTATTACTACCCAGCATTATCATAATTTACTTTATATCTGTTTAAATTATTATGTTTAATCATTTGGTTAAGTTCAGCAATATATGCTTCTTTTTTTGTCGAATATTTTATTAAACCTTGAGTCAAATAAATGCTATTTAAGGGCTGTTTTTTCTCCCTAAGATTTGCTCTAAGCTCACGAAAATACTGATAACCTAAGTTAGTATTTAAATTATGGATATAAGATTCAACAGATTTTTCCACACTATCAAATTTTCTCACTGAATATGTTGTGTTTTTTGGTCTTTGATTTGGAATAATGCCGCAGTTTTTAGTAAAGCACCATTGACCAAAAAAATTATTACCCTGTCTTGCAAATCTTGATGTACCCCATGCTGACTCATTCGCTGCTTGAGCTAATAATATAGGCATAGGTATTACATCTACTTTAGTTGTAAGTTCATGTTTCTTTTGTATAGACTTGTAATCCCAGTTTTTAACGTCATATTTTTCAGCTATTTTATTAAGCCAATTTTGCTCGTTTATAGATATGCTTGTTTTACTTAATAAATTAGTTACTTTGGCTCTAGTATCTATAACTTTTTGATTAACTTTTTGTGCTATTGGTTTTAAATAATTAAAAAAAGCTTCTTTTTTTTGTTTGATATTTTTTATTTCTGCAAAATCTGGAGGAGTAGCAGATATTATAGGTGAAAAAATAAAAAATATTAGAGAAAGATATATTTTTGTAATCATAGTATAATTTTTTATAAGATAAATTTAAAAAACTATCATATCAAGATTTTTGGATATTAGAAATAGCAAATATATTTACCCAAATCAGAATAAAAAATTAATAATTAAATTTATTATCTAAGCAGCTAAAATTATTGAATTAAAAAGAGAACTAGTTGAAATTTAAGAAGATCATTATAATTGATAAAGATTAAAGTTGAAGTAATTGTTTAAAATACCTTGTAAAAATAATCAAAAAGTGTTCTAATTAGGACTGTTTTTGTGCTATTATATAGGAATAACAAATTAAAAATTTATTGATTTTTCCAGGCTGTAATTTTGCTTAAAATATCAAAACTAACTGATTACGCTATTATAATATTGCGTCACATAGTTATCAATAAAAAAAACAAATATAGTGCTGCAACATTATCAGAAGAAATTAAACTTAATACACCAACCGTAAGTAAGCTCTTGAAGTTACTTGCAAAAGCGAATATATTAACCTCTTTTAGAGGGATAGAAGGTGGTTATACTTTAATTAAGAGAGCGGCTGATATAAGCATGTTAGATGTATCTTATGCTATTGATGGTAAGTATGGTCTAACTGATTGTAGCATTGAAAATAAAGAAGATTGTAAAAACCTTAGTATATGTCCTTTAGTTAATAAATGGCAGATTTTATCGGATTTATTTAAAGATATCTTAGGGGCTATTTCATTAGAGGATATAATAAATATTAATTCAAAATCAGGATTTTATGAAATAGTTTCTGATAGATTAAAACAAGAAGTACCAGTATAAAGTAGAATATTTATGAGTGTAGATAAATTAATTAAACAAACTGAATATAAACATGGCTTTACTAGTAACATAGAAGCCAGAACATTGCCTCCAGGCTTAAATGAGGATGTTATAAGGCAAATATCGGCTATAAAAAAAGAGCCGAAATTTATGCTTGAGTGGCGTCTTAAAGCCTATAAACATTGGCTTACTTTAAAAGAGCCTGATTGGGCTGAAATAGGCTATAAGTCTATTGATTATAATTCTATTAGTTATTATTCAGCCCCAAAATCTCAAGAAGATGGTCCTAAAAGTTTAGATGAGGTTGATCCTGAATTATTGCGCACTTATGAAAAGCTAGGCATCCCTTTAAGGGAGCAAAAAAGATTAGCTGGTGTTGTTGCGGTAGATGTAGTTTTTGATAGTGTATCTATTGCGACTACTTTTAAAGATGAGCTTTCCAAAAAAGGTATTATATTTTGTTCTATATCTGAGGCGTTGCAAGATTACCCTGATTTAGTACAGCAATATTTAGGTTCTGTTGTGCCATACACAGATAATTATTTTGCAAGTTTAAATGCTGCGGTATTTTCAGATGGTTCTTTTGTATATATACCTAAAAATACTCGTTGCCCAATGGAACTTTCGACTTACTTTAGAATTAATGCTGCAAATACTGGGCAATTTGAGAGAACTTTGATAATTGCTGAAGAGGGCAGTCATGTAAGTTATTTAGAAGGTTGTACAGCTCCTCAAAGAGATGATAATCAATTACATGCAGCTGTCGTTGAGCTTGTTGCTTTAAAAAATGCTGAGATTAAATATTCTACTGTGCAAAATTGGTATCCAGGAGATAAAGATGGTAAAGGCGGAATATATAATTTTGTGACTAAACGAGGTGATTGTGTTGGCGATAATTCTAAAATTACTTGGACACAAATAGAAACAGGATCTGCTTTAACTTGGAAGTATCCAAGTTGTATATTAAGAGGCGATAATTCTCAAGGTGAATTTTATTCTGTCGCATTAACCAGGAATAAACAACAAGCGGACACTGGAACTAAAATGGTGCATTTAGGTAAAAATACTAGAAGTACTATTATATCTAAAGGTATTTCAGCAGGACATAGCTCAAATGCTTATAGAGGTTTAGTGCATGTTGGAAAAAATGCAAAAGGTGCAAGAAATTTCACGCAATGTGATTCTTTAATCATTGGGGACAAAGCATCCGCTCATACTTTTCCTTATATAGAATCAAAAAATTCAAAAGCTCAAATTGAGCATGAAGCAACTACTACAAAGATTTCAGATGAACAGTTATTTTACTGTAAGTCAAGAGGGCTTTCAGAAGAAGATAGTATTTGCATGATTGTTAACGGTTTTTGTAAAGAAGTATTTAAAGAGCTGCCAATGGAGTTTGCAGTTGAAGCAAAAAGTTTGATGGAAGTGAGTCTTGAAGGTGCAATAGGGTAGTTAATTATGAGTATGTTAGAAATAAAAAATTTACACGCAAGTATAAAAAACAAAGAAATATTAAAAGGTGTTAATTTAAAAATTAATACTAATGAAGTTCATGTGATAATGGGCCCTAATGGAACAGGTAAAAGTACTTTATCAAATATTCTTGCTGGTAAAGATGATTATGAAGTGACTAAAGGAGAAATTATTTTTGATGGAAAAAATTTATTAGAGTTATCTGCAAATGAAAGAGCTTTATTAGGAGTATTTTTATCTTTTCAATATCCTGTTGAAATTCCAGGTGTGAGTAATATTAATTTTTTCAAATCTATCGTTAATGCCAGTAGAAAAGCAAAAGGTTTAGATGATGTTGATGCTATACCATTTTTAAAAGAAATTCGTGAAAAGGCGGCTTATTTAAATATTGATGAGCAATTATTATATAGGTCAGTTAATGAGGGTTTTTCTGGGGGTGAGAAAAAGCGTAATGAAATATTACAGATGTTATTATTAGAGCCTAAGCTTGGAATTTTAGATGAAATAGATTCTGGTTTAGATATTGATGCTTTAAAAGTAATATCAGAAGGAGTTAATTCTTTACGTAAAGACAGTTCTTTTTTAATTATTACGCATTATAAAAGACTATTAGAGTATATAAAGCCAGATTATATTCATGTTTTAGCTAATGGAAAAATTGTAAAATCAGGCGGTATTGAGCTTGCAGATGAGCTAGAATCTAAAGGGTATAGTTGGCTGGAGAGCGCGTAAATGATGCAAGCAAATAAAGTTGAGATTAATATGCCAGACTCTATTATAAAATATAAAAATCATTTTAAAGATTTAGTTTCTGAAAATTTTTTAAAGCTGAATAATAATGAAGATTGGAAATATAACAAGTTAAATTTTATAAAAAAAAATAAATTTACTGTTAATGAGCAAGAGAGTTTAAAGCTTAATGATATTTTAGACATAAATAATTTAAACGAAAAACTTGAGAGTCTATATTTAGATAATTGTTACAATATAGTATTTATTTCAGGAAAGTTTTATTCAATAAACAATCCTAATCATGATTTAGTAAAATTAAATCATGATGTTTTTATTGGTAGTATTAATCAATATATGGAATCTGAAAATTTTATAGAGTTTTTAGATTCTAAAAAAGAAAATATAGATAATTACTTTCAAGCGTTGAATAATGCTAATTTTACAGATGGTTTTTATATATCTATTATTGAAAATATTAAATTAGAAAAGCCAATTAATATAATATTTATTAATAATCAAACTAGTAATAATTATATAAATAATTTAAAAAACTATATTATTTTAGAAAAAAATTCTACAGCTCAAATTTTTATAAATTATTTGGACTTAGATAATAGTAATGAACAATATTTTTTAAATAACAATACAGAGATACTATTAGGCGATAATTCAGAATTAAATTTATATAAAACGCAGAATCAAAATTTAAGCTCATATAATTTTTCTTATTTTCAGGTAAATCAAAATGAAAAGTCTAGCTTTAAATTTTATAATTTTTCATATGGTTCTTTGTTTAGTAAAGATATTATAAGAGTTGATTTAAATAAAGAGCATGCTTTTTGTGGTTTATATGGAATAATTAATTCTGATAGCAAGCAATATATAGATGTAAATACTCGAGTTAACCATAATGTAAAAAACTGTTCTAGTTTTGAAAATTACAAAGGTATTGCTGATGATAAAAGTACAGCTGTATTGAATGGCAGTATAGTTGTTAAACAAAAAGCATCTAATACAGATGCTAGAATGAGTAATAAAAACTTATTACTTTCTGATAATGCTAATATTTACACAAAACCCGAGCTTAAAATCTATAATGATGATGTGAAATGTAGTCATGGCACTACTATAGGTAGTTTGGATAATGATGCCTTATTCTATTTACAAAGTAGAGGTTTATCTTATTTTGAAGCAAGAAAAATTCTAATAGAGGCTTTCTTGGGTGAAATAATAGAATTAGATAAAAATTTAAATTCTAAATTAAAGCATTTTATCTTAGATATTTTAAAAATAAATTAAAGACTAATATATTAAATTATAGAATGAACTACAAAGAAGACTTTGTTATATTAAATCAAAAAGTTAATGACAATAAGCTTGTGTATTTTGACAATAGCGCAACATCACAAAAGCCAATTAGTGTCATTGATTCTATCAGCGATTATTATAAAAAATATAACGCTAATATTCATAGAGCTCATCATTATTTAGGTGATGTTGCAACAGAGCTTTATGAAAATGCTCGTAATAAAACAGCTAAGCTTATTAATGCAGATGGTCCTGATAATATAGTTTTTACTAAAGGTACAACAGAGGGCATTAATCTTATCTCATCTTGTTTATCAAGGTTAGATTATTTACAAAAAGGCGATGAGGTTATTATATCTACTATGGAGCATCATGCTAATATTGTTCCATGGCAGCTTTTAGAAAAATATATTGGTATCAAATTAAAGATTATTGATATAGATTTAGATGTTCATTATTTAAACAATAATAAAAATATTGAAGTTGTATCTGGCCAATTAAAACTAGATAGTCTTAAAAAATTAATTACAAATAAAACTAAATTAATTAGCATAGTACATGTTGCGAATTCTTTAGGAGTAATTAACCCGGTAAAGGATATTATAGATATAGCCAAAGAACATAATATTCCAGTTTTAATAGATGGTGCGCAAGCTGTGCCGCACATGAAAGTTGATGTTAAAGATTTAGATTGTGATTTTTACGTGTTTTCTGGTCATAAAATGTTAGGTCCAACAGGTATAGGAGGTTTATATGCTAAATCTCATTGGCTTAATAAAATGCCTCCATATCAAGGTGGAGGAGAGATGATAAGTAAAGTTAGCTTTGATAAAACAGAATATCAAGTTCCTCCATATAAATTTGAAGCTGGAACTCCAAATATTGCAGGAGCGATAGGTTTATCTGCTGCAATAGATTATATTAATGATATTGGTTATGATTATATAAATAAAACAGAGCATGAATTATATAATTATTTATTAGAAAGATTTATAGAAATATCTGAGTTAATTAAAATTAAAATTGTAGGTTATACAGATTTATCTAGTAAAGCTCCGATATTATCTTTTGTTCTAGAAAATTTAAACTCTCAAGATGTAGGCACTTTATTAGATCAATATGGAGTAGCCGTCAGAACAGGGCATCATTGCAATATGCCGCTTATGGAAAGCTTAAAGATATCAGGAACTATAAGAGCATCATTAAGCTTTTATAATACTAAAGAAGATGTCGATATTTTTATAGAGGCATTAAAAAAAGTTATTAAAATATTAGTTGATTAAAGTATTAGAAGTAAATTAGTTATATTATGAGTGAACAGAATACAAAAAGTAATACTATAGAGTTATCAAGAGATGTTGATGCTATATTAATACCAAATGGCATACCAGTTTTTTTACCTAAAGGTGATAAAGTTGTTATTACACAAGAGTTAGGTGGTAATTATACTGTATATATTAATGGCAATTTGGCTAGAATTGATGCAAAGGATAGAGATGCTTTAGGCTTTGAAAAATATAATAGTTCTAGTGTAGATATAGCTAAGACAAAAGAAATAATCGGTGATGGTAGTATTGATGAAGAAGAGATTTGGAATACTTTAAGCACTTGTTATGATCCTGAAATACCAGTTGATATAGTTTCTTTGGGGCTAATTTATAATGTTACTATTGAGCTCTTAAAAACAGGTGGTAGTAAAGTTTTAATTGATATGACTTTAACCGCGCCAGGCTGTGGTATGGGGCCTGTATTAGTTGAAGATGTTAGGACTAAATTATTAAAATTAGTAAATGTTTTTGAAGTAGAAGTACAATTAGTATGGGATCCTCAATGGAGTCAAGATATGATGACTGATGAGGCTAAATTACAATTAGGGATGTTATAAAATAAAATGGCTGAGTGGATTGATGTATGCAAAGATTCTGATTTTGAAGATAATACTAGAAAACTTGTAGAATTAGATGATACAGATGTTTTAATCTTTAAAATAGATAATAATTATTATGCTGTTGATCACTTTTGTACCCATGCTGATTATGAATTAGATGATGGAGAAGTTGATTTAAAAGAGTGTAATATTAAATGTCCTCTACACGATGCTAAATTTTGTTTGAAAACAGGTAAAGCTTTGACACCGCCAGCATTTGAAGATTTACCTATATATAAAGTTAGAATACATGAATCATTAGTTCAAATTTGGGATGAGCCTGAGTATGAAGAAGGCTAAAATATTAATTTAATAATTTCATTAAAATGTGACACATAATGAACTTTAATTTTTGCTTTAAGATAAGATGGTAATTCTTTAAAATCTACTTTGACTGATTCTGGTAAAATTATTTCTTTAACTTTAACCCTTCTTGCAGCAATGATTTTTTCACGAACTCCTCCTACACCTAATATATGACCTGTTAAAGTAATTTCACCTGTCATAGCAATATGTTTTTTAATAGGTTTGTTTAAAGCTAAAGAAAGCAGAGCTGTTGCCATAGTCATACCAGCAGATGGACCATCTTTAGGTGTTGCTCCCTCAGGAACATGAAGATGAATTAAAGAATTTTCAAAAAAATCATAAGGAATATTATATTTTTTAATATTTGCAGATATATAGCTTATAGCTATTTCTGCTGATTCTCGCATAACATCACCTAAATTACCAGTAATGCGAAAACCTCTTTTATTGGTATGAATTTTAGATGCTTCAATTGTTAGGGTTTCTCCTCCCATAGTTGTCCATGCAAGTCCTGTTACTATTCCTATACCATATAATTGCTGTTCATCTTGAAAAATAGGATCACCAAGATAATTCGGTATATTTTTTACAGTTATACTGAAATGTTTTTTATTTTTATTTTTTACATACTGCATAACAATTCTTCTAAGAATTTCTAACAGTTTATGCTCTAAACTTCTGACCCCAGATTCTCTTGCATAGCCATCTATAATAAATTTTAAAGATGCATCACTTATTGTGATTTGATTTTCTTTAAGTCCAAGTATTGATATAAGTTTTGGAAGTAAATGTTTTTTAGCTATTTCTATTTTTTCATCTGTTATATAACCTGAAAGTCTTAAAATTTCCATCCTATCAGATAATGCTTGCGGTATTGTATCAATTTGGTTTGCTGTACATATAAATAAAACTTTTGACAAATCAAATCGTAAATCTAAATAATGATCTAGAAAATCAAAGTTCTGCTCTGAATCTAGAACTTCTAATAATGATGCTGCTGGATCACCTTGATAGGATGCGCCGATTTTATCAATTTCATCGAGCATAATAACAGGGTTTGCAGTTTGTACATCTATTAATGCTTGAATTATTTTACCTGGCATGGCTCCTATATAAGTTCTTCTATGCCCTTTGATTTCAGCTTCATCACGCATGCCACCAACAGAAAATCTAAAAAATTTTCTATTAAGTGCTTTTGCTATAGATTTACCTATTGATGTTTTTCCTACTCCAGGAGGGCCTACTAGTAATAATATAGATCCAGCAATTTCACCTTTTAATGATCTTACTGCAATAAATTCTAAAATACGATTTTTTATATAATCTAATCCCTCATGATCTTGATTAAGAATTTTTTTAGCTAAATTTAGGTTAGTTTTATCTTTAGAGTACTTATTCCATGGTAAAGAGCTTACTACATCAAGATAGCTTCTTGTGATCATGTAATCAGGAGATCCAGGTTCAAGAATTGACAATTTATTTAATTCTTCATTTATTTTATGAAGTAATTTTTCAGGAATATTTAATGCAGGTATTTTACTTTTAAAATTATCAATATCTGCGCTCCGATCATCTTTATATATACCTAATTCTGTTTGAATCGATTTTAATATTTCTTTTAAAAAAAACTCTCTATTATGTTCTAATAATTTGTTTTTAATTTCATATTTAACAGTATCTTTTATTTTAACTACTTCAAGTTCACGCTTTAAAATATCAATACAAATTTTTAGTCTTTTTATAACATTTATTTCACTTAAAAAATTTTGCAGTTCATCATTTTCAGAGGTTGTAATAGATACGGAAAAATCAGCTAAATTAGTTGGGCTATAACACTTTTCATCATGTAAAAATAGTTTAACTTGTTCATAATAAATAGGATTTATAGGAATGAATGATTTAAGAATGCTTAATATAGTATTAGTATAAACTTGAATTTCTGTTAAATTATATAGTTCTAAATCATCAATAATATATTCAACTTCAACTAAATATGGGCTTTTACTATTTATCCATTTTTTAATTCTAAATCGGTATAGTCCTATGGCTGTTGCTTGATATTGATCATCATAAGGCACAATATCTTTAATTTTGACAAGAGTTCCAATTTTTTCAAATTCTTTTTTGTTAATTTGACCATTATCATCGGAGCTATTGTTTAATACAATACCGGCATATGATATTTTTTGTTGATTGATTTTTTCTATGGTTTTTTTTGTTGAACTATCATCTATTATTATTTGTGCATATTGCATTGGAAAAAATGGTTTGTCTATTATAGGCAACAAAAACAACTGTTTTGGAAGGCTTTTTTCCAGATATAACTTATTATTTTTTGAGTTTATAAAATTATTCATATTTAAAAATTTAAAAATTTAAAAAAATATAAAATATAACAAGCTGATATATTTAATAAATATTAATTAATTATTTATTAGATAAAAAGTATATTTATTTTTACTACATATATAACGACTAAATAAAAAATTACTGAAAGCTGAATATTAAAAAATTAATATAGTAAATTACTATAGTAAAACTATTGAAAATAAAATAAGAAAAACTTTTTTATTTTATTTTAGTAATAGAGTTAAGCTATAACCGAAAAGGTTTTTTATTGAAAAGTCCAATAAAATAAAATGATTTTTTTGACTAAATAAATTAATGTGCTATTTTTGTATATAACTGTCCAAGAAAATTAGGAGAATAACTATGGTTACTAAAACAAAAACAGTAAAGAAAGCTACAAGGAAACCTGTAGCTAAAAAAAGCGTATCTAAAAAACCTGTAGCTAAAAGAGTAGTTAAGCAGGTTGTGAAAAAAGTAGCAAGCGTAAGTGCAGTAATGCATAATAAAGTAAAAGCAGAAAAAGAAAAACTTCAAAAAGAAGTGAAAAAAATGACTGCAATGTGCAAAGAGCTAAAAAAGAAAGTAGAAGCTGCTAAAAAAGAAATGAAGCAAAAAGTAGAAGCAGCTAGAAAAGAAATGAAGCAAAAAGTAGAAGCTGAAAAGAAAAAAGTTCAAGCTACTGTTAAAAAAGCAAAAGTTTCCGTTGCTAAAAAGAAGCCTGCTAAAAAAACAGTTAAAAAAACAACGGCTAATAAAAAAACTGTTGGTAAAAAAACAGTTGCTAAAAAAACTACAGCATCTAAAAAACCTGCAGCAGCAGCTAAAAAAGCTGTAAAAAAGTCGGCTACAAGAGCATCTTCAAGGCGTACAGTGAGAAAAGCAGCAAGTGGCAGAAAAACAACTACAAACCCAAGAACAAATAAATAGGGCAAGTATATTTTATAGGTGACATTAATAGACCTAGTTTTCTTGGGCCCTAGTTATTTAGTAACTAGAGCTCAGGATTTTTTTATTATGCGGTTCTTGAATCTCTTCTAGGTTTTCCGCTAGAATTATCTCTTGTGTTATTTTTATTTGAGCTTCTATTTTTACCTTTTGGAAAATTATTATCTGATCTTCCAGGTCTATCTGATCTTTCAAATCTATCAGATCTTCCCGGTCTATCTGATCTTGCAGGTCTGTCTGATCTATCAGATCTTGCAGGTCTTTCTGA
>TARA_R110002073_G_scaffold195973_3_pt1 | contig 44113 bp, 37 predicted proteins | sample TARA_R110002073 | Tara Oceans TARA_R110002073 (sample SAMEA4397174) | marine metagenome | biome: Polar Biome; feature: [DCM] deep chlorophyll maximum layer (ENVO:01000326); material: water (ENVO:00002006), including particulate matter (ENVO:01000060) such as... | depth 40 m
TGGCTTTTCCAGGAAAGCCGGATCGTTTTCTGCGCGCTCGCCGAGGATCAGGTACATTGTGGCGTCGCCGCCATCGTCGAGGATCAGGTTCGGGCCTTCACCGTTCGGCCACTGGAACATGCGGTCTGTATAGTCCCAGTACTCTTCCAGCGTTTCGCCCTTGTAGGCGAAGACCGGAGTACCCGCTGCAGCGATCGCGGCGGCTGCATGGTCCTGCGTCGAATAGATGTTGCACGAAACCCAGCGCACTTTTGCGCCGAGGGCTTCGAGTGTCTGGATCAGCACGGCCGTCTGGATCGTCATGTGCAGCGAGCCGCAGATCTTCGCGCCCTTGAGGGGCTGCGTTGGACCGAACTCTTCGCGCGCCGCCATGAGGCCCGGCATTTCGGTCTCGGCAATCGCGATTTCCTTGTTGCCGTAATCGGCCAGCTTGATGTCGGCGACGTAGTAATCGTTGGCCATATCAATGTTCCTTTATGTGTTCATGCGCGAACTAGCATGACGCATAGGCAAAGGCAACGCGGCAACCGCCCGCGCGCCGGCTAATTTACATTTGGAATCCGGTCATTCAGCCGTTGAAGCCGAGCACGGTTTCGATCACGCGGTCCTGGTCTGCCTCGCCGAGATAGGGATGCATCGGCAGGGCCAGCACGTGCTGGCTGGCGGCCTCTGTTACTTTGAGGTGCCCTGCGGGCGGCGCGAAGCGAAGCGCGAAATCCTGCTGGTGTATCGGGACCGGATAATAGACCATGCTCGGGATGCCATTGGCGGTCAGGTGGGCTTGCAGGCCATCACGGTTGTCGTGCTCGATAACGTACTGGGCCCACACGGACCGGCCCCCTTCGATCACCTCTGGCACGCCCTTGATGCGCCCCTTGAGGCCCGCCTGGTAACGGGCGGCCACAACCTGTCGGCGCTCGATCTCGTCAGCGAAAATCTTCAGTTTTTCAAGCAGGATGGCGGCCTGGATCGTGTCGAGGCGTGAATTCATGCCAACCCGAAGACTTAGATATTTGGGGTCGTGGTGGAAGTTGCGCGTTGCGGCATCGGTTGGCGTGACCTTGCCATAAACCCGAAGGGATTCAATGCGCTCGGCCAGCGCGGCCTCATTTGTGATGATCGCTCCGCCGTCGCCATAACATCCAAGAGGCTTGGCCGGGAAGAAGCTGGTGGTTGCAATATCGGCCCAGTCGGTGGGGTGCTTGCCGTTGAGTGTGCAACCAAAGCCCTGCGCTGTATCGGCAATCAGCTTCAGGTCGAACTCATCGCATATCGCCTTGATTTCAGGGTAATTTGCAGGCTGCCCGAACAGGTCAACAGCGATCACGACTTTCGGCTTCAGCTTGCCTTCCTTGATCGTCCGTTCGATTTCAGCGCGCAGGGATAACGGATCCATGTTGTAGGTCGCCGCATCAATATCCACAAAGACGGGCGTGGCGCCGAGCCACGGCACGACCTGGGCGGTCGCGACAAAGGTGAAGCTTGGGCAAAACACGGCGTCCCCGGGCTTCAGTTCCCAGGCCATGAGTGCCAGAGCGAGCGCATCGGTGCCGTTGCCGCAGCTGACCGCATGGGAGGCGTTGCACCATTTGGCGAGCTCAGTTTCCAGTTCCCCAACTTCAGGGCCGAGAACAAAGCGGCCAGATTCGACAATGCCGCTTATCGCTGTGTCGATTTCGACCTTGATCCGCTGGCGTTGAGCCTGGAGGTCGATGAAGGGAAGGGACATGGAACAGCTCCGCAAATTGCGCATGGACCGGGCAGCACATACGAACCCGGCAGCCTGCCAGCAAGTAACGCCTGATTACACTCTATGTCGCTTCATGCGCGGGCAAGAGCAAGCCGCTAGAGGCAAATACCAAGGGCTTCTGAGTAAGCGCGGGCTCGTAGAGAGGACTTTAGGTCCGCGCGGGACCTCGATGCGAGCGCATTGCGCCTTTCGGGTGATTCACGCAGTTCACGCAAGGCCCTCGCGCCGGCGTCGATATCGACTTCAGCCCACATCGCTCCTGGTAGGGCATCGTAGGTGCCGGTTGGATCGCTGACCGGTTTCAAGACAAAAGGAAGAAGTCTTGAATTGTCCTGGGTCATGAACTCGAGATTGCCCGACCAGCCGGTGGCGATTGTTGCACGCCCTGCAGCCATGGCTTCTGCCAGATGCATGCCGAAACCTTCTGACCGATGCGACGACATGACGATGTCGCTGTTCCACAGCAGGTGGGTTTGTTCTTCCTCGGTAAAGCTGCGGTCGATGACGTCGATCCTGGGATCGCTTTCGGCGAACGCCATCACCGCTGCTTCATACTGCTTGTAAAGAGACAGGTTGCGACACTTGACCGTCAGATGAACAGCTTCGTGCGCCGGAAAGGCGTTTGAGAACATTTGCATCGTCGCGAGCAGGTTTTTGCGGTGAAGGGACGAGCGCCCATCAGCAGTTGCCAGCACGCGAAGCGTCGTATCGCCTCGGTTCGCCGGCGTCGGCCAAGCCTTGGCGTGCATCTGAAGGGGAACGACATGGGGTACGTTCTTTACAGGCAAAGAAAACGCATCCTGGAAAGCCTGTTGGACAAATCGGCTGGGGGCCCAGATTTCTGACAGGAAGCCGGTCTGACGAGACCAATCGGCAGGGACAATCGACAATTCCCAGGCCCATGCGCCGATGACCCGCCACTTGTGCCAGCGCCGCAGGCCCAGTCCGATCAGGGCGCGTTCGGTTTCAGGCGCATTTGCAAAGAGAATCAGCGTGCCGTTTCCGCCCAGGGGCATGTCCTCCAGGGGCGCTTCGCTTGAGACATCGACCTGGTTGAACATTTCGCTGAGATCGACGGCAATCGGGCTGAGGCCTTCCTCGCGAAGCGCTCGATAGCAACTCAACGCTGCGCGGCCAATTCCATTGGCCGTACGGAACATCCCGGCCACGACGATCTTGCCGCTCGGTCTGACGAAATTCTCGCGCACCGGTGAGCGCGGCAGGATAAGGCGGCGAACAGCCCGTTTTCCACGTCTGATGGATGAACTCATAGGCAAAGCTGTTACGATACTTTCCGATATTTGCACACAGCGCCCACCTTTTGTATGCTCGCCAGTTGAGTGCTGCGCAAGTTGCTGTAGAGCGCATCGGCGCTTTGATTTCAGCCAATCAATCAAGTGTATATCAGAACCGCTGGCCTGTCCGGGCCCGATGTGCAATCGACCCTCACAAATGAAGTCTGAAAGGAATTGCTCTATGTCGTTGATTGTCGAGCCCCTCGCCATTTCCGATGTCAAGCTTGTTACCTCCTCGCGGTTCGGGGACGATCGCGGGTTCTTCTCTGAAACCTATAATGCCGAGGCGTTCAGGAAGGCAGGGATTGATGCCGATTTCGTGCAGGATAATCATTCGCTATCGACTCAAACGGGCACGGTGCGAGGATTGCACTTTCAGGCGCCGCCTTTCGCGCAGTCCAAGCTCGTGCGCGTGCTGCGCGGCGCAATTCTGGATGTTGCGGTCGATGCGCGCCGCACTTCTCCGACATATGGCAAATGGGTGAGCGCCGAACTGTCGGCGACCAATGGCGTGCAGATCTTTGTGCCGCGCGGCTTCCTGCATGGCTTTGTGACACGCGAACCGGACACCGAGATCGCCTACAAGGTCGATAATTATTATTCGAAGGAATGTGACGGCGCGGTGCTGTGGAATGATCCTTCGCTGGCGATCGACTGGGGTTTGCCTGTCGGCGCAGCATTACTCTCAGAAAAAGACGCGAAGGCGCAGTCGTTTGCCGCATTCACAACGCCGTTCTGAGGGCCAGCTCTCCCTGGAATGGCATTTTCGCCCTTCGATCAGCTGCAGGCCCGTTGCCATCATTTCTGACAGCTCTGATCCGAAGGGGGTCAGCAGCAAGCCTGCAAATCTTTGTTGTGTGGACCAGCCGGCCTTTAACGATTCTTGGCTGCCTGGCATCTTGTTGCTGGCGTAAACGATTGGCGCCGACTTCCGAACAGGCCGTGTGCTCTGGCAGTGAGCTGGCCAAACGTGAATCAAGCCAATTGAAGAGGGGTCGTTTGACTTTCTCTGCCTGTCAGATCGATTGGCAAAAGGGTCGAAATTGTGCTCGAATGGGCAAGATGATCATGTTGTCCTTCAATGCCGGGCGGTTGCCGAACACGACGGAGTCCGGGTTCGTCCTGCCTTATGTTCTGGCCGTCGTGGCGATCTTGTCGCTTTTGACGGCACTTGGCGCCGAAGCCTTGCTGCGCAGCCAGGGGTCAATCGGCGAAATGGCAGATCGCAACAGTCTCGTCTGGGCTCTCGATGAGGCCGAGGCCGGAGCGACCCAGGTTTTTCTCACACGGCCGATGGTTAGCGGCGGGCTTGACCTGTCGAACCGTGCTGTCGACGAATCTGAACTGATGATGGGAGAGCCGCTCAGCGAGGAAGGTCTGAAAGAAGACGACGTATGGTCGGCGACAGGCGGGATCCGGCAAACAGTGATCGGTGAAAATGTGGTCGAAATCGCCTATCAGGACGCTGACGGGCTGATCTCGTTGAATTCTGCCGATTTGCCTGTTCTGGGTGCATGGCTCCAGTCGATAATAGGCGATCGGGAAGAGGCGCGGATGCTGTCGGCTCGGATTGCGGACTATCGGGATGCAGATTCGATGCGGCAATTTCTTGGGGGCGAGCGAGCCGATTATCGATTGGCACGCCTTCCTTCGCCGTCCAATTCAAATTTCAGAAGTTTCGAGGAGATCGGGCAAGTTTATGGCTTTGCCCAGAAGCGGTCTGTGGCGAGGGATGCGTTCATTAATGCGACGCTCTTTTCGACTTCCGGCATGCCCCGAAAAGCAGGCATTCCGGCCCAGCTCCTGCCCGTAATCGCAGCTTTCACGGGAAATCTCGTTGGATATTCTGACGATTTGGTAGAAACCCAGCTGATTGACAGCCGTTTTCCCAGTGAACGGGCTCAATTTGTTCTAACGGCAACTTCGCCCGACGCGCGCTTCGGGTTGCGCAGAGTTATTGAAATTGAGAGAACAGCCGGAGCGGCAGATCAACCCTTTACCAGGCGCTGTGTTGCGGAATACCCCGTACTCGCCGGCACCGGAGACCCAGCAGAACGCCATGCCCCTCTTCAGTTTACTTTTTCCGCAGTTATGGATTCCCGATAGTGATGGTCGGCCCGTGGCATTGCTGCCAGGGCCGAGATTGCTTGGCCGAATAGTCGTATTGCCGAACCGGTATTTTACCCATGCGCGCCGGAAAGTTCCCCGGGGAGACCAAAAGGGTCGGCGTGCAGCGCTGGCACAGGCTGCGTTTGAATCGCGATATCGCGATCCGGACTTTCTCGTCACCGTTCGGGCTCCCGGACCGCGGCCCACTGAGGCGTCGATCTGGAGTTGGGACAAGACCGCCGTCGAGACGCTGACCGGCACAAGCCGCGCGCGCGTCATCCCCGAACCGCTCGCTCGCCTGCCAATGGCCAACGGCGCGCGTATCGTTGAAGCCAGCGAGGGCTATGACGGGGAAGTCTGGCTGAATGAGATATGCATTGCTTCCAGATGGTGGGCGCAACGACCAGATCTGGCTGACTGGAACCAATTTATAGCTGGCGCCCGGTCACGCGACTGGCCGGTCAATGAAGATGGTAGCCCGTTGAGCTATTCAATGCCTCAGCCTGAACCCGCTGTGTGGAACCAGAATATCTTTTGGGTGCGGCGGGATTTAACTGACCGATTGCAATCGATTGGGCCATTGCAACTGGCTATGACCATCCTGGCACTTGCAGTCGTTCCAGCGGGTTATGAAGCGACGCAATACGCGCGCCTCATACAGGAAAGGTCTTCGATCGAGGCGGCTTTGACAAAACAACGCATTGCGGCCGAGCCATGGCTGAACCTTCGCCGCCAGGCACTGGCCGACCAGAGGCTTGTGTCCGACATGTCGGCACCAGGCGACCCGGTTTCTCTCGTCTTTGCGTTGATGGATCTTGATTCAGCCCTGGCGTCAGTTACATCCCCCATCGAACGGATCGAGTACCTTGACGGCGAGTTGCGCATTACTCTGAAGGATTCTGAAGCCCAGAATGTCGTCTCGATGGTTTCAGGTCTCGAACAAAGTGCCAGTTGGACAAGTGTGCGCTATGATCCGGCTACCCGCCAGATTGTCGGGAAGGTGGAAACTGGCGCGCGTCCGGCGACGGTGGCAGCGCCATGAGCCGCTTCACGGAATTACAAGCCGCCTTGTCGGCGCAGATGACACCGCGGCTGGCCTACGGCCTGTCGGCTTTCTTCGCGCTTGCGCTCGGCTACAGCCTTCTGCAATTGCATGATGCCCGTAAAGCCGCCGAAGCGGATGTATCTGCTGCAAGAAGCGAACTTGCCATCGTGTCCCAGACAGACGGTGTCGAAATTTGGGAAGAGCGCGCCGAAAAGGCGAGGGCCGCGCGCGAGGCCTGGGTCGAGCTTAGATGGCGGGGCGCAACGCCTGGCATTGCCTCGGCCGAGGCGCAGGCCGCCGCTATGGGCCTTCTTGCCGCAACAGGGCTCGAAAGCGTCAAGCTATCGGTGTCCAGTGATCCGGTTCGGGTCGGCTCTGAGGACCTGCTGCGATATGAAATATCCGGTGTCGGCGACGCCCACGTGCTCATGTCCCTGCTTGTTGAGCTTTCGACGGCCAAGAAATCGTTCATCATAACTGAAGTCTCAGCTCCCCTCAGGGACAAGCAACGCACGCGTCTCTCGCTCGGCGGTTACCTGCCATACCTGCCAAGCGATACCGTTGCGGAGGAAGCGCCTTGAACAGGTCATTTCTTATCTTGCTGATCGTCCTGACAGGAACGGGTATCGCACTCGGGATCACCTTGGGAGCCCGCTCGGATGATCCTGCAGCCACCGAGAGTGCGGCGCAATGGGTCCCGCAATCCCTGCCCACTGACTATAGCGTCTCGAAGGACCGGTTCCTGCAGGAATTGTTTGCAAGCAAACTGTTCCCGGCGCCCTATGCCGATCAAAGTGCTGCGCCATTGGAGGAAACCACCAATACGGATGAACCCGATCAGGCCGCGTTTCCTCCGATCCTGTCGGCAGCAAAAATTGACGGAGAATTCAAGCTTCAGATCCGCATGCCAGACGGCACGCTGGTAAATGCTGGCGCCAATGACACCCTGCCGGGAGACTGGATCGTCCGGGAGATCACGCTCGACAAGGTGGTCGCAGAACAAGACGGAAGAATTGAGGTTTTCGATCTGACGGCGAGTGAACCACCTGCATGAATCCTCTCGCTGCTTCGGGATCGCTAGTATCTGCGCGTCCGCGAATCTCGATTTCTTCATGGTCGTCTGCGTCGATCGTCAACGACGGAGAAGTGCGGTTATCAAGTGGCTTATTGTCAGAGACGATGACCGATGGGCATAGCAGTGTTTCCAAAGTCGCACAGAACACTCTTGATAAGCGTGTGAACCTCTTTGTTCTCCTCTGGATGAACAAGCGCCAATGCGACAGTAAGCTTGCAGGCGAGTCCGTGGTGTGTGGTTGCGGCCACCAAGGGCAGCATATTGAGCAGCTTATTGTTTAGCGCATAGAGCTCGTCAAGACGGACACCGATAGCGTCAAGTTCGGCGGATTCCGGAAGGACTGCACGCTCCCGTTTGTTGAGTTCGAACCAGTGGTGCTCACGGATCAAATGAGATTCCAGTCTCTGCCAGCGCTTCGCAAGTGTCTGTTGTTCGTCATGTCGGGCGAGCCATTCCGAACAGGCCGGAACCGCATTGTCGGGTCCCGTTTTACCAGCGACAGGCAACGATACCGGAGGGCCACTCACGACTGTTTGGCGAGGTGACTTGCTGGACATTCCCTGCCTCCTGGCAATGGGCGGGCAAGAGAACCGCACCTCCCGAATACATACTATAGTACATAACACTAAAGTATGTAAATAGCTATTCTTCCGGAATGGATATGCGAAGGCTTGTGGGCCGTAATTTTGCGCGCCTACGTCGCGAAAGGCGCCTCACGCAAGAGGATGTTGAAGCGCGCTCAGGATTCAGTCAGCAGTACTTGAGCGGCCTGGAGCGGGGCAAACGCAATCCAACAGTCGTGACTTTGTATGAACTCGCTCAGGCGATTGGCGTGTCGCATGTTGACTTGGTGCTGCCGGATGAACAGGCGGGGTCAAAAAAGTGAGAATGAACTGCAGTCCTGGAATTTGCGTCTCGGTCATATCGGTTTGGCGCCCGCGACTGAGCCGGAAGATCCCGTTTACGAAATACCGTCAGGTCGCGGCGAGGTAGGGATGACAGGGCAGCGGCGTTGCAGGCGGCCGGGCCATCATTCCCTGCCGGGAACGAAAAGGGGTTCCGATGTTTGCCTTCGTCCAGCACGAGCCGGAGAACCTATTCAAGGTCCAGGTCCTGTCGGCGCGCCATCAAGGGGGCTTGCCATTCAAGTTTGGCTATCCAGTCAAGGTCAGCACGCGTGGCGGTTTGAATTCGAACGGCTTGGGGCAGGGGCGGTGTACGGAAAGATCCGGAGTCATCGAACGGACCAAAATCGGGAGTCTTCTCGGGCGGCCATTGATCGTACCAGGTGCCATCAGCCGCCAGATATGAGAATGTCGCGTCTTCGGAGAATGTACCAAGCTGAATCTGTTGTCCGTCTGAAGAATAGACGAGCTCCGTAGGGGAACCTGAAAGGTCGAACCTGAACGCAGTCAACCCTTCTGATGTTGCCGCGAGGGCCCGGTTCGACACGCCGCTCAATTGACGATCTGTCGCGATGAATGGTGTTTCGTCGTCTTCCGGCCAGGACGGCACGATGCCTCCGACGACTTCGGTAAAGCCAGCGCGGCGGATCGCATCCCGGCCTGCTTCCAGCGACAGGGTTTCGATCCTCGCCGTCAGTGCCGATTGCGCCAGGAGTGACTGGAAGATAAGGACGGCCGAGATGGAGAGTATCGCCAATGCGACCAGCATCTCCATCAGGCTGAACCCGCGTTCTGATTGATGGGGCAGTTTCACAACAGGTCAAGCTCCGGAACAGGCGGCGCGCAGGCCATCCAGTCTGACAGGTCGAGACCTGTCAGACTGGACGTTTGTCGCATATCGTCTTCGAACAGTCCCTGCAGGTAATCAAATTCGGCAGCGAGGCCGGGAGACGCCGGCAGGCTGCCTGGCTGGACGTTCTCGACCAGTGGCGTCAGGGGGCATGCCGAGGCTCCCAAAAAGGACTGGAGATCGCGCAAGACAGGACTGTCGGCGTGGATGTCATCACTGCGAAGCACGAATACCCGTGCTTTCGGAAACAAAGAGTACAAGTGGGCCATTTGCGAGGAATAAAACCCGCGCTCCACATAGGAATAGAAGAGATTAACCCCTAAGGGCGATTGTCTGACCCGTTCGCGACCGTCGCGGATAGCCTCGCCGAATGACATTGTCTCGCGGCCGCGCCTTACCTGCATCGACCAGGCCGAATAGGCACGGGTAACCGGATGGCGCAGACTGACCACAATACGAAGTTTTGGATTGTGAGCATGCAGAAGCTCGAGCGCGTTTGGCCAATAGAGATAGACCGGTGTCGCATCTCCCAGCAATGCCACGCTGGAGGCATTGGTATAGTGCCGTGTCAGGTGGGAAAACGGCCGGTCCGCAGGTATGCCTTCCGTAGGTGCGCGACGAAAATAGTGCGTCTCCTTTGTTGGGGGCAGGTAGATTTTGGGGTTCTGCCCCAAATACTGCGCAAGAGCTGTGGTCCCCGCCTTCTGGACACCTGCGATGGCGAAATCAAGTATCAGGTCAGTTCCGTTCAGCATCATACTTCCATACAGGCAAGAAAGTGGTTCTCAAACGCCCTGAACTCAATAAAAAAAGGGGCGGCCAAAAGGCCGCCCCTTTCCGAATTGTCTTAGACGTATTCAGGCTTAGAAGTTGCCGTCGTCGTCGTTATTCGTGGTTGCTGGTAGTGTCGTATCAGCCGTGCTGTCCGAATTCGAGTTGTCGCCGAATGGCGTCACAACCGAAGCCGATGGGCTTGCGTTCAGACGATCAACATCAAGGTCGTTCGTCGTCGAGAAGACCATTGAAATATCAGCCGTTCCGAACTGACCAGCGATTGCTTCAAGCTGTGCGCTGTTCACGCGAACTTCGCTACCCTGAACCGAAGAACCGAGGATAGTGAACGGATACACACCGTTAAAGGCTGCACCATTGCGTGCATTCTCGACGATGATCTGTGCTGGAACGTCCGCGGTCGTTGACAGACCCGTGATGCGGAAGATCGAATTCACAGCTTTCGTGCTGTCAGACACCCAGTCGAAAGGACCGAAGATGTTTCCTTCATACTTGAGGTCTTCAACATCAGCTTTTGTGAACGCGTCCGTAGCCTTCAAGCTTGTGCCAGTAGTCAGAAGCGTAAGTGTTGCATCGCTTACTGAAACTGACTGAGCGGTCACCGAGTCCGTTCCCGAGATCGTGAGACCGAACGTGCCGGTATCAGCGGCTGTCGCAGCCGTCGTGCCGACAAGGTTGATATCGCTGCCCGTCACTGCAGTTGCAAGCGTCGCAAACAGGGAGCCTGCACCGGCAACAGCCTGACCCGAAACGATTTCGTCCGTATTAGCCAGATCGATGTCGGCTTGGAAACCGAGTACGTGGGTAGCCGCAGCAGCAGCAGTGCCGACAAGGTCGATATTGGCGGCAGTCAGCGCCAACGCGAAATCGCCCAAAATGCCGACCGTAACTGTATCAGGTCCAGCAGCAACAAATTCCGAGAAGGTTGGCTCAAGTCCGCCAGGCGCGCCTGGGTCAAGTGCGAGTGCTGTGTTAGCTGCATCGAGCACAAGCGACGCATCAAACGCGCTCACGCAGGTGACAGCCGGGGTCACCTTGGCAACAGGAGCTGTGAAATCCGTCAACGAAGCGGTGCCGCCTTCGATCGGTGTTCCTGCAGTTTCTGTCTGGAATTCAGTAACCGAGAAGGTAACGTCTCCGCAGCTTGAAGCGCGAACTGGGAGGTTCAGTGAAACACCATCTTTGCCAGTAAAGACACCGCCACCCAACGACCCGTCGACTCCGTCCGTGGTGAGCAGGTAGCGCACGCTCGTCGCGCCTACAGTGCCCCCAGCGTTCACGACAGCACCAGTGATGCCGGCGCCGAATTCTGAACCGTTCAGGTTAGATGCGATTGTTCCGTTGGTCACAGAAAGAGTCAGGAAGATGTTCTGACCAGGAGGAATTACGCCCTCTGTCGTGACTGCAAGCGCGAACGCGCCAATGCCGTTGACATTGCCTGTTGCGTTCAATTTTGCAAAATCGACTTCAGAAGCCAGCACGTATGGCGCGGTGATGCCAGCGCCGGTCGAATCTTGCTTAAGAGCGAGCTGCGCGCTCGCGCCACCCACGATAAGCGCTGCTACTGACGTCGCCGCCAAAAGTTTCTTAATCATAAAATTCCCCTACTTAGGAAGCTAATCTATTCTCGCCGAACATTCGGTAAGACATTGGTTCGCTGCGATTGGAGAATCCCAGCCGCGCATGTTGACCTTAGGATTCCCCCCTCCCGTGTGTCAAGCGACGGTTGATGACAGTTTTTCCGAAGATAGGGATTAATCCAAAGAAATCGCACTCTGTTGTATTTTTGCCCGCGAATTATCCGATTCTCTTTCGCCAGATTACTCTTCAAGGGAGAGGTTTTGCGTTATTCCGATCCATAGGGGGCGGTTTCGACCCAGCCGAGCAATTGCAGTGAAATCGATATTTTCCGATTGTCCTGATCGGCCAGTTCAGCGTCCACGCGAAAAACCTGGGATCGATAGCGTGAGCTGATGCCGAGGCCATAACGGGCTGGAAGGGGCGAGCCAAGCGGCTCAGACATCCAGGTGACTTGCCAGCCTCCGCCAAGTTCACGGCGCCCTTGTGGTTCGACGGCCGGGTTCGTGGTGGACAGCATCACGCGCGCCACCGATGTGGCTCGTGAAAGCTCGCTCTGTCGCTCGAGTCTTGTCGCGCCAGACGCGAGTTGGAACTGGAGCGCGAGTAATGGCACCAAAGCCATCGAGAGGATGGCCAGAGCCGCGATGGTCTCGAGTAAGGAAAAGCCCGATTCGCTGTCAACTGCCGACGGAAGCGACGCCTTGATCATGGATTCGCTGCGGAGACATTGCTCTCCTGGACGGGCTTCACTGGCTGGGGACGCGGGCGAAGCAGGGTCTGCATGTTATCGGTTGCCATGGTGGAGCGTTCGAGCTGGTTGACCAGTTGCTTGGTAAAGCCCGCTTTCTCATCGGTATCGTGCATAATATAGGCTGTGATAAGAATCAGGAGTTCGGTGCGCGACTGGCTAATGGAATTGTTTCGGAAGAGATTTCCCGCAATCGGTACGTCCTTGAGGATTGGAATACCTGTCTCGCCGTCTGTTGTGGTGGTCTGGATCAGGCCACCAAGAACAACTGTTTCACCGTCCTGAATGGACAATTGGGTGTCCAGCGTCCGGTTGGAGATTGTCGGGCTCGCAATCGCCGAGGCATTGTTGGGCAATGCTGTGGAGACTTCTTGCGAAATGGTCAGGTCGACCCTGTTATCACTGAAAATAATCGGCTCGATGGACAGAAGTACACCGGTCTTGCGGTATTCAACCTGCTGCAGGACATCGGTCACACCGTCCCCGTCCTGGGCCGAGGCGGCCCTTTGGGACGTGATCACCGGAACGTCCGTGCCGACCTGCAGGCGGGCCGCTCCGCCAGAGCGGGCGACCAGTTTGGGTTTCGACAGTACGTTGACCTGCGTATTCGACGCGAATGCATTCAGCGCGACTTCGACATTGCCCGTAAAGACACCGACATTCAGTCCGGATGAGCCAAGACCAAGGCCTGCCGTGCCTGATGTTGCCCGGAAATCCGTGTTTCCGATACTGTCAACGAAGAACTCAAGTCCGTACTTGGTCTCGTCCGTGAGGGTGATTTCCGCAATCGTGACCAGGATGAGAACCTCGCCCGGTGGCCTGTCCAGTTGCTCGAGCAAAGGCTTCAGGCGGGCATAGTCGGAAGATGCGCCGGAATAGATCAGTCGATTCGAAATCATGTCGACGACCAGCGCGCCGGGAATGTTCCCTCCACTCAAGCCGCCTGCCGTCTGAGAAGAAAAGTCAGCACCTTGTCCGTTCAGTCCGGCTGCGCCAGAATTATCCTGTCCGTTGCTGCGCCGGGAGCTTCCTTTCCCGCCAGAAAGCACGGCATTCACCGTGTCCGCCAGTGTTTCGGCATCAACGTTCTGGACAGCATAGACAAATAACTGCGCCACATCGCCAGTCTTGGCTGGCTTGTCGAGTTCATTCAGCCAGAATCTCGCCCGCTCGAGCGCTACGGGGCTTTTGGAGAATACAAACAAGTCATTCGTGAATTCGACTGGGATCGTTACGATGGTTCTCTGGATGCTTGGGTTTGAAGAGGATTGCCATCCTTCAATCGTCAGCAGTCTCGCCATTTGTTCTGCCAGTTCCTTCGCGCCGACATAATCAGGCGAGTAGCGCAGCAATTCGGTGCCGGCATAGGCAAGCTCATCCATTTCATCGATGATGCTGAGAGCCGCTTCGACATCCTCCGGCAGGCCGTTCAATGTCAGCACATTGATGGCCTGGTTGGGTTCGATCGTGAGGCGCGACTTGTCCGGGAAGGCCTGCTTCAGGATTGTCGCCATATCGACCGCAGAAATCGCGTCAAGTTCGACAAACATCACGAGCGGGCGAAGCGCACTCGGTGTGTCCGGGGCCGTGCGTGATCTCACAAATCGCGGCATCCGGGTACGAAGCGAGGCGTCATCGAGCACCTTGTAAACGCCATCCTCAGCGACGACAGAAACGCCGTATTCCGCGAGCGCGCCAGACACGAGCGCGAGGAAGTCGGCCGATTTCAGCTCTCCTGAAGTCCGCAATTTGATGATGACATCCTTTCGGCCGGCGACCCCGGGACCTGTATAGTAGGGCACCTGGAGCATCTGCCCGAAAACAGTGTCGATGAAATCGGGGAGCGGAAGCTCCTGGACAGAGGCATCGACCGTCTTTGTTTGAGGCGCAGGCGGCCTGGAGTTGGCTTGCGGCCCTTCTGCTTCAGGTGAATTCGCGATCGATGGAACAGAAAATTCCTGTGATCCGTCCTTGGTTGCACGCGCGTTGCTTGTTTTTCCCGTAAGTGTTTGTGCTGAGCCCGGGTTGGTCACCTTGTACGGGTTTGCGCCTGGATCGACCCGAATCGCGCCTGTCATCGGATCTGGCCGGCGCGCAGATGTGCTGGAGCATCCGGACAAAACCAGTAGAATGGCGGAGACGCCAATCAGCCGGGCAGACAATGGGGTTCGTTTAAGCTCTTGATACTGTACAGGCATGAAAGGTTTCTTTGTTTAAGCCGGGCCGCCAGAGACGGAATTGGCTAGTATTATCAGGGTGTTGGGGAAGTATTCCTGTTATGGCCCGGATGGTACGCGACCGAGATCTGCGTCGAGTCCGGTGCCGCCAGGTTGTTGGTCAGCGCCCAGCGAGAAAACAAAGGGGGTCCGATCGAGGCCGCCAGCATCCTTCAGCGGCGGCGCATAGCGGTAGGGTTGTCCCCAAGGGTCGGTAGGCAGGCCATCGTCCATGTAAGGGCCATACCAAGTTGCGGCGATCGCTGGATCAGTCGGACGCTGAACCAGCAAAGTCAGTGCCTCGTCGGCCGTGGGATATCGTCCAATATCAAGCCGCATTGTCGAAAGCGCTGTCGTCAGGGCTTTCGTCTGCGCTTCGGCGACCGTTTGCTTCGACTTGTCGACCTGATTGAACAGACGGGGGGCCACCATCGCGGCAATGATTCCCATGATGGCCAGCACGACAAGCATTTCGAGCAGGGAAAAGCCATCGTCGCGATGTTCGCGCGTTTTGGTCGGTATGTGTTTGTCTGGTGCAACGTTAGGATGGGTCATGGGGCAATCTCGTAGAGGCTGGTCATGGCAAGAACAATGCTGATAACGATGGTGCCGACAATAAGCGATATCGATACAATCGCCAGCGGTTCTACCAGTGCGGTTAGTTTTTTTGTCCGCTCCTGTGTTTCGCGGCGATAGATTTCTGCTGCAAAGATCATCATATCGGCGAGTTGGCCAGAGGTGCGACCCGTTCGGATCATGTCGATGGCAACACTGTCGAATTCAGGCAGGTTGCGGGCAATTGCCTCGTCGAGGCCCTCGCCGCTGCGAACTGACGAGCGCGCAGCCACAAGCCCGGCGCGAAGTTGGGGGGCATTGACGCCCCGTTCGGCCAGCTCCAGCGCTGGCAGGATGCCCGAGCCCTGCTGGAGGGCGCCACCCAAAATGCGACACCAGCGCGCCAATGTACTTACGGCCTGGTACTTTCTGATGATCGGAATGTGCTCGGCGATGCCCGCAAGGCCGCCTTGCATAGAGCGCACGACCCAGACACCGCCGGCTCCGATAATTGCTGCCCCGACCAGCGCCAGGAGCCAGTTTGTGCTAAACCACATCGAGAATCCGATAACCCAACGGGAAATCGTGGGAACTGACGCATTCGACTGAGAAACGAGATCGGCAAAGCGCGGGACGACAAACACGAACATGATGCCGACAATGAGCGAGCCGGCGCCCAGCAGAAAAAGCGGATAGGTCAGCGCCGAGCGGACCTCGCTGGCGATTTCCTGATCATAATCAAACTGATCGGCAGCCTCCATGAGCGCGGGGCCCAGCCGCCCCGTAGCCTCACCCAATTCTGCCATTTGGGGTACGTAAGGCGGGAGGGTTGGAAACTCGCGCGCCAGGCACTTGGAAAAACGTTCCCCCGCCCGAAGGCCCGAACGCACGCGTCCGGCTCGTTCCGACAAGGCAGGGTGGGATGACCCGTTTGCCAGGCTTGACATGGTTTCGGTCAGGCTGATGCCGGCTGACAAGAGCACCGCAATCTGGCGCGTCATCATGGCAAGGTCTTTGGGACGAATCCGTTTCAGACGCGACAGCCCAGTCCCGGTCCCCCGTTCCTGAACGGAAATCGGGCTCAAGCCACGGGCAATCAATGCGGAAAAGGCACTGTTTTCATCGCGCGCCTCAACCTGGCCGCGAACGTTCTGGCCGACATTGTCCAAGGCGCTGAATTTGAAGTTGGCCACCAATTGCTCCCATTCCTATTTGTCTGGCTCGCTGGGTCATGTTTTAGTATGACAGCCCCACTATCAGCAAGCTGCGTCAGAGTTGCCATAAAAATGATCGAAAAGCGTATCGGAGAACTGCTTGTTGCCAGGGGGCTTGTGACCGCCGGTGATGTGGATCAGGCCGTCTCTGCCCAGTCTGAGATCGGAGGCTATATCGGCGAGACCCTTATCAAGATCGGCGCCGTGTCGGAAGATGACCTCGTCCTCGTTCTGGCAGAACAGATGGGCGTGAGCTTGCTGAGCCAAGAAGAAGTTCCTGACGCAACACATCAGATCACCGACGCAGCAAAGATGCTTGCGCTCACGCCGCGCTGGCTGAACGCGCAAAATTCCGTGCTTTGGACGGCGACTGAGGACGACCGGACACTGGTTGTTGCGAGCCTGCATCCGCTTCGACCCGAACTGCGCGAAACTCTCGAGTCTGCGATGGCGGCGGCAAGTCCTGATATTAGGCCTGAGCGGGTAACCTATCGACTTGCAACCCGCATCCAGCTTGAGCAACTCCAGTCGGCGATGGGTATAGACGATCCCGTCGACCAGGGCGGCGATGATGTCAGCATGCAGCGCCTAAAGGAGATGGCGCAGGAAGCGCCTGTCATCGACTTCGTTAACAGGCTTTTCGAAGCCTCCTTGAAACGAAACGCATCCGACATTCATATAGAACCTTACGAACACGCATTTGAGGTTCGTCTGAGGGTTGATGGCATTCTTTCGACGCTTGCGACGCATCCGCGCGGAAAATTCAATGCAATCGCAAGCCGGATCAAGTTGCTGAGCGGCATGGACATCGCCGAGCAAAGGCTACCGCAGGATGGTCGCCAATCTGTCAGGCTCGGCGGTGAAAACCTCGACTTGCGTGTTTCATCCTTGCCCGGAACATGGGGCGAAAGCCTTGTTCTCAGGTTGCTGCGAAAGGAAAAATCCCTGCCGGACCTCGTGGGTCTTGGTCTGAGTGGCCAACCAGCACGCGCTCTCGATGCGGCGCGACAGTTTCAAAATGGCGTGATCCTGGTAACGGGGCCGACCGGATCAGGAAAGTCGACAACGCTCTACAGAATGCTGGAAGACCTCAATGATGGTCTTCGAAAGATAATCACGGTCGAAGACCCCGTTGAATACAACATGGCCAATATCACGCAGGTCCAGATCCGGGCCGATATAGGCTATACGTTTGCGCGGGGATTAAGAGCCATTCTTCGGCACGACCCCGACATCGTCATGGTCGGTGAGATCCGGGACGGCGAGACGGCCGAGATTGCAGCAAGAGCTGCTTTGACCGGCCACCTTGTGCTTTCAACGCTTCATACAAATTCAGCGCTAGGCGCGATTGAACGCCTCATGGACCTGGGGCTTGAGCCCTTTCTGATCGCCTCCTCGGTCAGGGCCTTCGCGGCGCAACGGCTTGTCAGGCGACTTTGCGACCAGTGCTCCTTACCCGCAGGCAGCAGCAGTTTGGGAGAACAATTATTGTCGACAGCCATACGTAACGGGGCCGACCTTGCCACCGTGATGGCGGAGGCGCCTGACTGGAGAGCGCCTCACGGATGCTCGGTTTGCAACCAATCGGGATATACCGGTCGTCTGGGCCTGTTCGAGGTCGCGCTCGTTGACCCGCAACTGCAACATGCGATCACGCAAAAAGCGTCCATGAGCGAGATCGTTGCGGCCGCGCGGAAAAAAGGATTTCAGACATTGATGGAAGACGGGCTTATAAAAGCGAGACGGGGCCTCACATCCGTCGAGGAAGTCGTACGCGTTGTCGGCGCGCGAACAGAAGAAGTGTTGGCATGAGTTTGGCGCCGCTTCTGATACTCGGAATGCACAGATCGGGCACATCGTGTCTCGCTGGATGTCTGGAGGCGGGCGGACTCAAGCTTGGCGACGTCAACACATCTGCGACTTTCAACAAGAAAGGCAACCGGGAACATGAGCGCATCCGAAGCATACATGACAGGCTCCTGGCTTCACATGGCTATAGCTGGGATCGCCCGCCCCCAGGACAGCTGACCTGGGGCAGCGAAGATCTGGACGCTCTCAATCTCGAGACCAGGGTCTTTCGCGATGAAGCCTTCTGGGGATTGAAGGACCCTAGGACAGTGTTCTGCATGCAGGGCTGGCAGCGCCTGTTCGAGCCCCGAATGGTCGTCACCTTTCGTCACCCGGAGGCGGTTGCGGCAAGCCTTGTGAAAAGGTCGCTTGCGTGGAAAAAGCCAATGGCACGTGAGGCTGCCATCGGTCTTTGGCTTGCTTATAATTCTGAAATACTGGCCCTTGTGCAGAATTGCGACGTTCAATGTATCAGGTATGATTGTCGGCCGGACGTATACCAGTCTTCGGTTGTTGAAATCGCTTCAGGACTGGGATTGGATGCAAGCGCTGCAGTCAGCTTCTACAGCGCTGAATTGATCCATAATGACTCCAGCGACCTGCCTGTCCCGGAAAGTTGCGCACCTGTCTGGGACCGGCTCAAGGCCCTCAGCGTTTCAAATGCCCGGTCTATGGTCACCTAGCCCTGCAGAAAGGGGCTTCCAAAGTATAGCGCCAGACGCGGTCTTGTGGTGATCGTATTTCAATCGCGCCGCCGCTGCAGATGCCTGAATCGGCGTAGAATATCTCGTCGTCGGCAATGAGAGTCCAGCCCGGCGGCAATGTGATATCCGACCCCACTGCTTCATCAAGGGTAAAAGAGCGCCGCGACGCGTGCGCTTTCAAGGGAAGTGCGCTGATTTGATTGCGCACGTTTCGTTCCGCGATTGAGAGCTGCCAGCGATCAAGCATGGATACGCCTGATTCCGCCACCAAAGTCAGCAACAGGGCGCCCAGGAAAAGAGCAACGGTCATTTCCAGGATTGAGAACCCGGCCTCCGCAAGGCGATTTGGGGGCGCCTTCACCCTGCCGGACGGGATACGCGTCTCGTTTTGTGGCGCCTCGTCAGGCCTTGGCGGCTCATCGAGGCGTCCTTTGCAAAGGCTAGGCATGTCAATTCTATTTTCAGCCAAGCGACAAGATCCGTATTTAGGAATTTTTTGCATCCATTTCCGACGCGCATTGGCCGCATGTAGATGACGTTTGATCATTGGGGTGTTTCTTAACGCGTTATGATTTGAAGGCCAAGCCTGCCTTGCCCGGAGGCGGCTTGCTCACTGCATAAGCGATGCGCGGCCGCCTGGTATTGCCTGCAACAGTGAGTTGCATGCTCAAAGCCATTGTTCTGGGTTAATGACTATCGGCTCTGCCCTCAATTGAAAATTCGCGGGCCGGCTTTCGACGCCAAACCAGCGTCTGGCCAGCACGCAGAAGGCCGACCGCCGTGTCTCTGATACTAGGTCAGGCCCGTCAGAGATTTGAGCGCAGAAAGCGATATCTTGCTGCATCCGGGTCGATGAATACCATAGAGAATCGGCAGCCTTTGCGGGATGTTCCAAGGGCGCGAGCGTATGGCTTCATATTGGTCAGTGTAGCGCTGAAATGTCGTTCGGCCATCGGCCTCGACTTCGCGAACAGATTTCGATGTCGTCACTCCGCCATGAATTTGATGAAAGGTGCCCTCGCCCACCAGCATGTAGTACGGTTTGTCCGAGGTAACCGCGCGTTCGAAGAAATCCAGATTGACAAGGCCTCCGCCCGGGATGTCGAAGGCGGTGTCAAAGCCGCCAAGTTCCAGGTAATGCGGCTTTGACAACAGGGGCGCATTGGATTCTGACGCTCCGCCAAACCAGGCGCCACCTGCTGATCCGCCGGGCGAGCAGATCTCGAACAGGCGATAGCCCTGTTTCGGCCAGCCGATCGATGCGAGCAATTCGTCTTCGACCTGTTGGTTGTATCCGGACAGAACCGCAATCGGTTGCCGCTCTGAACCCAGATGAAACCCGGTTGTGCCGACAAATGCATCAGGGTCCAGGCGCAAAACGGATAAGCCGTTGTGGAGCAGGCCTGGCGATGCCATCCGCGCGCCATCAATGACAGGCACCACCACGGGCGCGCTTGCCATGTCGACCCCCAGATTGAGCGCAGCGGCGGGCGACGGGTTTGGCGCGGGGACATTTATGTATCGCACCTCAGGCGGCCAGGCTGACCGGACAGCCTCAGGAATCGGCGAAGAAGACCCGTTTTCCATCACGAGTATCTCGACATCACCCGCTTCAAGTTTCTCCTGATAAGGCGGCAGGAACGATTCCACGGTCCGTGGCACTTCTCGCGCCATGTTATAGGCGACGATAATCACTGATACTTTTGGCATTACTGTATCCGCTGTTGGTGACGTGCTTGCCTGTTCCCCGTCCAAGGCTTCATAAGTTATCACAGAAGGCTGCGTCCAGAGTGTCTATGCGATTGTTCCAAGGCCTGGCGGGGACTGATCGGCAAGACATGCCTCCCGTGTGTTCGGGGCGAAGTCAGCCATGCCGGCCAAACGCAATCGCCATGGTCTGTCATCCAGCCTTCGATCTTGAGATTATCGACGCAATCCTCCGGGCTCGGGAGGCCCATCATGTCGCCCCTGGCAGCCTGGCAGGGCAGGCGCCTTGCCAGGCTTCCGACCGGATCATTCGCCACGCATGCGGCGCTTCAGCCTCGCAAGCGCGGACCGTAGCCGGGCCAGGCGCCGGGAAATAGCAGGTGATCGCAGCGTAGACCGCGCAAGCGCTGCTCTGATCCACACGTCTGGCAGACCGTACTCTCCAGCGCCATACGCCAGGAACCAGGCATGGTAACTTCGCCGACCCTCGGCTGTGGAAAGCGGGAAATCTGTTCTGAGGTCTGGCCTGCTCTCATATATACTGAGCATTAGCCGCGTGATCACGGTTCCGGAGACCTGATCTACGCGCTCTGATGGCGCATTCCAATAGGCGGCATCAGACGGCGAGAGTGGCGCATCGATGGTGTTCCTGATCGCCAGATGGCGCCGGATGGTATCGGGTATCTTCTGCCCATCGGGACCGGCGTTGAAGGCGTAGGGGACTTTCGACCAGGTGGCATGGCCATGATCATTCAGTTTGCCGAGATAGGCTTCGACGAGGCCCCTTACGCCAGCCTCGTTGGTCGACTGAAAACGGTTCTGATGCTTTGACAGCAATTCCGGCCTGCCAGGGGCGATGCCGCTGAAGTGGAAAAAGACGAGCGGCTGGCCATTGACCTGCCACGCATTGCCTGACGTCTCGACTGTGCGATGTGCGAGATTCCAGTAAGCGACATTATAGCCTGGATCGCGTAGCACGTGGAGCGCGCCGATGAAGCTCGGCGCAAACTCGACAAACTTCTGGTCGACAAACAGGCCGTGTTCAATGTCGGAGAAGCAATTGTCGATCAGTCGACTGGCCCACCATGAAAGGAAGTCTTCGGCTTCGGCCGTTCTGGCGAAGGCTGCGAACCCCAGATTGAACGTGCCGCACTTCAAGATGTCCACGTCCGATGGCGAGCATTCGTCCGCCAGCGGCTCAAGGATATGCGGCGTAAGAATGCACGACGCCCCAGCCTGCAAGGCGTCGTGAACCTGCGTAAGCGGGCCGAAGACCTTAATGTCAGGATCGAGGTATATGGCGGCCTCGAAATCCATCTTCCTGAACAGGTGCTCGAAGCAGAATGGCTTGATCGCGGTGTTAAACTCCATGATCGAATATCTCATGGCCATGGATGCAATTTCAGGACGTCCGAGTGCCGCAACGGCAATTGTCTTTATGCCTGCCAGTTCGTTCGAGCCAACCGCCTCGTCGGCCAGGAATATGATAAGCTCATGGCCTGGCTCTGCCGCCAGGAGGCTCTCTCGCAGCGTCAGGGCGTAGGCGAGGTAATTTCTGGAACATATAGTGAAAAAGGCTGTTTTCATCGCGGGCATCTAGCACTGCTGAATGGCAAGTTCCAACCCATGCTTGTGACCATGGCGCTTGAAGCGGTCGCGCGATAGTGGGAGTGGAAAAGGCGTACGTCTGACGCCCATTCTGTGCATGGTGGAATCGAAGCGATGTATATCTGCGTCTGGGCAAATCTGGGAGTGATACCGAATTGCGGAACGAGCTAATCCGAGTTGTCCGGGGCCGGTTGTCTCAGTTCTTGAGAACTGTGTGGCAGATGGTCCCGCTGTCGGCGCAGGCCAAGGACAACGCGGCCGGAATCGTGTTTCGCCGGGCGGCATGGGCAGTGAGCTGGAGCGCGACCTACCAGAACTGGAAAGCGCAAAGCGATCGGTTTCAGGCCTATATCGAGGACCTGAAGAACCGAGCTGACCAAGCACACCAGCCAGACAGCTATCAGGAACTGTCAGCCCTCGGCCGCCCGCAAGCGCTGCTCGCCCGCGCCATTGCTTTCTACCTCCCACAGTTTCACCCCATCGCGGAGAATGATCGATGGTGGGGGCAGGGGTTTACCGAGTGGACGAATGTTCTTCGCAGCCAGCCGCAATTTGAAGGGCATGAGCAGCCACGCGTGCCTGGAGAACTCGGCTATTATGATCTCGTCGAGAATCCGGAAATTCGTAAGCGGCAAGCTGCGCTCGCAAGTCAATATGGGCTGTCGGGTTTTTGTTTTTATTTCTACTGGTTTGCTGGAAAGCGATTGCTGGAAACGCCTGTAAAGGCGTACGCTGATGATCCGGCGATCACGTTTCCTTTCTGCCTGTGCTGGGCCAACGAGAACTGGAGCCGACGCTGGGATGGACGTGGCGATGATGTTCTGATCGCTCAAGCTCACTCAGAGGACGATGATCTCGCGATCATTCAGCACTTGTCGAACTATCTGAAGAATTCGAAATATATTCGCATTGGCGGGCGACCGCTGGTGATCGTTTATCGACCCGGTCTTCTGCCGGATGCCAAGGCAACGGCTCTGAGATGGAGGCGCTGGTGCCGAGACAATGGGATCGGCGAGATTCATCTCGCCTATACGCAATCCTTCGACACCGTAGACCCTGCCGAATACGGTTTTGATTCCGCAATTGAATTTCCTCCCAATAATATGGGGCTGGAGCCTCAGGACCATGTGGTTACGCCCACGTCGGATCAGTTCAAATGCCGGATCTATGATTGGAAAAGTTTGAATAGTGGCGCTGAGACAATTCCGGCTGACAAAGAGTACACGCTGTTTCATGGCGTGACGCCGCAATGGGACAATACACCCCGCCGGATGAATGCGGGCACGATCCTGCTTGGAAGTTCGCCAGACGCTTACGAGCTGTGGCTGAAGCGCGTTGCGACAGATGCCGCTAAGCGACACAGCAAGTTCGACGAGCGGTTAGTGTTTATCAATGCGTGGAATGAGTGGGCAGAAGGCTGCTATCTCGAACCAGATGTCACCCATGGATACGCCTGGTTGGCGGCAACCCGGCGCGCGCTGTTGCCGGGCACAGGCGAAACGCTTGTTGAGCCTTCTGAACTAGTTCCGCTCGAGCAGGCGGATGCGGTGACTGTTTCACGCAAGATCATTGTTATGGTTCATGATCTGCACAGGAACGGGGCGCAATACCTGTCCTTGAACTTTGTGCGATCTCTGAGAAAAGACTTTGGCTATGAAGTCGTAACGATCACATCCGGCGAGGGGGATCTCGGGCCAAATTTTCGAACCTATGGGCGAATCCTTGAGTTGAACGAAAAGCGTCAGTCGCGTGATGGAATTCTTGAGCAGCTGGCTGAGCTTCGTGAGGACGGTTTTTGCCACGCAATCATCAATTCATCGGCGTCGGGCTGGATCGCGCCCTATTTGGATGAGGTCGGTATTGCCTCGGTTGGCCTGGTCCACGAGATGCCTGACATCGCCAGAAATATGAAGCTGCGCGATGGAATGCTGGCGCTGGATCAGTTCGCGAAGGCCACGGTCTTTGCCACCGAACTGGTCAGGGATCGGACGGCGTCAAATACTCTTGGTCGTGAATGGCGCAGGTCAAAAATTCTTCCGCAAGGCCTGTACAAGCGTGAAGGCGTTCTGGGTTTCGATGATAAGGAGCGGGCGCGAACCAAAGTATGCGCGGATTTGAAAGTTCAGGATAATGCGCGCTTTGTGATTGGGGTTGGTTTCGGGGATCGCAGAAAGGGGGTCGACCTGTTTTGCCAGTGGGCTGTGGCGGCGGCGCGCAAAGATCCGTTACTGCATTTCATCTGGGTCGGCGAGATTGAGATCTCGATGATGAAGACGTGTCGCAATATCCTTGACAGGGCGCCCGATGTGACCGGGCAGGTTCACCTGATCGGATTTCGCAACGACACGTCCATTTTTTACGCTGGCGCTTGCGCCTATGCACTGACCTCGCGCGAGGATCCGTATCCCTCAACTGTCCTGGAGGCACTCTCTGCGGGTGCGCCAGCATTCGTGGTCGCCGGCGCCACAGGGATAGAGGATCTCGGGCCGACTGGCGCGGTCCATGTCCTGGCGAGCAGTGATGCCGAAGCATTCGCGAAGGCGCTGACAGACTTTCTGTCTGATGCCAGCGCGGTGAAGAAAGGCGCCTTGGCAGGGCTGGACGTGGTGCGAGAGAAGTTTGGGTTCAAGAGTTTTGTTGGTGATATCCTGCGATTGCTCGGAGAGCCTATTCCGAAAGTGTCGGTGATTGTCCCAAGTTTCAATTATGCACGTTTTCTGCCGCAGCGCCTTGCCACGATCCTGAATCAAAGCATGCCAGTTTGGGAAATCATCTTTCTGGATGACGCATCAGAGGACGATAGCATCGAGATTGCCCGCCGTTTCCTGCACAATTGCTCCATCCGCTGTCGGATCATCAGAAATGATGCCAATTCAGGGTCGGTGTTTGCGCAGTGGAAGAAGGGGATCGATCTGGCGGAGGGGGATATTGTCTGGATCGCTGAGGCCGACGACTGGGCAGCGAGTACGTTCGTGGAAACGGCGGCGCTCGCCTTCGCCGACACGGAGGTTGTTGTCTCATATACGCAGTCCAACCAGGCCAGTGCGGCCGGCGAAATTATTTGCCCCGATTATCTGGAGTACGTACGCGAGGTGGATGCTGATCGGTGGCGGCGGCCATTTGTGACAGAGGGCATGAGCGAACTTGCAGAAGGGCTCTCTGTGAAGAACACGCTGCCGAACGTGAGTGGAGTCCTGTTTCGCCGCGAGGCCTTGAAGCAAGTGCTTGAATCCCACTTTGAAGAAATCTCTTCCTACCGCGTCGCGGGAGATTGGTGCACTTACATGTACCTCGCGACGATCGGGCGTATCGCGTTTGATCCGCGTCCGCTCAACTATCATCGGCGCCATGAGCAAAGCGTCACGATTTCCAGGTTCAGCCAAGCGGAATGGGAGGAAATACAACGGATGCAGAAAAGAGTGTCTGAAATGGTGGATGTTCCTGCGGCGCTTCAGGTGAAGGCCGCTGACTACTTAGCCGCGCTCGCGGAGCGGATCGATAGCGGTGAAAAACGACCATAGCTGGGCAGATCTCACAGTCGCAAGGCTACGTCTGGCAGTCGGAAAATCGAATGGCCACTATAGCCCTTTCGTGCAATTTCGGGGATGTTCGCGTTATCCAGTGTCGACTCTGAAAAATGATCTGCAAGGTTGTACGTGCTCGGAATATCAAAGATCGCGCCGATTGTTTGGTCAATATCAACCGCCGAAAATCGACGGCAATGATCGAATTGTCCAAATCGGCGCTCCTTCTCGGATTCGCTGAGCTCACTCAGGTCCTCTTCAAACGCAGAGCCATAGATCGGCATGGCAAACATATGAATTCCGCCAGGATTTAGAAGCCGATGAAGGTTGACCAGTACGGCAGTATAATTGCACGGCACATGTTCGATCACATGAGAATGAATGATCAAGTCAAAGCGACCAAGATTCTTGAATGTCTCCGTGTCGCATAAGTCGACCTTATGGATTTCGGGGATGTGAGAATACCTCTCCAGATCAATGTCTCCGGTGACGTATTCGCCCGCGATCTGAGATAAATGTGTAAACAGGCCGCGCTCCGGCGCCAGATGGAGAATTGAGGAGCCTTTGAAACCGCCATCCGCGTCCAGAAAGAGCTTCATTACACGTGTGCGCTCATAGGAGCCGCATTTGACGCAGATGCAATTCTTGCGGTTTCCCATGTCTCTGAAATCTTGGCATCCGCAGAGATTGCATAATACCGTCATCGAAGTCTCTCCTACTTCGGCTTTTCACATGCGATTACTTCGGTGTATTCGCCAAGGATTCCCAGGCGCCGCATATTGAACCTGGATATCTCCACTTCAAAAGGAACCCAGTAGGCCAGCATGTTATGGATATCGTATCCATAGTCGAAGGTAACAAGCGCGCCGTCGCCGCTCACAGGATTTCCGTGAATTTCAACCGTATCGAGATGGGTAAGCGAGCCGTCCGCTTCCTTGCGTACGCGCGGTCTGTGAGACGTGACCTGATGTTTGCGGATCGGAAACGTGCAGAGGTAGAGACCGCCGGGTTTGAGCGTTCGGTAGATTTCCTTGATCATTTTCCCCGGTTGAAAGACGTGCTCAAACACATCGAGGGTCACAACCAGGTCAAAGGATTCGTCGCCAAAAGTCTGTTCTTCCAGGGACTCATTTCGAAAGCCGTCGATAATTTCGCCGAAAGGCTTGTCTGGAAAATAGTGCGACCCTGTATAATTCTTGCACTGGTTACTCATCTTGAGGGAAATACCGCGATTTACCGGCGATGATTCGTGGATGGCGAGATCGCGCCAATTGGGCCGGACACGGTTGAGGACATGTGCCAGCGCGCGTTCGCGCGGAACCGACCCATTGGTGCACGACTTGCACGTCAATCCGCCACGAAGCCAGCGGTCCTTGGAAACGAAAGTTGTGGGTGCTTCGCAAATAGGGCAATCGCCCTCATAGGTTAGAAGATAATCATCAGCCAACGTCATGTCCTACTCGTTGTGTTAGTTGTTCAACCGCACCATGTGACGCTGCCCGAAGTGCCTGCATTTTATCAGAACCAAAGGCTTCTTTCACTAGGCGCGCATAGTCTGGATAGCGCGCCGTGACGGTGTCTACCGCGCCCTTGATAAGGGTTTCCTTCTCCTCACCAAAGCTGGCGCTGCGTACATGGAATACGTAGGCGTATGGAGAAATGACATTTCTCAATCCTGCCCTGATGGCCCGCATGCAGAAATCATTCTCTTCGCCATAACCCCTGGGAAACGCTTCTTCATCGAATGATCCAATTTCGTCGAACGCGTCGCGCCGGATGTACATACAAAACCCAGATCCGGTAGGAACGTCTACCGGGGATAGCCTCCTCGTTTGCGCAATGATCGCGTTTGCAAAGTCATCAAAGGAGATGCCTTCAGGTTTCGGATTTGGCGAGTTCTGGACGGGAAATGAAAACGCGCCCGCATTGTCGCTCATGGCAGTCGCCGTAGCGACGGTTGCGCCGGAATAGGCCGCACAGCGGAGGCCTCTGAGCCAGCCCTTCGTAACGATGGCATCACTGTTGAGAAGGACGACATCGTCGCCCTTGGCCCAGTTGATACCGATGTTGATTGTGCGTGTGTAGCCGCAATTATGCTCATTCGTCAGCAAATCAAAATGCGGCAATTGCGCGAAAGTCTCCAGCAATGGGGCGATCCGTGAATCGGTGCTGGCGTCATTGATCATCAAGATACGTGTGCCGGACGGTTGATCGTCTTGAGCCTTGAGAGATTCCAGACACGCTTTCGTCGCGTCGAAAGCATTGAAGACCGGAACGACAATGGTCACGCTTCGAGGTGCATCGAGAATGCTGATAGGCTTGTTCGATGTCGCTTCAACAGCCTTCCATAATCCGTTGACCAGCACTGGCGGCGTATAATGAGCCAACATGTTGGCCCTGCCAGCTTCGCCGAAGGCTGAAATCATGCCGGGCGTTTCGCAGATCGTTTGGACGTACCTGCACACCGCGTTGATGTCGCGATACGGAGCCAGGAAGCCTGTCTCTGCGTGGGTTATCAATTCTGGTACGGCGCCCCAGTCATAGGCGATCACGGGCCGCCGGGCCATTTGCGCTTCTGCAACAGTCCGGCCAAAGGACTCGGCAAAGTGCGAAAGGCTGAGGACGACGTTCCCAAGCTCCATCGCTTGCTTCGGAGAATCCGCATAGCCGGCAAATACAATATTTCCAGGCGGCGCGTTCGCCCTCAGCGCTTTCGTGTGGGCGTTTTCTGGACCGACGAGAACGAACTCGGCGACAGGCACCGTCTTCTCGCAAGCCCTTGCAATAGCGATGAAGTCATCAAGTCCCTTTTTGGGGATATTGCTGCTCGCCATCGCAAACCTGATCGTGTCGCCAACTTGGTTGGTGATGTCGAGGTCATGCGGTTCCACGACATTCGGCGCGAAAAAACAATTGGCATGGTTCTCGAAGAGCCGCTTGGTTTCCTGTGAATTTGCGACGATTCCGTCCGCGAGGCTTGCCACCTTGCGAATGATTTTTTCCGGCCCCAGGCCAATCTGTGCGACGAGGCCTTCGTCCCGATCAATCAGCTCTCGAACGTGAACGATGGTAGAGCAGCCCATGTCCCTCGCCGCTACCAGTGGCTCTAGCAAGACAATCGTGTTGGCATAAATGGTATCGACATTGCACCGGGCGATCAGCGCCCTGAATGCGTTGACGATCGCATCGTCTGGTGCGCGATCATCGCGCCATTGCGTGTAAGGGATGATTGAGACGCCGCAGGATCTTTCCTGACAGAGTTTTGTGTAAAAGACATGCACGTCGGTTGGCAGGGCGACAACGACATTCACATCCAGTTGGCCCAGGGCGTCCAGAACATCCAGGAAGCTGCGTTCGGCGCCAAAGAGGTGGTGGCTTACCACATGGGCGCAAACGAGTATCGTCGGGACGCCAGCCTTTCGCTCTTTCGCTCCTTCATACCATTTGGACTCAATAGATGTCGGCGCTTGGTCGATGATAAATTCACTATCTTCAACAATGGGCGATGGCCGTTCCGATGCCTGAGCCAGGGGACCGACAACTGCGCGCAAGGCGTCGAGATATCCTCGACCGAATTTGACCGATGGTTCAAGCATCGTGCCTTCAGCCCACTCATTCCAGGCGTTTACAAAGACAAGGCTTTCCGGATTTTTGTTGTGCCGGTTTTCCTGGGACACAATGCCCTTCAGCCAGCGGTGAAGCCTTGCGGGCGTTGACCCCAAGAATATTCGAGAATCGCGTTGCCGGCGAGCGGTATTGTCCCATCCCAGCATGACGCCGCGGTGGACGGGCCAGGGATAGGCGTCATCGAACCGTTGAAGATCCGCGATCATCGCAGAATCGTAATCGAAAATGGTGCCGTTGAAGTCCTGCGCGAGATCGCGGACTGAACTTCGCGCATCAACTTTCTCAGACTCGTGGGGAGGGAATATCACGAAGGAATCGAGCCCAAAGTCTGCTGGTTGTCCTTCAAGTGGCTCGAGCCCGAAACGGACCGCACATAGATGGATCTCGCCGATCCCGGCTTTGCGACATTCCTCGCGCCACATTTCAGCTGTCTGAAGCCAATTGGGAATGATGCGAATGCGATACACCAGAAGGACTGGCTTGCCATTATGGCGGATATACCGCTCATCGCGCATCAATCTGATGAATTCCTGGATGAGGCTGCGATTTGATTCCTCGGAATAGTGTTGCTCCAGCAGAACATGCTTGTTCTGCCCGTCCCAATTTCGGGACCAGTTTTCGTTGGCCCAGCAAACGCAGAACGGAAAGTTTGGGCTGCCTGATTGCAGCATTTTCTCAATCGGTTCGTTGAGCACTTTCTTGCCGTCGAACCAGTAATAATAATAGCAGAAGCCGTGAAGGCCGTAGTCATGGGCCAAATTCGCCTGGTCCAATTGTGTTTGGGGTGATCTCAGATCATAGAAGCCAAGATCGGCCGGAAGTTGTGGCTGGTAATGGCCCTGAAACAACGGCCTTGCCTTGGTGACGTTGGTCCATTCCGTGAAGCCTTTTCCCCACCACCGGTCGTTTTCCTCGATGGGATGGAACTGCGGCAGATAGAATGCAATCGCCTTGACGCTACGGCCATTGCCTGACTCCAAGCCGGCGACTTCAGATGCCTCACTCAAGCAGATTTTCTGAATGTCGGCTTCATCGGCAATGGCGGAAATGATCGCGCTGAGGAAACGCTCGGACTCCGGGCCTGCAGGCAATTCCTGCGCGTTGATCTGGTAGGCCCTGATCTGAGAGCAGATCAAAGACGGTATGCAGATTATCTCACCGTCTGGGACTTCGATGCGTCCATGCGGGCCTGCCCTGCCAAGACGTGCGAAATATTTTTCAAGCGCGTCGCGCACGGCACTATCATCGTCGATATTGAGCGAGGTGAAAGTGTTGGCCGCCAGATTGCGTGTGTCGGACTGTCCCGTAAGCGCGCCCAAGATATCTGACCTGAACGCATCGCTTGCGATCAGGGTCTTGCTTGCGGCTCGCACCCACAGAACCTGTTCGTATTGGGTGACCGGCCCTTTGTTGATGAGGTTGATCAGGGCTTTCGCTGACAGAAAGTCCTGAGGGTAGGCGAGTATGAAGATGCTTGAATGCCGGCTTGTCCTCACCGTGGGCTCAGGAGATGCGATCGCGTTTGAGTGCAGGATGACGATGTCCGTGTTCGACAGGGATGTGCGAGCAAGCACTTTAACTTCTTCAATCGCGTCAAGATCTGCCGCATGTAAGATAACAAGCTTGTTTGAGGTTCTCCGAGCTGCCCGAAATGCAAAAAGATCAGGCGGGGATGATGAAAGAAGGCGCCCGTTCAGCGCGGCGGCCGAAAAGGCGGAACGGGAAAGTGTGGCCCTGCCTTCGGAGGCTCCATTCGTCACATAGTGGACAAGGGGATTGATATTTGAGGCCGCCACATCAGGGTTCAAATGCAGATAACCCCGGCACGAGAAGCGAGGCCCAGGATCACGCCCCTCGCGCCATCCGTTTGAAAGAAAGTGTTCCAACGCGTCGATACCGGCCGCTGTGACGTCCGGATATGTCGTCAGGTAGAATTGCTCATCGAAAAGCCCGCAAGACATGACCAATGCATAATTATCGCCCTCAGGCATACCCGAAATGCTCACTTTTGGACTGGGCGATCGGCCTTCTGCCTTGCCGTGCTTGAGATAGTGCAGCAGAGGGTTGGTCTTGAGCGCGGCCACGTCTGGATAGGCAGTCAGATAGCCCCTTGCGGAGAATTTCGAACCGGGCTCTCGCCCTTCGCGCCAGCCCGTGGTGATGTAATGATCAAGAGGGTCGAGCCCACTGTTTGCGATATCCGAATTCTCGGCGATGTAGCGATCAGGTTCGAACAGACCGGAGACCTCTAACAATAGCCTGTTCTGTCGGTTCTTGCGGCTGATCAACCTGGCTTTCAGGTAGCGCAGTGCTATCAAGGGTGCCAGAAACAGTCCCCCAATCTTCCAGCGGAGGGAGGCCTGCATGCGTTTGCCGGCATTCTGGCTCTCCTCCATTTCCCTTGTCAGACGCTCTAAACTGCTTCGCGACTCCGCCAGTTTGATTTCATATTCGCTGATATCCTGATCGAGAGCGGCTTTCTGGCGGCTAAAGGTTTCGGCTTCGGAATGTAGCCTGTTCGTCAGGTCCTCGACTTCGCGCTTAAGCGCTGTGCCGTGCTGAGTGGCCTGGGCCAGCTGCGCGTTCAGCTGGTCAGCTTTCGCCGATCCCGCCGCGATACCTGCGGCCAAAGTGTTGCCGCGAGCCGTTGCCGTTTTCAGCTGATCTCTGAGATCCTCCATGCCTTGCAGGCTTTGCCGAGCGCTGTGTAGTTCAGCTTCGAGGCGTTTGCGCGCCGTTTCGTCAGATTCGAAATCCAGCAGGGTTTCATGGGCTTGGCTCGATAGCCGAATAGATCTGTCGGGCAGCGTGTCGGCTTTAAGGACGTCCCAAAGCGCAGCTTGCGCCGGGGTCAGTTTCTGATCGGTCTTTTCATCGCCGGCTTCTTCCCGGCGCAGGCCTCCTAGAACGGCGGCCACACCTGCCTTGGAATCAAGCCCCTTAACCCCTCTCGCGGTCAGGTCTTTGGCCAGTTGTTCCAATGTCTGCCCGGGATCCGATACGAGCGCATCGTAGGAGACCAGTAGTGGATTTGAAGATGCAGAGGCCCGAATGGCCGCTACCATGTAAGCTTCCCACAGGGCCAATCCTGCATCCAGAGTGAAGCCATTTCGGCGCCTCAGGGACTTTGCCACCTCAAGCGGATTTCGAACAATAATCACCACATGCGGGTTGAGCAATGCGCGTTGCAAGATAGGATACAGCACGCAGAATCGTGGTTCCTTGAGAACCCAGGCGCCGTCTTTGCCTGCGCCTTCATCCAGTTTGGAAACCACTGCGTTGAACTCGGCCAGGCGCGACCGAATGGCTGCGTGAGGCACTCTGTCAGGATCGAAGTTCGCGACCTTCCACCAGTCGGCATTGTTTTCGTGAAGGATTTTATCGCAAATGGCGCGAGTATCCTTCCGCTCGAAGAATCCGAGCGGATTCTCCCAGTTCGTGCCAGTCATCGATTCTTCGTCGCCAGCGAACGCCCCCATAGCGTGGATGGCCCCTGTTAACGCTGATGTTCCGGAACGGTGCATGCCCAGGACGATAAGTTGTGCCGGCCGTCTTGAGAGTTTGACGGACGGAATCTTTGTCTGGCTCGATACTTTTGACAATTTTCGTTCCCACCTATCAATTTTGACTTCTTTAAGCGCTAAGGCGGTGCTTGTTCAATCGCCGACTATCGTACTAACACCGGCAGTTTCGTCTGATTGGGGGCGTCTTGACGCAAAGGCGGTGTGAAAAAATGCTTGGGAGTGAACGATTCGACGGTCAGCCATATTCAAACTCAAAACTCATTTACTGGCAGACCGTTCGTTTTCAAAAATGTTCTGTACGTCATTTTGTTGATGTCTCTACGAGCGTAGTAGCTGCCGAAATCGGCGCGCTCAATTGATCGTCTGATATTGTTGAGGTTCAGTCGAAATGTTTGCGCGTCGGCTGACGGTATGCCCGCAAAGTCGCACAATTCCTTTGTTCGACTGTCGTGATGGATCATAAAGGCTGGTACGCCGGAATTGAGTGCCATGATCGTTCCGTGAAGCCTTGTTCCGAAGACGTAGTCATATTGCTCAAGCGCTCTCGACCAAAGATCGACGTCGAAGAACAGTCGGCAATGCGATTTGATGAAGGATTCCAATGTTGCCCAGTTCGGTGCGGCATAATTCTCCAGAAGAAGGCTTCGCAGGCGTTCATCGAACGGGCTCGACGAATCTGACGCGGTGAGCAAAGCCATTTCCTCGCGCTCGGATTGAATCAACAGGTCTATCTTGTTGGCATAGGCGAGGCGGAATATCTCACGATGGATTGACTTGTTTTGCGCAAATGGGGCGTGGCTTGCAGAGAAGCGCGTCGAATGCAGCAATCCTTTCTCCAGACGAACTTTCACGCGACCGGGAATGTCGAACGGCCTGAAATCGTGATAAAGAGAGGGGCAGCCCGTGACGACGACATTCGTGATGCCCAGGCTATCGAGGATGGTTTTCGTGTATTCGCCCCGCACAGATATTGAAGCGGAGCGTTCAGAGACGGCGCGGACAAACCTTTGCGTACCTTCGGGGATATCGATCGCGCCCGAGAAGCTCTGGTCCTGGGCGCCAAGGCCGACAAGAATCGTCGGAATCTTCAGGCGCTCGACCAAATCGGCTAGTTTCGTGAAGTCAACATGCGGGCTTAGCCAGTTGGCAGCTGGTATAACAAGGCCGTCCAGTGTTTCATTGAGTTGCTCGGGATCAAAAGTGAAGCCAACTCTGACCTTGTCTCCGGCGACCTGATTCCAGAGGGCATTCGTGAAGAGTAGATTCCCGGTGTTCTGCCCAACGAGTTGGTAAAGATTGTCAAAAGTTGTGACCTGATTTTGTGTAACGCGTCTTTGAATCGAAAGTATGCCGTATTTTTTCATATTCTACCTAGATTGCACCGGTCCCATTCTGGACTAAGGCGACGTCTCTCTGCTGTTTTGGTCCAAGTCTCAACATGCCAGATCATGTGTTGAAGCGAGGTTGTTTCGGTGCGCACAGTTTTTTCTTGAAAGTTCCGCCTGTTCCAGTCTTGTTGCTTGATGACCCCGTCTTACAATTTTAGTCACCGAGGATATTGCGACATTTGCGAAACTGCAGTGCTTTTTCACTCAGATTACAAATGGTTCAGGGATCACCTTCTGTGTTCCGGTTGCGGTTCTGTGCCACGTGAGCGGGCGCTGATGAGTGTCCTGCGCCAATACTACCCAAAGTATAAGTCGCTCAAGATCCATGAATCATCCCCTTGCAACCGCGGTGTCTCGCCGAAGCTGGCGCGCCAGTGCAAACGCTATTCCTTTTCGCATTTCTTTCCTGAAATTGCGTTGGGAGAAAAGCACCCGGAGCGCAAAGAGCTTTGCGAAAGCTTGGAGGCGTTGACATTTCCAAGCGATTTTTTTGATCTTATCATAACTCAGGATGTGCTTGAGCATATCTTTGATCCTCAGGCCGCATTTCGGGAGATATCTCGGGTTTTGAAACCGGGTGGTGCCCATATATTCACTGTGCCGCTGGTCAACAAAACCAGTCCGTCGGTTCGGCGTGCCGAAAAGGATAATGTAGGCAACGTCACGCATCTGAAAAAGGCGCAGTTCCACGGAAACCCAATCGACGATAGCGGCTCGCTCGTGACGATGGATTGGGGGTATGACATCAGTTCGTTCATCCATGAGGCAAGCGGCCTTGCGACCCATATGATCACGATTGATGATATCGATCGTGGCATTCAAGCCGAATACATCGAAGTTTTGGTGAGTTTCAAGCGCGCATAGGCTGCCTTGGGTTCTGGGTTCTTCGCTTGCTCCGTGATCCGTTTTTCTTTACCGACACGGTTCGATATGGGTTGGGTGAGATGGCTGCACCGTGGAGAATGTTGCGTGTTTGAAAACAGATTCACCTCGACCCGCACCGTGTTCGATCCCGGGCTTGCCCTTAGTGATATCGTAGCAGGCGCGCGGCGGCCCGCACTTTGGATCGCGTTTGCGAGTGATGAAATTCAGCAGCGCTACAGACGCAGTCGACTTGGTTTCGCGTGGATCGTAATATCTTACGTGATCTTCGTTGGAACAATCTCCCTATTTTTTGGTAATTTTTCAGAATTAGGGCACAAGTATTTCACCGTTTATGTCGCCGTGAATTTTGCAATTTTCATGTTTCTGATGGGGAATATTACGGATGGATGTGCCGTGTTCAGGGTCGCCAAGACCTGGATAAAAAGCGCCCCTTTGCCTCATTCCATCTACGTCTTCAAAAGTATTGCGCGGTCACTATTCGTTTTCGGCATCAACCTCCTGGTTGCCATAGGCATTCTTTACCTGTTCGAATATTCGCTCCATCCTGTCGCCTTGTTGGCGATACCGGCTTTCCTGGTGCTCCTTATCAACGCCGTTTTTGTTCAGACGACATTTGGCTATATTGCCGCGCGATACCCTGATGTTGATCACTTGATGCAGTCTCTCATGCGTATCCTGTACTTTACGACACCCGTGCTATGGGTTCGTGATGAACATACCGCGCCGGGCTTGCGGACCACAATTTCAGAACTGAATCCCTTCACGCACGCGTTGGAGATATTTGCTTCACCGATTATGGGCAAAATGCCTGACCCAAAGAGTTGGATAATTATGGGAATTCTGACGGTTGTAATGTTCGTTGCGACGATTTGCGTGACCGCCGTTGCGCACAGAAGACTGCCGTATTGGATATGAGTTGATGAACTTGTTTGATTCCAAGCCTTTCTATGATCGGCGCTCCAGTGAGCCACATGGCACTCATCATCAAGTTAATCTGGTGGCTGACCACGTAGGCGTCACATTTCGCGCGCGTGGTGCTGTCAACCAAGCGGAGGATGCGGAGGTCGATCATCGTTTGATCTGGAGCAAATCCGGTCGTCTGAAGGGGGTCCGTGCCCTACATGATATTACGTTCAGCCTGAGCAAGGGTGATCGACTGGCAATTGTCGGTAAGAACGGGTCTGGCAAGACAACGCTCCTGCAAGTGCTGGCAGGCATCATTTCGCCAGAAGTCGGGAAAATTTCAACCATAGGGAGAGTCACTAGCCTCATCAACATCAATCTTGGAATTCAGGTTGAGGCTACCGGCCATCGCAACATCACGCTTCGAGGTCTTGCTGCCGGATATTCGCACAAGGAAATCGAGAAACGCCGCCGCGAGATTGCAGAATTCTCTGAACTCGGTGAATTTCTCGAAATGCCGATGGAAACCTATTCCTCCGGGATGCGGATGCGCTTGACGTTCGCAATTGCAACAGCTTTTGAGCCCGAAATCCTGATCTTGGATGAGTGGCTGAGCGCGGGCGACGCCTCGTTTAAGGAAAAAGCAACGACGCGAATGCGCGATTTCGTTGAACAGGCAGGCATTCTGGTCTTAGCGTCTCATAGTAGGAAATTGCTTTTAGATAATTGCGAGATGGGAATGTGGCTCGATGAAGGTAGAATTCGTTCGTTCGGGGATGTTGAAGACGTATTGAACGAATATGATTCACAGCAAAAATCGCATCCAAGATAGACCGACACCCGGATGTTCGGTTTCAGAACGAAAAGCTGTGGGCAACTTTTAGGGGCCTGATTCGTCAGGCCAGCTCTAATTCGACCCGATCTAAGACTGGACTTAGAAAAGCATGAAAAAGATCATCGTTACAGGCGGAGCGGGCTTCATCGGGTCGGCCGTGGCGCGTCATCTGGCGCTGGAGATGGGCGCCGACGTCGTCGTCATCGACAAGATGACCTATGCGGCGAACCGAGCGAACCTCGTACCTGCCGAAAGTTCGGGTCGTTGCCGGCTGGTCGTGGCGGACATCTGCGACCAGGCCAAGATGGACGAGATCGTCGCGCGCGAGGCGCCTGACCAGATCCTGCACCTGGCCGCCGAAAGCCATGTCGACCGGTCGATTTCAGGTCCGCGCGATTTCATCGAGACCAATGTCATCGGCACCTACAACATGCTGGAAGCAGCGCGCGCGTACTGGTCGGGCCTGAAGTCCGACCGCAAGGAGGCGTTCCGGTTCCTGCACGTTTCGACCGACGAAGTGTATGGATCGCTGGGGCCGGACGGCCTGTTCCACGAAATGACGCCGTACGATCCTTCTTCGCCCTATTCGGCCTCCAAGGCCGCTTCGGACCATCTCGCCAAGGCCTGGCACCGCACCTATGGCCTGCCTGTTGTGGTGTCGAACTGCTCGAACAATTACGGACCCTACCATTTCCCAGAGAAGCTGATCCCGCTGGTCATCCTGAATGCGCTGGAGGGTAAGGAATTGCCGGTCTATGGCACCGGCGCGAACGTGCGCGACTGGCTGTTCGTCGAAGACCATGCCCGGGCGCTGGCCCTGATCGCGAACAAGGGCCAGCCTGGCGAGACCTACAATGTCGGCGGGCGCAACGAGCGCACCAACCTGCAGGTCGTCGAGGCGATCTGCGACGAACTCGACGCCATCCAGCCGTCGAACCGGCCGCGCCGCGAGCTGATCACCTTCGTGGCTGACCGGCCGGGACATGACCAGCGCTATGCCATCGACGCCACGCGGCTCGAAACCGAGCTCGGCTGGCGGGCGGAAGAGAATTTCGAAACCGGACTGCGCAAGACGGTGCAGTGGTACATCGACAATGTCGCCTGGTGGCAGCCGCTGCGCAAGTCGGTCTATTCCGGTGAGCGCCTAGGCTTGGCCGTTCCGGCGCAAGCCTGAACGATCCTGCGAACAGACAGCCGGAACACATCATGACCGATTCCTTGAAGATCCTTGTTGCCGGCAGGGCAGGGCAGGTCGCGCGTGCGCTGGCCGATATCGCGCTGCCTGATGGCCTCGAACTCGTCGCCATGGGCCGGCCGGACCTCGATATCCTCGATGCCGCCTCGATCGACGCGGCAATGGACCGTGTGGCACCGGGCCTGGTGATCAATGCGGCGGCCTATACGGCGGTTGACCAGGCCGAAAGCGATGCGGCCAACGCCCATGCGCTGAACGCCGATGCGGCGGTTCTGCTGGCCCGGGCTGCGGCCCGCCGCGGGGCGCCGATCCTGCACCTGTCGACTGACTATGTGTTCGATGGCACCAAGCAGGCGCCTTATGCCGAGACTGATCCGGTGGCGCCGCTCGGCGTTTACGGCCGCTCGAAATTGGCCGGGGAACGCGGTGTGGCCGAGGCGAACCCGGCGCATGTCATCCTGCGGACGGCCTGGGTCTACAGCCCGTACGGCAAGAATTTCGTCAAGACCATGCTGCGCGTCGCCGAGAGCCGCGATGAGCTGGGTGTGGTGGACGACCAGCGGGGCAACCCGACCAGCGCGGTCGACATTGCGGCAGGCATGATCGTGATTGCCGATGCCTACCGCCGCGATCCGGCGAACCTTGCCACGGGAACCTATCACATGTGTTCATCCGGCGAGGGCACATGGGCCGATCTGGCCGAGCAGGTCTTCGCGGTCAGCGCATCGCTCGGCGGGCCCTCGGCGTGGGTCAAGCGCATAAGCTCGGCCGAATATCCGACACCTGTCACACGTCCCGTGAATTCGCGGCTCGACTGTGGCAAGATCCTCGATACGTTCAATATCAGACTGCCTGACTGGCACGACAGCTCACGCACCTGCGTTGAGCGGCTGATCGCAACAAGGGAATGGACTTCATGAAGGGTATTATCCTCGCCGGGGGCAAGGGCACGCGCCTTTACCCGATCACCCGCGGTGTCTCGAAACAGCTTCTGCCGGTATATGATAAGCCGATGATCTACCATCCGATCACGACGCTGATGCTGGCCGGCATCCGCGATATCCTGATCATCTCGATGCCTGACTCCTTGCCTCAGTACGAGCACCTCCTCGGCGATGGCGGCAAATGGGGCATCAATTTTCACTATGCTGTGCAGGACGAGCCGCGGGGCTTGGCCGAGGCGTTCCTGATCGGCGCGGACTTCGTGGCTGGCCAGCCATGCGCGCTCGCCCTCGGGGACAACATGTTCTACGGCGCCGGCCTCAGCGGCGAACTGGTGAAGGCCGGGCAGATTGAGCAGGGCGCCGAAGTATTCGCCTGCCAGGTCAAGGATCCGGAATCCTTCGGGATTGTCGAGATCGACCGCGACGGACGGGCCTTGTCGATTGAGGAGAAGCCGGCCAAGCCCAAGAGCAACTGGGCGGTCACCGGGCTCTATTTCTATGACGGCGACGTGGTGGATATTGCCCGCGAGGTGCGCCCGTCGCCGCGCGGCGAGCTGGAGATCACTTGCGTTAACGAGGCATACCTGAAACGCGGCGACCTGCGTGTGCATCGCCTTGCCCGCGGAACAGCCTGGCTGGATGCCGGCACATTCGACGGCCTGATTCAGGCCTCGCAATTTGTGCAGACCATCGAGAAACGCCAAGGCGTGAAGATCGCCTGCCCGGAAGAAGTGGCCTGGCGCAAGGGCTTCATAAACGATACCGGACTCGAAGCGCTCGCGGCGGAATACCGCAACGAATATGGCACCTATCTCAAGGGCCTGTTGACCCACTGGAGCGATTGAGCGGCGGCTCGGAGTCGAATTCCCGCACATGAACCTTGCGCTGGCTCATCCGGAAGGGGTTCCAGGCCATGGACCGGGCGAGCTGCCACAGCGAGACGGAGCGCGGTTGTCTGGCGCCGGGCCGGGCCTGGAGGGCCGGCAGGCCTCGCACGCCGTCTCGCATGCCGCGCCAGGTCTGGCGGACCCTGCCCGTCATCAGGCCGCGCGCCAGGATATAGACCGACAGGACAACATGCCCCGGCAAGGTCAGGACCAGTAGCGGGAGCGGCATGTTCTTGAAATAGGTCCAGACCCGGTTGCGGGCCCCGTGATAGATGGCGAAGTCGCTCGCCCGGCCCGACAGGCCGCCGCCGACATGATGGATCACCGCTTCAGGCAGGAAGACGCAGGTTTCCCCGGCCAGCCGCAGGCGGAAGCCGAGATCGACATCCTCGCAGAAGCAGAAGAACTGCTCATCGAAGCCGCCATGCTCCCGGAACGTCTCGCGGTCGAACGCGGCGCCCGCGCCGCAGGGGCTGAAACACTCCCCTTCACCCGGCAGCTCGCTGGCCGGACGGCCGAAGCCGCCGCGCCAGGGAATGCCGAAGATCAGGTAAGCGTCGCCTGCGCCGTCTAGTCGGGTCTCGTCGAGGAGGTCCAGCTGCGCGGAAGCAAACATGCGCACGGCAGGATAGCGGGCCATGCCCTCGGAGATTTTCTCCAGCCAGTCCGGTTCGGCCATGGCATCCGGATTCAGGAAAACGAGCCAACGGCCTGTGGCTACTTCGGCAGCGAGATTGTTGGCGCGGGCGAAGCCATGGTTCTCGGCCTCGGCCATGAGCCGGAAGGCCGGCAGCTCCGAGGTGTCGAGCCCTTCGGCGGACCCGTCCGAGGAGGCATTGTCAACAAGGATGACTTCAAAGTCGCGCCGCGTCTGGACGGCGAGCGAGTCCAGCGCGCGCTGGACAAAATCGCCGCCATTGTAATTGACGATCAGGACAGAGAATTCCGGAAATTGATCGAACAGGGGAATCTCCATGCGTCACCAGACTTCAGGTTGAATAGGCTGCGCCCGGCAGCCGGGGCAATAGCGCCGCGCACCCCGGCGAAGCGTAAATTTAGTTGCAAACGAAACTTTTTCTGGCTCGGCTGGTTCAACTCGTTGCCAATCTGGCGCATAATCAGCATCACGCCCTGGATGGAACATGGATTTGCCAATGGATTCCGACATCAAGACCCCTCCCAAAAACCGCTACGCCGATGCGCCCCGCGCCGCAGACTTCACGATCGATCAGGCTTGGGACACGTATTCTGCCCGAGAACACGACAGGTGGGACAGATTGTTCCGGCGCCAGCGGGATGTGACGAAGGGTCGGGCCTGCCAGACGGTGCTGGATGCCATGGCGGCGTTGGAACTCTCGGCCTCTGGTATCCCGGTCATGGAAAAACTGTCTGACCGGCTGGAGGCGATCACTGGCTGGCGCATCGTGCCGGTGGCTGAACTCGTGCCAGACGAGGTGTTCTTCGATCATCTCGCCAACCGGCGCTTCCCGGCCGGCGCGTTCATCCGCCCGGAGGCCGAATTCGACTATTTGAAGGAACCGGACATCTTTCATGACATATTCGGCCACGTGCCGATGCTGGCCAATCCGGTCTTCGCCGATTTCATGGAAGCCTATGGAAAAGGTGGCCAGCGCGCGATGCAGCTCGGCCAGCTGCATAACCTGGCGCGGCTTTACTGGTACACCGTGGAATTTGGTCTCATTCGTGAGGCTGGCGGCCTGCGTATCTATGGTGCGGGCATTCTTTCCAGCCCAAACGAGACCGTGTTTGCGCTGGAGGCGGATAGCCCCAACCGGATTGCCTTCGACCTGCCACGCGTCATGCGGACCAAATACATCATCGACGATTTCCAGCAGACCTATTTTGTCATCGACAGTTTCGAGGCGCTTCTGGAGGCCTGTTACAAGGACTTCGGCACAGTCTATGCCGACGTGAAGGGAAAGCCCGATTTCGAGGCGCACGAGATTTCCCTCGAAGACAATGTTCTTCATCGCGGAACCCTCGCCTATTTTCACAGGCGCAAGGCAGGCCTCTAGAGCTAGCCGCCGAGGCCTCTTGACCGTTCAGGAAAAAGCCCGCACCCCGATGTGATGCATTATGTCCCTCGTATCCTTGTTACCGGCGGTGCCGGTTTTATCGGGTCGTTCCTGTGCGAGCGCCTGCTCGAAACCGGGGCGGAAGTCCTGTGCGTCGACAATTTCTTTACCGGACGGCGCACGAATGTCGCCCACCTGCTAGACAATCCGAAGTTTGAAGTGATGCGTCATGACGTGACGTTTCCGCTGTTTGTGGAAGTCGACCAGATTTATAATCTGGCCTGCCCGGCGAGCCCGATCCACTACCAGTTCGACCCGGTCCAGACGACCAAGACCAGCGTCCACGGCGCGATCAACATGCTGGGCCTCGCCAAGCGCACGCGGGCGCGCATCCTTCAGGCCTCGACGTCCGAAGTCTATGGTGATCCGGTGATCCACCCCCAGACCGAAGACTATTGGGGCAACGTCAATCCGATCGGCCCGCGCAGCTGCTATGACGAGGGTAAGCGCTGCGCCGAGACGCTGTTCTTTGATTATTACCGCCAGCACAAGGTCGAAATAAAGGTCGCCCGTATCTTTAACACGTACGGCCCGCGCATGCATCCGAACGATGGCCGGGTCGTCTCGAACTTCATCGTGCAGGCGTTGAAGGGTGAAGACATCACGCTATATGGCGACGGCAATCAAACGCGAAGTTTCTGCTACGTGTCGGACCTCGTGACGGGGCTGATTTCGCTGATGGGCACAGGTCCGGAATTCGTCGGACCGGTGAACATCGGAAACCCTGGCGAATTCACGATCCGCCAACTGGCCGAACGGGTGATTGACCTGACAGGATCCAAATCCCAACTCGTCCACCGCCCGCTGCCGCAGGATGATCCCAAACAGCGCCAGCCTGATATCACGATGGCGCGGGACAAGCTCGGCTGGGAACCTACCGTCGAGCTGGACGAGGGCCTGAAGCCGACCATTGCCTATTTCGAAGAAGAAATACGGGTCATGGGCTGACGCCGACTGACCAGTGGGCCCGGCAGGACTCGAACCTGCGACCAAACCGTTATGAGCGGTCCGCTCTAACCAACTGAGCTACGGGCCCCACTGACGTTCCCGTTTAAGCAAGCCGACCCCGAGTGGCAATGGCGCAAATCATGCGGTTTGGTCATGAATTTGCAAGGGTTCACGCTACATAGGGAATGAAATGCAAGACTCGGTTGAATTCACATTGAACCGGCCAGAATCGTCTGCAAGGATGTCAACATGAAGCAAGTATTGGTCACAGGAGGGGCGGGCTATATCGGCACGCACACGTGTGTCGAGTTGCTTGCCCGCGGCTATACGCCCGTCGTCGTCGACAATTTCGTCAATAGCAGTCCGGCTTCGCTGGACAGGGTTCGGCGGCTGACAAATCACGAATTGCCGTCTTATGAAGCAGACGTGCGCGATACAGCCCGTATCACCGAGATCCTGAAAAAGCATAATTGCGAGTCGGTGATCCATTTCGCGGGCCTGAAAGCGGTCGGGGATTCGGTTGCCAGACCGCTCGACTATTACAGTGCCAATGTGATCGGTACGCACAGCCTTCTGTCGGCCATGATGGAAGCGGGAACAGGGCGATTCGTATTCAGTTCAAGTGCGACTGTCTATGGTGAGCCCGAGTTCCTGCCTTACACCGAATCCCATCGCTTGAGCCCGACCAGTCCCTATGGCCAGACCAAGCTATCGGTCGAGCTGATGCTCAACGACCTTGTGGCGTCGGGCGGCATGACCGATGTCGCCATCCTGCGCTATTTCAATCCGATCGGCGCGCATGCCAGCGGAGAGATCGGTGAAGATCCGCACGGCGTGCCGAACAATCTGATGCCCTATGTGGCACAGGTGGCAGTCGGTCGGCGCCCGGCGCTGAACGTGTTCGGAGATGACTATGACACGCCAGACGGCACGGGCGTGCGGGATTACCTGCATGTCGTGGACTTGGCCCGGGCGCATGTGCTGGCGCTGGAACGGTTCGAGCGCGAACCGGGAGCGATCACGGTCAATCTCGGCACCGGCCACGGCACGTCGGTTCTCGAATTGGTCGCAGCCTTCGAGGCTGCGAGCGGACGCAAGGTGCCGATGAATTTTGTGCCTCGGCGCTGCGGCGACATCGCCGCGTTCTGGGCGGATCCGAGCCAGGCCGAAGCGCTGCTCGGCTGGCGGGCCGAATACGGCCTGGCCGAAATGTGCCGCGATCAATGGGCATGGCAGAGCCAAAACCCGAACGGCTTCGACCTGACCTGACATCGAAATAAATTTTCCGACCGACGCAACGTTTGCCGTTTTGCGGCCTTAATCCTTTGGGAAACAGGGCTATCAAACAGAATGGA
>TARA_R110002073_G_scaffold84612_5_pt1 | contig 44043 bp, 43 predicted proteins | sample TARA_R110002073 | Tara Oceans TARA_R110002073 (sample SAMEA4397174) | marine metagenome | biome: Polar Biome; feature: [DCM] deep chlorophyll maximum layer (ENVO:01000326); material: water (ENVO:00002006), including particulate matter (ENVO:01000060) such as... | depth 40 m
TCACTTCAACCGTCCACGGCGAAGTAATCCGTGCATGTCCCTGAATGCAATCCACGCCAAGCTCAGAATATCGCTCTACCGAATCATGCGGCGCAACTTGCGCAATCACCCGTTTAACTCGTGCCATCACCTTCGGGAAATCCGCGCCGTAGCTCACCACCTTTAAACCAAAACGCTCGCCGTCTTGCGCGTAACGCGCAATCCGTGCCGAACGAATTAGCGCTTTCGACGGCACGCATCCGGTATTCAAACAATCGCCACCCATTTTTTCCGCTTCAATCAAAGATACCTTCGCCTTCACCGTCGCACCGATGTAGCTCGTTACCAAGCCCGCTGCACCACCACCAATGACAATAATATTTCGATCAAATTTCTTTGGTTTATGCCAACCGCGATACGCTTTCCCCGCCGACAAACGATCAACAAAGAACCGTGCAATCCAAGGAAAAATCGCCAGCAGAATAAAGGCCAACGCAATATCAACGGTAAAGATGTCACTCACGGATTCAATTTCGCCCAGTTGCTGACCGGCATACACAAACAGCAATGTACCTGGCAGCATACCAAGCTGGCTAACCCAGTAATAACGCAGCACCGGCATTCGCGTTAACCCCATCACGAGATTCACAGCAAAGAATGGCACGTAGGCAATTAGGCGCAGCGTAAATAAGTAGAAGGCACCATCGCGATCAATACCTGCGTTAACCTTGTCATAACTGCTACGGAATTTTTCCGCGACCCAGTCATGTAGCAACGTACGCGACATCAGCATGGCCAATGTCGCGCCGGTGGTGCTCGCAAACGACACCACCAAGGTGCCGGCAAACAATCCAAACACAGCACCACCAAGCAGGGTTAATAATGCCGCGCCGGGTAACGACAACGCCGCCATCAGCACATACACAACGAAATAAATCAACAATACGAAGAACGGCTGCTCGACAAACGCTTGCTGTACCGAGGCTTGCTGCGCCTTGATGCCAGCAAGGGTGAAGTAGTCTCCTAGCCCAAACCACCACCACGACAGGACGGCGCCGATTACTACCGCCAACACAATAAACTTCTTCATCAACCATCTCCTTGACGACAGCGCGCCTAACGCACTCATGTCTAATCTATGCGGCAATATATCGTTATCAACGTGCGTATCACGTCATGGCTAAACCACGATAAGCACGACGCAATAGCCTGCCAAGGGTCACTACAAATGCCATCTGCGCTGCTGATAATGCTCCGACTCTATCAGTTAGAGTTTCGCCAAGCTTCCGCGTTACACTATATCGGTGAAAAGATCGGTCAAATGACTTGCCGAAGGTTAATCCGGTGCGAAACGTGAACCGTACGCGTCTCGTGCTAAGGGAATAGAACTGTGGGGACAGAACGTGACTAACAGCAACCTTAAACGCGGCCATTGGCCTGCCACGCGCATGCGGCGTATGCGCCGCGACGATTTCTCCCGTCGACTGATGCGCGAAACAACGCTCACTGCCGACGACCTTATCTACCCAATGTTCGTCATTGAAGGCAGCAACTGCCGCGAAGAGATTGCCTCTATGCCCGGCATTGAGCGTCTCAGCATCGACTTATTGGTGGCAGAGGTTCAACAGCTGGTCGCTCTTGGCATTCCCGCAGTGGCGCTATTTCCTGTCACCCCACAAAATGCCAAAAGCCTAGACGCTTGCGAAGCCTGGAACCCAAACGGCTTAGCACAACGAGCTGTTCGCGCCATTAAAGAAGCCGCTCCCAGCATGGGCGTTATCACCGATGTCGCGCTTGACCCGTTCACCACCCATGGCCAAGACGGCATTATTGACGACAGCGGCTATGTGCAAAACGATCAAACAGTCACCGCCTTGGTCAAACAAGCGCTCAGTCACGCTCAGGCAGGCGCCGATATCGTCGCGCCGAGCGACATGATGGACGGCCGCATCGGCGCGATCCGTATTGCCCTAGAGGAGCAGGGCTATATTCATACCCGAATCCTCGCCTATTCAGCCAAATACGCCTCCGCCTATTACGGCCCGTTCCGCGATGCCGTCGGCTCCGCCAGCAATCTCGGCAAAGCGGACAAGAAAAACTATCAGATGGACCCAGCCAATAGCGACGAAGCATTACACGAGATCGCCCTCGACCTCGAAGAAGGGGCGGACATGATTATGGTCAAACCGGGCATGCCCTATTTGGACATTGTTCGTCGCGCCAAAGACACCTTTAAAGTGCCTACTTACGTCTACCAAGTGAGCGGCGAATACGCCATGCACAAGGCCGCCTTTATCAACGGGTGGCTCGACGAGGAACAGGTCATCCTCGAATCGCTTACTAGCATTAAACGCGCCGGGGCTGATGGCATTTTGACTTATTTCGCTAAACAGGCCGCGCAGCTACTGGCGCGATGATCGTGCAAGCTCACCGCGGGCGCCACACACCAGTGCAGAGATGAGACGACGGACGATAAGTGCGAATCACACTTGAATTTCAGCCTTTCGCCCTTATTATCTTGTGTACTCACCGAACGAATCGGGCTAAACGCTTTCTCATGAGACAGTCCTAACAAATTAGCCATGTAAGACTGACCCACAGCAACACACAACGACTTTACTACGGAGCAACACATGCAACAGAACAGCCCTTATGCACCGCCAGCCTCTAGCGTTGTTAGTAACGTAACAGGCGAACGCGCGGCCAAAGTATTGCAAAACACCTACCTGCTGCTGGGTATGTCGTTGGCGTTTTCTTCTGCCATGGCATGGTATGCCATGTCTGCGGGCGTCAGCTTTATTAACGTGTGGCTCGTGCTCGGCGTTTACATCGGCACCCTGATCTTTACCAATGTAATGCGCAACAGCGCGTGGGGCATCCTTGGCGTCTTCGCCCTCACTGGCTGGCTCGGCTTCACCACTGGGCCAATCATTAGCATGTTTATGCAAACCGCTGGCGGCACTCAAATTGTCACCATGGCATTGGCTTCTACCGCGACCATCTTTGTGGTCATGTCCGGCATTGCTTTGGTCACGAAGAAAGATTTTAGCTTCCTAAGCAACTTCCTCATGATCGGCCTAATCGTGGCGTTCCTGTGCGGACTCGGCGCAATGTTCTTCAACATGCCTGCGCTGTCACTAGCCGTTTCAGGTGCCTTTGTGTTGTTGTCGTCACTACTGATTATGTGGCAGACCAGTGCCATTATTCACGGCGGTGAAACCAACTACATCATGGCTACCGTCACGCTGTTCGTTTCCATCTATAACCTGTTTATGAGCCTACTGCACATTATGTCGGCTCTGTCTGGCGACGATTAATTAGCAACGCATTTCATATAAACAACTAGGGCGCCTGATGGCGTCCTAGTTGTTTATAGTGGAAAATTTGGAAATCTAAATACTTGCGCGGGATACTTTCTCAACATCTAATCACCCCTTCTTAGTCGGGAATCAACATGACATTTACGCCCATCACCCTAGCTGGCAATCACATCCGCCTTGAGCCGCTTGCTGAACATCACAAAAGTGGCCTTTGTCGTGCGATAGAAGACGGAAATCTGTGGCAGCTCTTTGTTACTTCCGTTCCTCACCCCAATGATATCGATACTTTCTTTGAAAATGCGCACGCAACCGTTACTTCCGGTGAAGGGTTGGTTTTTGCAACCATTGATCAGGCTAGTAATAAGGTAATCGGTTCAACGCGTTTTATGCGCTCCAATCTGGCCAACAAACGAAGCGAGATTGGCTTCACCTTTCTCGCCCAATCCGCGCAAAGAACGAAAGCGAATAGCGAGGCTAAGCTGCTGATGCTGACTCACTGCTTTGAAACGCTCGGCTTCAACAGAGTTGAATTCTTAACCGACTTTCTCAACCAAACGTCACGCGCCGCTATTTTACGCTTAGGGGCAAAGCAAGAGGGAGTATTGCGGAGCCATGTCTGCATGCCTAACGGGCGTATTCGAGACTCGGTCATTTTTAGTATCACGGCGCCTGATTGGCCAGGCGTGAAACAAAACCTTATATTTAAACTCGGATGAAATTGTACTGGAACCCTAGAGAACGAACCGGCTGTTTCACCGCAACGTTGCGCAGCAACGAGCCATTAAACCTCCCCGTCTGTAGCTGCCGTGATTTAACGCTGGAGCTGGGTCAGTCGGCCACGGACGGTCGACTGAGGGTACACTGAGCCAAGATGGCGATGTGCCCGACCCCAGTGGAAGCGCTAAATCTCGGGAATCGAGCGCAGCGAGGCGGCGGAAGGGGGCACATCAAATTAGGAAGGCAATAGAAAAGCGGAGCTTATGACAAGCTCCGCTTTAGGCCAACCCAACCATTAGAAAGTCATTCTCACTAAAGCGACTAATGTTAAAAGCCTCAGACCACCTTGCGTCGATGGGTCAACAGATAACCGAGTCCTTCCTTCTCCAACTGCAAATCAACATACGCGGTAATCACTTCAGCGTTATCCATTGCCATAATCTCGCTGAGCAACTTTCGTAAGAAGGTGATTTTCACGCTGCGAATAGCTGACTTCACTTTCAACAAGTTAGTCGCGTTCATACTCAACGCATCCACCCCCATTGCCAGCAGCATCAAAGCAGAAGCCGGGTCGCCAGCCATTTCACCGCACACCGAAACTTCTTTACCTTCATCATGAGCCTGCTCAACCACGGACATGATCGCGTGCAATACCGCCGGATGAAACGAGTTATACAACTCCGCCACTTGACGATTATTGCGGTCCACCGCGAGCAAATACTGCGTCAGATCGTTAGTTCCTATCGACAAAAAATCAACGCGCTGAGCAAACGCACGGGTTTGATAAACCACCGCGGGCACTTCCACCATCACACCAATAGGCGGCATTACCACTTCAATGCCCTCGTTGCGCACCTCTGCCCAAGCACGGTGAATGAGATGCTGTGCCTCTTCTGCTTCAAAAACAGAAGTCACCATTGGTAGCATAATGCGCAGGTTATCAAGCCCTTCACTGGCCTTTAACATAGCGCGAATTTGCACCTGAAAAATTTCCGGGTGATCGAGCGTCATCCGAATTCCGCGCCAACCCAGGAACGGATTTTCTTCTTCAATCGGGAAGTAAGGCAGGTTTTTATCACCGCCCACATCCAATGTGCGCATGGTGACGGAGTTGGGTGAAAAGGCGAGAAGCTGCTCACGATAAATAACACGCTGCTCTTCTTCAGACGGGAAACGCTCGCGCACCATAAAGGGAATTTCAGTACGGTACAGTCCAACGCCTTCGGCACCTCGCTCGATGGAGCGCGAAATATCGGTCATCAGCCCAGTGTTAACCATCAAGGGCACACGCACGCCGTCTTGCGTCTCGGCAGGCAGATCGCGAAGCTTTTCTAACCCCTCAAGAAGCGTTTCCTCTTCGCGGATAATCTGCTCAAATTGATGTTTAAGCTCAACGCCTGCATTCGCAATAATACGACCACGAAAAGCGTCAACGATAATCTCACGACCATCCATTTGCTTTAATGGCAAGGTATGCGCACCCACCACGGTAGGAATACCCATCGCACGGGCAACGATCGCCATATGCGAGTTACGCGAACCGCGCGTTGTCGCAATACCTTGAATACACTCGCGCGGCACTTCCATGAGCATTGGCGTCGTTATTTCATCGCCGAGTAAAACACACGCCTCAGGAAAGTCCTGCTGCTTGCGCTCACCAGTCTGTAAATGCGCCAGAACGCGACGACCCAGATCACGAACATCCGCCGCCCGTTCACGCAAGTATGGGTCTTCCATCATTTCAAAGTTGCGCACATGCTCATCAATAACAATACGCAATGCGCCCTGAACCCAGTTACCCTCGCGAATTTTTTCGACAACTTCCGCCGCCAAAGCATGGCGATCAAGCATGCGTATATACACTTCAAACAACGCCTGCTCTTCCTTACCAAGCGTTTTACCTGCCTGCTCTGCCAACGCTCGAACTTCTGTTCTTGCTTGAATCAACGCACGATCCAGCATCGCAATTTCGACATTCGCATCTTCTGCAATTCTATCCGGCACCGCATTGAGATCCGCGGGCGGGTAAAGCAACACCGCTTGCCCAATGCCGGCGCCGCCGGCGCCGACCAGACCATCAAAGAACGCCGGCGCGGCACCAGCATGGGAATCGATTGCCGCCAACCCTCCGGTAGCACGCGCATGGGCAACCACCGCAGAAAGCTGGGCAGAGATAGTTACCAAGAACGCTTCTTCGCTTTGATCAAATCGGCGCGTCTCGCGCTGCTGAATAACCAACACGCCAAGCACTTTTTTATGGTGGATGACCGGCACCCCAAGGAAGGCATGGAATGGATCCTCACCGGTTTCCTCAAGGTATAAAAATTTAGGGTGGGCAAAGGCGTCCTCAAGGTTTAAAGGCTCTTCACGCGCGCCGACAAAACCAATAAGCCCCTCATTCAGACTCATACTGACATTGCCCACCGCTTCCGACTTCAAGCCTTCAGAGGCCATCAGTACGTAGCGCTGGCCACCATCATCCAGCAGGTAAATAGAGCAGACTTCTGTGCCCATGGCATCGCGCACGCGCCGCGCCATAAGGTTGAGTGCATCGCGTAAATCCGGCGCACTATTAACCTCTTGAACAATGCGACGCAGAATTTCAAGCATCGGTATTTTCCGAACGGAAACGCTTCATAAACGGTACAAATTCACGCAGCGCACGAACATAAACGCCGCGCTTAAAGTGCACCACCTTACGCACTGGATACCAGTAGCTCACCCAACGCCAATCATCAAACTCCGGCTCATCCGTCGCGGCTAAGTCAATCGCACTCTCTGCACCAACCAACTTCAGCAGAAACCACTTCTGCCGCTGACCAATCACCTGAATCTCTTCGCGCTGGCGAATAAAACGGCGCGGCAGACGATAATTCAACCAACCTCGGCTCGACGCCAATATTTCAACGTCCTCCTCACGGAGCCCCACCTCTTCATGCAACTCGCGATACAAGGTTTGCTCTGGCGTCTCACCCTCTGCCATGCCGCCTTGGGGGAATTGCCAAGCATCGCGATTACCAATGCGGCGCCCCCAAAACACCCGACCTTGCGGGCCGAGCAGCACTATTCCGACGTTAAGCCGAAATCCATGTTCATCAACAATTCCAGACATTTTTCATCCTGCGTGAATAGCAGTCATTAAACCCTGCACAATACAGGCCAGACAACTCTCTGGCCTCTGTTTTTCTATCTTTCAACATCATCACGCCATTCAAACCCACGGGACCGCCGTGGAATAACCCACAGAATGAACAAACAGTTGTCTCAGACGCTCTCTGGCAATGCTATCCTTGGCGCTCATTGTCTGGGGGGACGCATGGCACTGGCGATATTTGATCTCGATAACACCCTTATAGCGGGTGACTCTGACCATCTTTGGGGCGACTTTCTGGTTCAGCACAACATTGTTGATGGCGACCAATATCAGTCGACCAATGACCAGTTCTATCAAGACTACCTCAATGGGCAGCTCGATATTCGTGCTTACCAGCGCTTTGCTCTCAAAGTGCTAACTGAGCACCCCGTTGAGCAACTGTTTCAATGGCGCGAGCAATTTCTTCAAGACGTGATCATGCCCATTATGCTGCCGCAAGCTAACGCCCTGCTGGCCAAGCACCGCGCTCGCGGTGACTTTCTGCTTATTATCACGGCGACCAACGATTTCGTCGCCGCGCCGATTGCAAAATTACTTGGCGTCGATCATTTATTGGCCACCATTGCTGAACAAGAGACCGAACAAAACGCAGAACCCACAAACGACGACTCAACCCAACGCTACAGCGGCGACATCCGTGGCGTGCCTTGCTATCGCGAAGGCAAAGTAACACGCCTCAATGAGTGGCTCGATAGCAGCGGCCAGACGCTGGAAAACAGCTATTTCTATTCTGATTCCCACAACGACTTGCCGCTGCTAAAGGTCGTCCATCACGCCGTGGCCGTAGACCCAGACCCAGAGCTTAAACGTGAAGCGTTAGCTCGTGGCTGGCCCGTCATTAGCCTAAGGGAGGTGTAAACCATGCGAAGCACACTCTGGTTACCCTGCCTGCTACTGCTACACGCCTGCGATCAAGCGCCTACTCCGCCACCCAGCGCAGACACGCAAGACAACGCCACCACTGACGCAGCGTGGGTCGTGCCAGAGCAAGCTCTCAACAACCTGCTGCAAAACGAAGGACAGCAAAAGTTGCGGCGCCTTTCTGTCGGCGCCACCGGCTTTGGTGATGCCATTAACGGCCTACTCAACGACACCACGGAAGAGCGCCTCGCAACGGCACAGCTAGCATGGACAAGGCTATATCAAAGCTTCAATGAATCATTTGTGATTTTGATGTGCCGCGCCGCCCAGAATCCAGCAGACATCGCTCGCGTTGAACGGGCGGACAGCTTTCCAATATTGCCGGGCTATATAGACAGCCTAAAAGAGTGGCCTGACAGCGGGATCGTTAACGACACCGCCTTGCCGCTCACCCGCGAAGGCTTACTCGCCCAGCAAGAAGCAACACTGGAAGGCGAAGTCAGTGTTGGCTTCCAGGTGCTGCACTTTTTACTCAACGGCGCCCCAGATCAGCAACGCAGCCCACTAGAGCTATCTGCGCTGACCGAACTCAGCGATGAAAATATCGGCACCTTAGAAGACCAGCCCAGCAATCGCCGCCGCCAGTATTTGCAGCTTGCTAGTGATCTCCTTATCGAAGACCTCATCTTGCTAGCACGAGACGACGGCACCCCCCATCAAGTAGACCGCAACTGTCCCGTCTCGCCGCTGCGCGACACCGTTGCCCGCCTGATTCAATTGGACGGCTTACGAGACAATCATCAAGTCAGCCAGGAATACATGGCTGAAAGCGTTCGCGTTGCCGCCAATAAAACACTTCAAAGCAGCCTTACTCCGTGGCTGAACAACGACTCCCCTTTATATCCTTGGCTAGAAGCGCGTGCGCTTGGGCAAAACGAAAATATTAACCCTGCGCCAGCCTTAGACAGCAAAGAGCGCGTCAAAAAATTGCAGTCGTTGCACGCCGCACTCACTTCAGCTCAACAAGCGTTGCGTCGATCAACCGGCCTTTAATCGACACAGATAAACGATCGCGCTATTACAAAGCTGAAGAATAAAAAAAGGCGGGCCTGATTACTCAGGCCCGCCTTTGTGTTTTCACTCCCAAAACCTCTATCTCGACAACTATCGAGACCAGGCTGCTTTAGAAGTTATAACGACCGAACAATCCAAAGGTGGTGATATCGTCGCCCAACTTCAGATCAGCACCGACATCCACTTTTGCTGATGCGTGGAATAGCGCGCCGCCCTGAAGGCCAAACTCACTATCGACAACATCTTCAAGGAATAAACCACCTGTTAGCTCTAGCTTGTCCGTGGTTGCATGACGTACGCCGCCGGCAATCGCATAACCGGTATCATCACCGAAGTCATAATCGATATGCACGATATCACCCGTAACGACCAAATCTAAACCTGTGCTCAGTGGCGTATTAAAACCAAGGCCACCGCTAAGCTGGTAACCATCCGCATCGTCATTGTTGCAGAAACCATAGCAACGATAATCCGCATCACCTTTAAACAGCTGCAAACCACCGCGTACAAATAGATGCTCATCCAGTGCGTAGGACACTTTCGCGTCAAGGCCGTCCGTTTCAAAGGCATCGTCATAATCGCGATTTTCGTAGCCGCCCTGCACATAGGTGTAAGACATCCCGTTGTCGCGCACAGACGATGTCTGCGCCTCAGCAGCGAATGCAGCGGAACTCATAAAGACCATTGGTACCATCAGCGGCGCAGCGGCCGCACATAGAATACGTTTCATGCTTACTCTCCTCAGTCCTACAGTATTGACCGAAATCGGCCCTCGTCCCCACGCGGAAAATGTCCACGTCTTATAAAACAGTACCTAGCGCACTACTCATGACAAACTGACCTCTCGCAAAAAAGCATTAAGCCGCGACTTGTCATCACAGGACCCACTTTAGGACAGGTGCCTGCCGTTAGAGTTCCTCTTGAGCGCAGCAAACGCTAGAACAAGAGCCGGCCAAATGCGCCGGTAAACTTAATCAGATCGACTATTAATTTCACTTTTGTGACGTTACTCTCAAAAATAAAATAGCGCTAAAAGAAGCGCAAAAGATATTGGTTCCGCCAAGCATGGTCGGTAGAAGCATAAAATCAGGCTAGCAACGAGCCGTGCCGCCAGCCTTGGCATTATGGTTGCAATCGCAGCACCGGCTCATTTAGCTCAGCCATCTGCGAGCGCAGATTGAGGATTTCATCACCCCAATAACGAGGGCTGTTAAACCAAGGGAAGGCTTTAGGGAACGCCGGATCATCCCAGCGTCGCCCGATCCAAGCGGCAAAATGCATCATTCGCAAAGTACGTAGCGGCTCAATTAAATGTAGCTCGCGCGGATTAAAGGATCGGAACTCTTCGTAACCATCAATAATTTCCGCAATTTGCCGCGTTTGGCTTTCACGATCACCAGACAACAGCATCCACATATCCTGAATAGCTGGCGCCATGCGCGCGTCATCCAAGTCGATAAAGTGCGGATTATCGTCACGCCACAACACATTGCCAACATGACAATCGCCATGGGTGCGGATGTTTTCAATCTCGCCTGCCGAGGCAATTTTTTCATCGACAGCCTGAAGCAAGTCACGAGTCAGTGAAGTATAGGCCGTGCGCAATTCTGGCGGCACAAAATGTTCGGTCACAAACGCTACTGCTTCGTGACCAAACGCTTGGCTGTTTAAGGTGGGTCTTTTTTGAAAAGGGGTTACTGAGCCAACGTTATGCAAACGCGCCAGAAAACGTCCAAGAATAAAAATATGGTTATCGTTATCAAGCTCCGGGGCATGGCCACCCTTTCGAGGAAATAGTGAAAAGCGGAAATCTTTATAACAGGACAACGTTGCGCCATTTTCACTATCGTCTTCCGACAGCGGAGCAACAACCGGTAGCTCGGCATCCGTTAGCTGAGCAATGAACTGATGCTCCTCCAGTATCTGCTCATCACTCCAACGTTCTGGCCGATAAAACTTTGCTATCAACGGAACGCCATCTTCTATACCGACCTGATAGACGCGATTTTCATAGCTGTTTAAAGCCAAGAACCGCCCGTCCGTAACGACGCCACGGCTCTCCACCGCGTCGAGAATCATGTCGGGCGTTAATAAATCAAAAGGGTGAGTCGTACTGGGCGCTTCATTCATAGCGCAGGAGGTTAACACGGCAACGCTGTGGCAGTCTCACTAGAGACCGCCACAGCCAAGCCAAAGCACACCAGAGTGTGCCGTTCTAGTGGAGGCGCGACGCGAAGCTAATTACCAGGGAAAAGCCTGTCGGTTAACGCTTCTAAATCTTTTGCCACGTTTACCCATGTTTTATCTAAGCCGCCCTTAATGCCAATCCAAGCATCTTCGGCGTTATAACGTAGCTCATCGATACGTTCCTGCATTTCGACCAGCATCGCTTGCAACTCCATTTTATGCCGCTCCCAATGCTCCAATGCATCGCCGCCGGTATCGCGGGCGCGGTCTTCGAGCTTCTCCAGCTCGTCATCCCATTCGTCCAGTTTCGCTTTAATACGCGAGATATGCTTCTTCCGTTCAATCATCAGAAATCCCTCCCGATTAAGAAAGCCACCCTCTATCAAATAGGGCGACTGGAGCCAGCGTCACGCGATAGACGATTAGGGTCAAGGGGAAAGCGTCGTATAGAACAAAACAAGATAAGCAGAGATAGCGGAAGATGAATTCATTCCATAAGAAGTAGAACTTATTGCGGAATAGCTACCGTAAGCGTCGAGCGACAGGCCTACTCAAACTACAGAAATGATAGGCCTAAAAGCACTTCGGGAAGTGACTTCCGAGTGTAAGGAGAACGATCAACCTTTCATCGAAATTTAAAAAATCGGCGACAGTATGCTGCCGCCGGAATTTTTAGCTGTTCAACAACACTCGGCCGAACCAGCTTTTCAAATAATTTGTTTCTGGAATCGCAGGATGGACTGGATGATCTTCTGCCTGCCCTTCACTAGCAAACACTTGCAAGTAACGGTCGTTATGACGTGCGCTTGAACGCATCACTTCCAATAGCTGATCACGCTGCAAATGCATCGAACAAGATGCCGATACCAATACGCCGCCCGGCTCAACCAAACGTGTAGCCAGTTCGTTAATCGCATGGTAGCCGCCAAGACCTGCTTTGAAATCTTTTTTACGCTTAATAAACGCAGGGGGATCAATAACAACTAGATCGAACTTCTCACCTGAGCTAAGCAACTCTTTCATTGCCTCGGCAGCATCAGCCTGAACCGTACGCATTTTATCGCCAACGTCATTCGCGAGCGCATTACGATGCACACTGTCTAGCGCTTTTTCTGAAGAATCGATACAAGTTACATGGGCCGCGCCAGTTGTCGCGGCCAAAACACCCCAAGCACCACAATACGAAAACACATCAAGGACACGTGCATCTTTTGCTAACGGCATAATACGGCGGCGTGCCGCACGATGATCATAAAACCAACCCGTCTTCTGGCCTTCCGCCAGCGGTGCGGTGTAATGAACACCATTTTCGACCAATGAAATTTCCGTCAGCAATTCACCTTTAACAGCACGCACATCAGCGGCGAGCTTTTCCTGCTCACGGGTGCTGCTTTCGCTCTTAATAATGATATTGGTCGGCTGATAGAGTTTATCAATCGCGGCAACAATCGGCTCGAGCACATTATCAACGCCCGCTGTGCCGGACTGAATAACAAAGGTATCAGCAAACCGATCTATCACTAGGCCCGGCAATAGATCTGCCTCGCCAAATACTGCGCGATAACACTGATGCTGAAAAATTTGTTCTCGTAACGTCACTGCTTGAGCAATCATTTTTTCAAAGTAAGCTTGATTGAGCTTCTGCTTTACGCTACGAGAAAATAGACGCGCACAAATCAAAGAGTGTGGGTTCGCATAGGCGCGGCCCAGCGTTTTACCCCGACTGTCCTCTATTATTACCTGCGCACCGGCAGGAATATCTTTCAGCGGCGTCGCAGCAATATCGACTTCGTTTGAATAAATCCATAGATGGCCGGCACGCAAACGGCGCTCTTCTCCACGTTTGAGGCGCAGGACAGGCAGTGGATTGGTCATGATATTGTCTCGGTGTTTATCAACTTAGAGGGCCGCGCAGTCTAACACAGACGCCACGCGACCGTAGCCGGCGCAGGGAAGCCTTACCTCATAGGCAGCTTTGCTGCCTTATTACTCTCGCCCTAAAGCACGCTTCTGCGAAGGTAGCGGCAACTCCGGCAGACTGAGATCAAGCAGGCGTAAACGCTCTTCCAGTACCGCCAACGATTTACCCTGCTCGCCAAGCGCCGCATAGAGACGCGCTAGCTCAGCCAACGCGACCGCATTGCCCGCCCGCCCAGCGGATTCGAAAAAGGCGCGCGCCTTTCCCCAAAGCTGCGCTTTCATCGCCACCCGTCCAGCGGTCAACAGTAGCACTGCATTCTCTGGGCGCTGCTCCAACCAATGCTCTAACAATGACAGCAAGCGCTCTGGAGCAACGTTATCAATGCACTCAAGAATCGCTGCGAGACGATCATCCCAACGTTCACTTAAATCTTTACGGACGACCGTAAGCGCTGCCTCACCATCGCCAAACTGAGCAAGGTAACCGGCATATTGTGCTCGCAGCGCGGCATCTTGCTGCATAGCAGACGGCATCATTTTCCAAATGCCGCGCAATGTATGCAGCTTGTGACTCGCTTCCTTATGAGGGTCTGGTGTGTGCGCAGACTCACCGTGCGCTAACGCCTTCGTGTTGGCATCTACGCTGCCTGCCGCTTGCTTTAACCAACCGTGCCACGCACGGCGACTCATCGCGGTAAAGTCATTCTCGTCAATGCCCTGCTTTTGCAATTGCGGCAACATGGCGCAAAGCGTACTCCAATCTCCAGCGCCTTCTAATGTGCTCGCTAACATGCGTAGTAAGCGCGGATTTTTCGGTGCCATATCACGCAACACGTTAAGCATATTGCGTGCCTCACCTGGAAAGCCTCCGTCCATGGATAATTTTGCCGCCATTAATCCCGCCGCCAAACGACCGCGTTTCGAATCGTGAGCAAAATCCAAATAACCGCGCACAGCTTCTTCACGTCCCTGCTCCGCCGCTGCTTGTGCGGCACCGAGCGATGCCATCACGCGCCACGCATTCACCTTTGCTGCTGCCGCCAATAAGCGCTCGGCTTTGCTCCAGTTGCCGTCAACCAGTGCATAAAAGCCCGCCTCCATACGCTGCCGAGCAACATAAGTACGCCAGCGGCCGGTCGCGCCAAACGGAGACACCACATCCCAAACACTCGACAACAACAATGTCAGCATGGCCGTTGCAGTCAGCAGCAGAATAAAACTGAACAACGCAAAGCCTAACGTTGACTCAACCTGCCAACCTTCTCGAATAATTAAAATGTATCCGGGATCGTTCAGCATCCAGGTGCCCAGCAGCAAGCCTGCCACCAACATCAAGACCAGCAGCACCAGCATTTGCTTCATTGCGCGGCCTCCGCCTGCAGGCCTTTAATTGCTTTTAAACCCAGACCAATTTCTGGCAACGCCTGCTCTGCATTAGTATTCGCAAGTTGCTGCAAGGATGCATCAAGATGTTTTACCTCGCTGCTCTCCGTGTTCAACCAGCCCCGCAATGCGCTGCGCGCTTGCGCAATCGCCTGCTGAAACGCCGCCGGCTTATTCTGCAGCAACGACAGCTGCGCCTGCTGCAAAGCATTATCCAAATATAAACGTAGCGTCGACGCCTGCACCGCATCCAACGGAAGAGGTAGCGGCGCCTCTTGACGACGCACTGTTACCGGCAAAGCGTATAAAAACTGCTGCCACCAATTCGCATCACTGCTCGGCGGTAATTTCTCTTCAATATCAGCATCGCGCACCTGCACGGGCACCGTTAACGTCGCCACCTGTTGCTGCAAGGCTCCAAGTTGCAAGATTAAACCCTGCACATCCACTTGCTTTGCACCACGCAGCTTTTCTAAATCAGCGGCCAACGCTTTGCGGGCCGGCAACATGTTCGGATCATTCATGCGCGCCAATGTTTCATCCGCAGCGCCTAACAACCGCTCAGCTGACGCAATATCGGAGGTTAGCAGCAGCCGTTGCTGCGCGAGGCTGGCCAAAGCCTGCGCCTCATTTAGCAACCAGTTACGCTGACCACCGCGCTGCAGCGCGGCAAGCGTATCGCCACGCACCGCTTGCTCCACTTCGAGCTTTTCAATGCGGGCCGCCGCCTCAGCATTTTTCTTCGCCAGCAAATCCGCGCCACTTTGCTGACTCACGGTCAGCGCGAGAATATCTTCTCGTAATGTTTGGTTTTCAGTCGAGATTCGTTCAAAAAACTGCCAACCGAACCAGCCGCCGGCAACAACAGCAATGATGACCAACAGAAGCAATAGATTAATTAAGGCCGCCCCCTGCTGACGCACACGAGGCGCAGCGGCTAATGGCGAGATAGAGAAAAAATGTGTTCGCATTGTGTCATCCTAAGTTCGGGCGCATGACGGCATTATCTGTTCAGCGAAGTCAGACAACATAATGGCCAGCATTGCCACTGACATTAAAGGTTCCTTACGACAACGTCCACGCCTGCGCGCCGCCGCTTTAACGGCTCGCCCACATGATCAATCTAGACGTTTTAACGCCGCCAGCATGTCCCTGTCATGGGGCGAATCGGCCGCCGTCGCATCAAAGCCCGCAGCGCGAATCAGAGCCGCAATCCGCTCACTGCCAGCGATGATCCGGCAGCTGTGCGACAACGGGGTCTTGGTCTGAGCCAAGATGCATTCCCATCCTTGCTGACTAGTAACCATCAGAACATCGACGGGGGCGAGCGGCCAGACAAACTCCGCCACACGCGCGCGCCGATATAACACCACCTCGTCGAGCTGCTCAGCGCGTTGCCGCAACGTCGGAGCCAACACTTCACGGCCGCCTTCGCCGCGCAACAACAGAACCTTTTTATCGGCTAAATCTTGCAGGCACGGCATCGCCAGTAATGCTTCGCTATTAAAACCTTCAGGAGGATGCTCCGGCTGCAAACCCGCTTGCGCCAATGTCTCCGCGGTTGCTTCGCCGACTGCCAACCAATTCACACCAATAGGCCATTGCGGCCACACAGCATCGAGGTGAGCTAATGCGAACTCCGCCGCATTTCGACTGATAAAAATCACCGCATGATAGTGATCGATATTCTCAAGACAGTGCCGCTCCGCCGTGTTTAAAGCAGATGCTTCAATGCGCAACGAAGGCGCATAGCTGACCTCAAATCCGGCTTGCCGCAACGCCGCCAGCAACACATGCTGCTGGCCCTCTGGCCGCGTGACCAGCACGTGCATGGGGCTCATGCGCGGCCGTACAACGCAGCAAGAATACGATCAGCCCCTGCCGCCAAGAGTTGGTCGCCTAGGCCACGACCCAACGCTTCCGCTTCTGTACGCGGCGCGCTGCCTTCAACGCGCAATACTTCGCTACCGTCTTCACTGGCCACCAGCGCACGCATCCAAAGCTGATCGCCTTGTAGCTCGGCATAACCCGCAATCGGCACCTGGCATCCGCCCTCAAGGCGATGATTCATCGCCCGTTCGGCACTCACTCGATCCCACGAATCACGATCATTGAGCGGCGCCAACAGCGCTTCCGTTGCGGCATCGCCTTCGCGACATTCAATGCCCACTGCACCCTGGCCAACTGCCGGCAAGGAAATTTCTGGCGGTAACTCATAACGAATACGCTGCTCTAGGCCAAGTCGCTTTAAGCCTGCCGCGGCCAATAAAATCGCGTCGAACTGGCCATCATCAAGCTTACGCAAACGGGTCTGCACGTTGCCGCGCAGGCTTTCAATGCGTAAATCTGGCCGCAACGCTTTAAGCTGCGCACTACGACGTAAACTGGACGTGCCAACACAGGCGCCCTGTGGCAAGGCATCAAGATGGTCAAAATGATTCGACACAAACGCATCGCGCGGGTCATCTCGCTCACAAATCACCGGCAACACAAAACCCGGCGGCAACTCCATCGGCACGTCTTTCATTGAATGCACGGCAATATCCGCCTCGCCCGTCGACATCGCCTGCTCAAGCTCTTTCACAAACAAGCCCTTGCCGCCAATTTTTGCCAACGGTGTATCGAGAATAATGTCGCCCTGCGTTTTGATACGCACCAGCTCAACCACCAGCCCTGGGTGTAACCCCTCAAGGCGCTGCTGTACGTATTCCGCCTGCCATATGGCCAGCGGGCTAGAGCGCGTCGCGATACGCAATATTTTTGCCATACCTTACTTTCCTTATTTTCTTAAACGCAGCAATGCTGATGCCTACCGAGCTGGCCTATGTCAGCACGCTCCTGCTGCAAAACGGCGCCGCACTGAGCCCACACGGTGTAAAATAACGCAGTGATTATGCCAGAAAGCAGCACCACTGCGTCACGCAAACCAAAGGACGCCAAGCGTTATTAAGACGTTCATCGCAATATCCTACCTAAAGGTCGCGCCATTCACAGGGTTCTGCTATCTATAAGCATTCTTTAATGAGCACGATCGCTACCACCAAACATCAAGCCAGATACCGCTGCCGTACGATGATCGCACCATCATCGTATCCGGATAAAACGTATCTAAACCTCACAATGGACGCTAAAAATGAATATGGATTTCGGCACCGCCCAACCTTACGTCGACACGGCCTTTGAACTCGGCTTGACCTACATCCCCAAACTACTGCTCGCCCTGATCACACTCATCATAGGCTTTTGGCTCATTCATCGCTTTACCGTCGGCGTCAACAAGCTGTTATCACTACGCGACGTTGAAGCGACACTGAGTAAATTCTTGGTCAACTTCGTCAATATTCTGTTCAAGATATTGCTGATTATTAGCGTCGCCGGAATGGTGGGCATCGAAACCACTTCATTCATTGCCATGCTCGGCGCCATTGGCCTGGGCGTCGGCATGGCGCTGCAAGGCAGCCTCGGCAACTTGGCGGGCGGCATATTGATTTTGTTCTTTAAACCCTACCGCGTTGGTGATGTCATTGAAGTACAAGGGCATACCGGACGTGTCCGCGAAATTCATATTTTCAACACAATTTTGATCACCTACGATAACCAAAAAATCATCATTCCTAACGGCATTATTTCCAATGGCAGCATCAAAAACTTGTTTAGCGAACCAACCCGCCGCATCGACATTACGTTCGGCATTAGCTATGGCGATGACATCCGCCATGTCAAACAAGTGCTACGCGACGTCATTGATGCTGACGCCCGTATTCTGAAAGAGCCCTCCTACGATATTTTGGTATCAGCGCATGCGGACAGCGCTATTGAAATCACCACTCGAACCTGGGTAGAGAGCAACAATTTCTGGCCAGTCCATTTCGCATTATATGAAAACGTTAAGATTGCCTTTGACCAAGCCGGCATTACCATCCCGTTCCCACAACGGGACGTTCATATGTCGCAAAACCCATAAACTCGATTGTAGTACCGATAAGAAAATCGACGCGCATAAAAAAACGCCACGGAGTAATTGCCCCGTGGCGTTTTTTTATCTTCTGCTGTCTCGAACCTCTACGTGGTCTATCTCACTTGAGCTAGCTCAACATTCTGCGAGCCAGGCAACGACAACGTCGATTATGCGAAGACCGTATTAGTTACCGTAAACCACAACCGTGAACTCAGCCAACACGCCAAAGAAGTTCTGTGATTCATAATCTACATAGTGAATTTCGCGAATACCGCCGTTGCGCGCAGCTGTATTAATACTCGCATCGCCCGACGCGATAATGCCGAGAATAGAACGAACGCTCGCGCGGCCTACTCGCTGAGCCTGCTCGGGAGCAGCCGTCGCGGTTAGCGGCGCTTTAACATTCGAATAAAGTATTCCGGATACTGGGCTCACTGAAGTGGCACAGCCGCTGAGTAACATGGCTGAAGCAAGTGGTACGAGTAGCTTTTTCATCGATATCCCCTGTTATTTTTCTGATTGCGGGCACACACGTTTTCCGCAGTTTTTATTAGGTTTATGCCGTAAGGCACTCCTCTAACTCTCCAATCGGCATTTTGCCGAGATGGTCAGCATCTTGATCCAAGGCTGGCCCCTGAAAATTCACCCTAGCGTCGCGCAAAAATCCGCTTGCGACCACAATGCGGGCAAAGCATATCACGAAACGAAATCATCGCCAGTCACCGCTAACACCTTTAATACAGTCGGCGCGAGCAGTTATTGCGGTATCGAATATTGTCGATATCTGTACCAACAACACCTTCGACTATTCTGAAAATTTACCGCCATCACATCAACTCACGCTGTAATGAAAGCCTCACTACAACCGCGCCATAACTTTGCGCAAACCGGCCACATGACGTCGACTGACCGTGAGGCGATCTTCGATGCCACGCAAGCGCACCTGATAATGGCCCGCCGTAGACATTTCCATCCCCTCAAGAAAACCAAGAGAAATCAGTGCATTACGGTGGATTCGTACAAACAAATCCGGAAACTCGTCTTCCAGTTCCTTCAGCGTTTCATCAATCAACACTTCGCCACCTTCATGGCGCACCGTCACGTACTTCTGATCGGCCATAAAATAACGGACTTCATCCACACCAATCAGCTCGATGCCCTTATGGGTGCGTGCGCTAATGTGTCGGCGTCGCGGCGATCCATCGCTGTGGACCTCTTCTTCAAGAGCCTGCAGCTTGCCACGGCTAAGGCCCTTGGCACGCGCCAGCGCTTCTTTTAACTCGTCTCGTGATACCGGCTTGAGCAGATAATCCACCGCATGCACCTTAAATGCCTGCAGCGCATGCTCATCGTAGGCCGTACAGAAAATCACCGCCGGCGGTGAATCGCTCTTGAGCAAATGCTCTGCCGCCTCAAGACCATCCATATCGGGCATGCGGATGTCCATTAGCACCACATCGGGACGATGGAGCTGGGCTTGTGACAACGCCTCACGCCCGGTGCCCGCTTCCGCGACCACCGACATCCCGTCGACATCCGACACCAACCGAACCAGACGATCTCTGGCCAGCTTCTCGTCATCGCACACCATTACGCGTGTCATTACCCGCATAGCGACTCCCCTTTCGCAGTGCTGCCGTTGTCAGCAGTTCTTGAACGGATAACTAATCAGCACCTGATACTGATCGCCTACTGGCCTCGCTTCAACCGAGGCTTCCTCACCATATAGCGCCTGCAACCGATGACGGATATTATCCAACGCCATCCGGTTGCCGCGATGGGTACTTTCACCGGCTGGGCATGGATTGCGTACCGATAACCGCACGCGACCATCTAGGAGTATCGCAGCAACCGTCACCAGTCCGCCATCCGCCAGCGGCTGAATACCATGATAAATCGCATTTTCTAGCAACGGCTGCAACGTCAAAAGCGGTATTTTTGCCTGCCGCACCGCTGGCGCGATGTCCCAGCCCACCTGCAACCGCTCGCCCATGCGCAACTGTTCGATACGCACATAGCGCTTACACAGCGACACTTCTTCAGAAAGCGGCACGTCATTGCCCGTTTCTTTCAAGCTGGCCCGAAACAAGCGCGCCAAATCTTCTACTACCTGCTCCGCCGTATCGGGATCGACGCTAATCAGGCTAGCGATAATGTTCATACTATTAAACAGGAAGTGTGGGCGAATACGCGACTGCAACGCTTGAATTCGCGCCTGCAATTCCGCCTCACCCTTATCTCTCAATTGCTCATTCACAAACAAGTAACGCATCACCGTGCCGCCAATAATGGCAGCGATCACCGCGTTAATCGCTACCTCGCGGCCCCACACTGAGGTAACCCCCGCTGTGCCCGTCACCCACTGAATCACTTGCCGGCTAACCAAACTAAATACGAAGGTATCGACCACTACGAGCAACACGACCAAGCACGACGCCATGGCCAAGCTCTGACGATTAATCCTCTCACGCAACGCACACAACATCGCCGCGCTCGTCAACGCCACCCACTGCACAAACAGCGAGCTTAACGCCAAACGTTCGATATTCACGCCTTCGTAGTAATACGCCGCTAATGACAGCACCACCGCCAGCAATTCCGCGACCACCACCACCACCAGCACCGAGCGTGCTGAGCATAGATCAGGCAGGAACAGCCGCCCTTCGGCAACCGATGTACCCGCCTGTTGCGCTACTGCCATCCCACTTTCCCCCGCTAGCTTTATCAATATCTTTATCGCGGCCCTCAGGCCCCGCGCCATCTTGGCCACAAATCCTTGCCGCAGCGACAACAACAGCGTCTGTTATACCCCAGCGACGACACAGACGAAAATGCTATACTGCGCGCCTTTGCGGCAACCAACTAATTAGAAGCCCATGACAGACTCAAAACAGAACACCCTTTGGGGCGGACGCTTTAGCGAATCCACCGACCAATTCGTCCAGCAGTTTACCGCCAGCGTAAACTTCGACCGACGCCTATACGCACACGATATCCGTGGTTCCATCGCCCATGCCACCATGCTCACCGACGTTGGCGTACTGACCTCTGACGAGCGCGACGCCATAATCACCGGCCTCAACGAAATCAAAGATGAGATCGAGCGCGGCGAATTTCAGTGGTCGGTGGAACTCGAAGATGTGCACATGAACATCGAGTCGCGGCTGACACAGAAAATCGGCATCACCGGCAAGAAGCTACACACCGGCCGTTCGCGTAACGACCAGGTAGCCACTGATATTCGTTTATGGCTGCGCGATGAAATTGACTTTCTCGACACGGAAATGAAACGCCTGCTGACCGGCTTTATGGAATTGGCCGAACGCGAAGCGGCGACCATCATGCCGGGCTTTACCCATTTACAAACCGCACAGCCGGTCACCTTTGGCCATCACCTGATGGCTTGGTTTGAAAATATTCGCCGCGACCGCGAACGATTAGCCGACTGCCGCAAGCGCGCCAATCGCATGCCATTGGGTTCCGCCGCGCTGGCCGGAACGACCTACCCTATTGATCGCGAACAAACCCGTGACCTGTTAGGTTTTGACGAAATCTGCCCAAATTCTCTCGACGCCGTCAGTGATCGCGATTTCGCCATCGAGTTTTGTGCGCTGGCCGCAATATGCATGACGCATTTGTCACGTATGAGCGAAGAGTTAGTGCTCTGGACTAGCTCGCAATTTAATTTTATCAACCTTCCTGACCGTTTCTGCACCGGCAGCTCGATCATGCCGCAGAAAAAAAATCCCGACGTACCGGAACTGGTGCGCGGCAAAACAGGACGCGTAAACGGCCACCTGATTTCCCTACTGACACTGATGAAATCGCAGCCATTGGCGTATAACAAAGACAACCAAGAAGACAAAGAACCGCTATTCGACGCGGTGGATACTTTGAGAGGCTGCTTGCGGGCCTTCGCCGATATGATCCCCGCTATTGAGCCAAATCGCGAAGTCATGCGTGAAGCGGCGCGGCGCGGCTTCGCCACCGCAACCGATCTTGCTGACTATCTCGTCCGCAAAGGCATTGCCTTCCGCGACGCTCACGAAGTTGTTGGCAAAGCGGTTGCCTACGGCGTCGAAAACAAAAAAGATTTAAGCGACATGACCATCAGCGAGCTGAAAACGTTTAGCGATCAGATCAACGAAGACGTTTTTGATGTCCTCACGCTAGAAGGCTCCGTGAGCGCGCGTAATCACATCGGCGGCACCGCCCCCGATCAAGTGCGCGCCGCCGTCGCCCGCGCTCGCGAGCAATTATCATGAAACGTAGCGGCACCATTGCTCTGCTTGTTGCTCTCACCTTTCTAGCCGCCTGCGGCCAGAAAGGTGCGCTGTATTTTGCGCCAGAAAAAGTCGTAGAGCAGAAACCTGCACCGAAGAGCGACTCGAAGCCAACGGAACAAAATGGCGATTCGCCAATTAAGAAGGAATCGCCTGACGGCAGCCAGTAACTGCTATCAAACTAGCAACACGCTAACAGCCTTTATCTCTCAATACGCAAACGACGAGAACATCATGGACCCATTTCAATACCGCGACGGCAAGCTATATGCCGAAGACACCTCCATTAGCCATTTGGCCGAGCGCTTCGGTTCGCCGCTTTATGTCTACTCCCGCGCGGCATTGGAACAACACTACCTCGGCTTTGAAAAAGCATTCGGCGACCATCCCCATCAAATCTGTTATGCCGTCAAAGCCAACGCGAATATCGCCGTGCTCAATATTCTTGCCCGTCTCGGCGCCGGCTTTGACATTGTTTCTGGCGGCGAACTCACCCGCGTACTACGTGCCGGCGGCGACCCGGCAAAAATCGTTTTCTCTGGGGTAGGTAAAACCACCGAAGAAATGGAAATGGCTCTCGATGTTGGCGTTCATTGTTTCAACGTTGAGTCCGCTGCCGAACTGGAATTGCTTAATCTTGTTGCCGGCGAACAAGGTAAAACGGCCAAGATTGCCCTGCGTGTTAATCCAGACGTCGACGCGCAAACGCATCCGTATATCTCCACCGGCCTAAAAGAAAATAAATTTGGTATCGACATCAATGAAGCACCCGCACTGTATCAACGCGCAGCCGAATTAGCGCACATTGAAATTATCGGCGTGGATTGCCACATAGGTAGCCAGCTCACTAAACTTGAACCTTTTCAAGACGCCCTCGATCGCGTGCTCGCGCTGGTTGATAAACTGCAAACTCAGGGCATTGAGATCCGTCACCTCGATCTCGGTGGCGGCCTCGGCGTAAAGTACAAAGATGAAGTGGTCCCTGCTCAAGCAGACTATATCGCCGCATTGATAGAAAAAGTGCCCGCAGACATGCCTATTCATATTGAACCTGGCCGCAGCATTGCCGCCAACGCCGGCATCTTTGTGACACAAGTTTTGTATCTAAAACCGACCGAACATAAAAACTTTGCCATCATCGACGGCGCCATGAACGATTTAATTCGTCCAGCGTTATATTCCGCATGGATGGATGTGGTTCCGGTCGAGCCGCATGATGCGGACTGCCGCGAATGGGATCTAGTCGGTCCCGTCTGTGAAACCGGTGATTTTCTTGCCAAAGATCGCGCGTTATCACTGCAGGCTGGTGACTTGCTCGCCATTAAAGGCGCCGGTGCTTACGGTTTCGCTATGGCAAGCAACTACAACACCCGCAACCGCGCAGCGGAAATCATCGTCGACGGCGACCAGTTCTTTGTCGTTCGCCAACGGGAAACCTACGACGAGCAATTGCGCTTAGAAAGTATGCTTCCTTAGTGCTGGCGCAATAAACTCGGCAGCTCTTTATATTTATTACTAAAAAGATCTAGTAGGAGTTTGCTTGCAAGCGATTAGCCCTAATCGAGCCCCCATTGCTTGCAAGCAAGCTCCTACATAAACAAAACCATCAACTCGAAGGCAGGCCCATCACGCGGCGCTACACTTCATCCCTCGTAGGCTTTGCAAAGAACACCACCAAGAAGAACAGCATAAAGGCGATATCGTTTAATCCGTAGATGGCATAAAAAGCGCCAGCAAACATATCCGCAGAAAAGACAGATGACACGCTATTCTCAGAGATCCATTTTGCCCACACCACCACATAGACCAGCTTCTCTACTGCAAAAGCGCCGGCCAACCATTTAACATTTGCATTGATCGTCGCTGCACCAATATAGGCCAAACCCCAAACGATAATCATCAGCAAGCCAAAATTCGACATAACAACGGGATCGGCATTATTTAACGCGTCATTGGTGAACCCGCGTGAAAACAACAGCACGCCGCCGATATTCATCAAGCCCGCTGCAATAAATCCGTTCTTTACCAATGCTCTGTCCATACCATTTACCCCCAAAATTCATCATTTATACGTGATACACCATGCATCGTTATGCCTGAAAGCATTACACGCAGAATAGTTATACGTGAAAACTCGCCGTTGATAAGGCCAAACGTCGTTTGGTTGCGTTTTTTTCGATAACATCCTCCCGTTAGCGCGACGAAGATGGCCAATGACGCCAATCTTCGCATACCGATTGCCCCACGCAGTAGCGGCCGGTATAACAGGGCGACATTAACGGAGCCCTCTATGCAGTCGACGTCTAGCATTATCGATCCACGCTTTCGCAAAGTTGCCGATACCTTTTATACACAGATGAAACGCTTTCGTGGCGGCGGCGCAGTGTGCGTCTATCATCATGGCAAACCCGTTATCGACCTGTGGGCAGGGACGCGAAATTGGCAAGGCGATCCATGGCAGCAAGATACGCTGTCGGTTTCATTCTCCACGACGAAGGGCGTCGTCAGTACGCTACTGCATCAGCAAGCCGCTCTCGGTCGCATCGATTACGATAACCCGGTCATGAATTACTGGCCGGAGTTTGGCGCACAAGGCAAAGAGTCCATCACCGTACGCGACCTGCTGACCCATCGCGCCGGCATGTATCGCATGGACAATCTCAACCTCGAATTTGATCAAGTGACAGATTGGGACACCGTCTGCGCCGCCCTCGCTGCGGCGCCAGCCGACCGGTCCGCGGCGCCGTATTCGGTTTATCACGCGCTGACCTATGGCTGGCTCGTGGGTGAAGTTGCCCGACGCGTTAGCGGTAAAAGTGTCACCGACATGGTGCAGGAAGACCTCGCCGAACCACTAGGCCTCGACGGACTTTTTGTTGGCACGCCAGACAGTGAGCACCATCGCGTCGCCGACCTGCTCATGGGCAAGAAGCCGGGCTCAAAGCCTTCCGCCAAAACGCTGTCAAAAACCATCAAGGCGAAGGTCAGCCAAGGCACTCAGGCAACATTAGAAGCGATGATGCACGCCGGCATGATTCCGGATATTGCTCGCTTCGAAAAGGCCATCACAGTGAAGCGCTTCCACGTACAGAAGCTCACCACCCCAGAAGCACTTCGTTCCGCTATGCCCGGCTTCAATGGCGTTTTTACTGCCCGCTCACTTGCTCGGCTGTACGCCGCCCTCGCCAACGGCGGCGAGCTGGACGGCAGCCGCATACTGCCCAGCTCTACCGTGCAAGCGATTAGTCAGCAACAAGTCTTCACATTGGATCGCGCGCTTTACACACCAATGCGTTGGCGCCTTGGTTATCACCAGCCGTTCGTACTGGCGCGTCGTCCCAAACAAGGCTTTGGACATTTTGGTTATGGCGGATCAGGTGCATGGGCCGACCCTGAACGAGGCTTGTCTGTCGCGCTTACCGTTAACGCGGGAGCCGGCACACCATGGGGCGACGCACGCATTCTGAACATTGGCGCCGCGGCGTTGAAATGCTGCCGATAAGACGTGCCTCTCTCCAAAATTGCTTGCAGCACTCTTGCAGCACAAAAGAAAAAGAAATTATATTCTTGGGCGAATAGCACAAGAAATATCGGAACAGTTGCGGCTACGGGCTAACGCCAGGTTGCTAGCGGATCCGCAAAAACAACCGGCGTTAATCGCCCAATCAATACGGTGCCAACACATGACCACATCACGCTCTGAATCAGGCTCCTGCCTCTGTGGCAAGGTCACCCTTCACGCTAGTAACGTCAATCCAAAATTTTCCGTATGCCACTGCGCAATGTGTAGAACATGGGGAGGCGGACCGTTCTTTGCCTTGCGATCCGGCACAGAGATACAAATTGAAGGTGAAGAAAATATCACCGTCTTTACGTCGTCGTCATGGGCGTCACGTGGGTTCTGCTCGCACTGTGGCACCCACCTCTTTTATCGGCTCAATCAAACGGGCGAGTACAATGTTCCGACGGGGTTCTTTTCCAAGGCAGAAGGGCTAGAAATGAATATGCAGTACTTTAGTGACAAGCGACCTAGCTACTATTGCTTTTCCAATCAGACCAACGAAATGACAGAAGCGGAAATCATGGCGTATTTTGCAAAACAGTGAAAGCACGGCTTGATTTCAACAAAGCGCCTAAGAAATTGTTCTTATTCTTTTGCAACAGAACTCAAACCAATACAAAAATTATTGCAGTTATTTGACGAAAGGAGTAATTGTAAAAAATTAACGCCAGCGGTATAGCCTTCGCGCTAGTTGGTGAGTCGCTATCATTGATTTGATTATTCCAAAAGGAGTTTGGATATGTGCAAAAAATTGCTCTCCCCTATCGCTATCGCAGCGCTCACGCTATCGTTTCCGCAAATACTGCTCGCCGGGCAAAACTGGGACTACGTTGAACTAAGCTACACATTCGACGGAGAGCTTGATACGGATGCGACGAAGGAACTGGACTATAAAGGCTTCACCCTAGACGTTTCCTCCAGCTTTAATTCTGATGCTTTTTTTCTGCGCGGCCAATCAACCAGCTACACCACTAGCGACGAAGAGTTATTACTCCCCGACACCGACGTAACCATCTTCGACTGGACGAGCATCGGCCCGGGCATTCATCACACCAGCCAAGTCGGCGGAATGGACTTGGATTTATGGGGACAATTCACACTGAATCGCGCGGCTTTTATTGCCGTTGCCACCAAAGGCGTTGGCGCGGCACTGGGGGCACGACTCAATGTTACCCCTGAATTTGAGACGTCTTTATCTTATCGCTTCGCCAGCACTGATCGTCAATATAGCGGTACGAGAACCGTCTTCAGCCCATCTGTATGGACACTCGAGGCACTCTACCATTTAACCCCATCATCAGCGCTTCGACTTGCATACTCTGACGGCAGCGCGGACATTGAAGGCGGGCCACTTAGCTTTATGCACGAGTCCATTGATATTAGCGAAGTTCAGCTCGGCTATCGCTACGTCTTTGGCACGCAAGGAAAGTCTAAGCGAGAAGACCCTAAACCGCTGTCGTTTAATTTCGTACAACTTGATTACGCATTCAGCGGCGACACATCAATTAAAACCGGCAACCAGAAACAAGACTTCGACTTATCTCGTGGCTTCGCGGTGAAAGGTGCATTCGAATTCTGCGACATGTTCTACTTTGGCGGTGAAGTACTTACCTTTGACTACGATGGTTCTGTCGGCGGCCCTGATGAAGATATTTTTACTGTAAATGACATGTCATTCTTCGGGCCGGGCGCCTATCTCGGCATCACCGAAAACCTTCAAGCATACGCACAAATTGGCCTGCAAAAAGTGCACTATCTTTATGTCCCAGTTGAAGGCTACGGCGCCAAAATCGGTGCTAAGGCCAAGATCGGCCCAGCAGAACTTAATGCTTGGTACCAATATGGCGATACTGACGGCGAAGTAAGCAATCAAACCCTCACGTTGGAACCAACTCTGTATGGCCTCGAAGTTGCGATTGAATTGGCGCCCAAAATGCCCGAGTTGGTCCTTGGTTATATGGGCGGTAAGTTTGAGGGCGACGTAGAAGGTACCACCACGACCCTAGACATGAAACCAAGCAACACCTCGCTCGGTGTTCGGTTTCGCTATTAATCCAATTCGCTCATGGTCCAATAAAAAGCCCGCGTATTGCGGGCTTTTTATTGGACCAATTTTGTTCGATGTAAAAAGAATAGAAACGACGAACGACCTCACATTTCTCACCATTCAACCGTTCATCTCATCGTTGCCAAGCTTTTCGTCAGCACGCGCCGAAACCATTGATGTGCGGGGTCGCGTTCTAACGCTTTTGGCCAAATTAAATAAATGATCACCGGCGGCACGGGCACGGGAAACGGTAGAACTTGTAGGGCCAAATGATCTGCAAGACTGTTCGCTAAACGCAGTGGCACAGTAGCGATTAAGTCTGTGCTACTAGCAACACTCAAAAGATTGGCATACTGACTGACTTGCGCACCAATGCGCCGACGCCAACCAGGGCGACCAAGAATTTGATCTAGCGGCAGCACGCGACGCTCGAGCAACGGCAGCACTACATGGCTCGCATCGAGAAACTGTGCCAACGACACACTTCCTTGGATATTCGGATGACCACGCCGAGCGACAACCGTCAGAGCTTCTTCGCTAACGGCCTCCGCGCCGAGACGATCATCTTCCGGCATCTGCGTATCAAGACCAAAATCGACTTCCGCATCCAGCACCCGCCTCAACCAATCGCCATGCTGCGGCTCAACTCGCACTCCCAATCCTTCACCATGGTCACGCAGTAACGAAATGAGCGGGCCCAGCATCATCGATTCAAAATAATCCACAGCAGCTATCGAGAACTGACGATCACTACTACTGGGCTCGAAACGCTGACCACTGTCGAGCGCTTCAGCCAATATCTGCAAACCTGACTGAATTTGAGCGTACAACTCACGGGCATGGGGGGTGGGTGTCAGCCCCTTGCTCGAACGCGTAAACAGCACATCTGCCAAGGTGACGCGCAGTCGTTGCAACGCCGCACTGACCGCTGGCTGGCTCATGCCCAAGCGCTGGGCCGCCCGTGATAGCTGGCCCTCTTCAACAATGGCGACGAAGACGGGCAGCAGATTGAGGTCTATTGAACGTAAATTCAGCTTCATGGATATTACTTATACAGGATATTGATTAGACAGATAATGGTTTGGCGCGCGAATATCGAGGAAACCGGACGACATGGACAATCACAATGAACACAAACGACATGGTGGCGGCATCCGTTTTAGCCTTTGTATTACTGGCAGCGTTTCTCGAATGGCTCAGCGGCAGAAGTGGTAATGGCGCGCGCACCGGCGGCGACTGGAAAATTGCCGGCCTCACCACCGTAATGATGGTGGTTGTGCAGCGTCCGCTGGTACTCCTAATTATTGGCCTCTCACTGGCCGCAGTATTTCCCACCAGCGCCGGATCGCTAAGCTGGCTCGAGCAAAGCTACTTTTGGCCGACGCTGATTGCTTTCTTCTGCTTAGAAGAATTGATTCACGGCGCAGGCCACTACTTTGCCCACAGTCGCCGTCCGAAGATGAAATGGGCGCAAACCCTACAAGCCTTTTATAAGCTCTCTCATCGTCCACACCACATCAGTGGCGACGACGAGCGAGGTCAGATCAGCGTGACACAAACCTTCACCAACGGTTGGCTCTGGTGGTTCATTATGCCGAACTACTGGTTCCAGTTATCCTGCCTCTACCTTGGCTTAACCGAAGTCTTTCTGTGGGGTACCGTGGCCAAAGGCTTGTGGTCGGCACATACCCACTGCAACTGGAACTATGATCTTTACTTCCACAATCACAAATGGGCGTGGGTACGCAAAACCATGTGGGGTTTGGCGCACATTATTACCTTCCCAACACAGCACCACCACCATCACGCACGCGGCAAGAACTCAGCGAAAAATGTCTGCGGCTCATTGGCAATTTATGATTGGCTGATCTTTGACACACTGGCTATCGAAACCAGCCGCCCAGAAGTGTATGGCTGGCGCCAATCGGAGCGCGAACAGAAAAGCGTCTTCCACCGTTATTTTAATACCGACGTGAAGCAATACCTACCACGTTAAGGATTCAAATTATTTAATCGGTCATCCGCATACTGAAAGCTGGGAAAAGTAAGTGCGACAGACCACAAACAAGAGCTTGATTTGATCTTTTGTGGGAGCTTGCTTGCAAGCAATCTCCCACACCAAAACCAGATTACTGATCGTATCCTGGATTCTTGCGATCGAGCTTACGCAACAGCCCCGGCCACGCTAGCCCACCGCCCAACCCTTTGGTAACCTGCTCCGCCTGCTGCTGAATGCCCGCAACAATACGCGAATCCACCTGAACCATTTCTTTTCCGCCCGCCAAAGCACGCACCTGAATCATGCAGCTTGCTTCGAACAAGTACATGTAAAGAAAAGCATCCGCGATGGTTTTGCCCGCCGTCAGCAAACCGTGGTTGCGCAACATCAGGAAGTTATTGGCACCGAGATCCGCCACTAAACGCGGCTTTTCTTCTTCATTTAACGCCACGCCTTCATAGCTGTGATAACCCAGCGAAGAAAACACAAATAGCGATTGCTGCGATAGCGGAAGCACGCCCTCTTTCTGTGCCGACACCGCCACGCCATTGATTGAATGGGTATGCATAACGCATTGAGCATCTTCACGGGCTGCATGCACTGCGCTATGAATAGTGAAGCCAGCTGGGTTGACGGGGTAATCCGACTCGGCAACTTTATTGCCATTCAGATCAACCTTGATCAAACTTGATGCCGTGATTTCCTCAAACATCATGCCGTACGGATTAATCAAGAAATGATGCTCAGCCCCGGGAATGCGCGCTGATATATGCGTGAAAACCAAATCATCCCAACCGTACATCGCTACTAGCCGATACGCCGCTGCAAGATCCACCCGTAGCGCCCATTCTTGACCTGATACCGAATCCTTTACTGGAACCATGTTGATCTCTCTCTTTGCCAGCGTCATGTCTGCGCCTGCTATCTGCTTTTTAACACTCTAAATCGAATTTCCATCGACTGCATGTATTCAACGGCTACCAAGATGCTATTCTTCGTAGCTGTAGCTGGGGCTACACACTTGGGGGATCAGGGGATAAGCAGAAAATATACCATCTGCATCTGCGCACATGCTTTGCACCGACCTCTCGCGCAAAATCCATGCCGCCGCCAAGTACATCAACTTTTACTCTCTACAAGGAAGAAAAATGAGCGATCCGTACGCAAAACCTCAAGCCGATCTTGGCGGTGCAAACTCGCAGGCCACCTATCAACCGAAATTTCTGTCCACCCAAGGACGTATTGGACGACTGCGCTACCTCGCATATTCTATGGGCGCATCTTTTTTACTGTATCTCGTGGCTATTCCGGTCGTATTAATATTTGCCGCGGCAGGCGTAACCGCCAGCTCATTAACGAGCGGTGAAGCAGGAGCAGCTTCCGCCATTGCCATGCTGGCAATCGTTGTACTCTACATCGCGATGATCGCCATCTCTTTTATCTATGCAAAACGTCGCCTAAACGATCTCGGCCAAACTGGCTGGCTCTCACTCCTCATGCTCGTTCCACTTGTGAACTTGATTTTGGCAATTTACATCCTATTCTTCCCCGGCCAGCCGGCGAACAACCAGTACGGTGCAAAACCCGTCTCGAACACCACCGGCGTTGTTATTCTAGCTTTCTTCCCGCTGCTGATATTCATACTTGGCATTGTTGCCGCGGTATCATTACCCGCATATCAGGATTACGTACAGCGAGCCGAGCAAGCGCAGTCTCAATTCCAAGAGTAATCGCCACGCTCTTTTATTTGCATAGCTAAGAACATCACCTCACGGGTCGGCCCAATATTGGCCGGCCCGTTTCTTTATAAACAACACCATACAGTCAGCTATCTACCTCGACCCTTCTCGAAAAAAATGGATTGGCAATCAAAGCAACATCAGCCAGCGCAATAAATACGCAGCTAGATTCGCTCTCTTCGGAACACGAGCTCACATTCCTTTAAAACATCACCTCAAAAATTGACATCATTTTGCGGCCTATCCACTCCGGTTTCTCAGTGTCATGATCCAAACCGTTCGGCGTGTGGACACGCCGCAATAAAGACTCGCAACTACTGCGCACAGCCAAACAATCACAAGAGGGAAGACTGTGATAAAAGCCATTGCCTATACCACCCTATTACTCAGCTGCAGCGTTGGCTTTGCCGACACCAACTGCTCGCCCACTGCATTTGGTAACAATAACGGCAGCATTCCGCCGAAAAGTGAATACTCGGGGCCACTTTTTCAGCTTAGCCATAACTATCCGGAAAAATCTAACGCGGGGTCAACACCCTGGCGTACTGCCATCGACAACAAACCAATTACCGTTGCCAACGCGAATCAATATGTCGAAGCATTAAAGCAGTATATTAGCGCTGATTTCCGCGCCATGATCGCTAACGCCAATTGGGACCCCGCTAAGAATGGTTGGTATCACGCACCATGGTTAAGCTGCGAGCGCGAAGCAATTCACGGCATGTATGTTGGCTCCTCGGATTTCGACAAAGACTTATTCGACGGCAGCGGCCTTAAGAAAGATTTCTCCACCTATGTTCTGACGATGTATAACGACGTCGCCGGACCAACACTGAAGCATGTATGGGGTGAAACAGCGCAGACTCCCACTATCACTCAAGATAGTAGTCAGTTTGCTGAGAATGCCATCGTCACGAAATATGCTTTCACAACAGCCAACGGTGACAACTGGGATGCAATGCAAGGCGCACTGCAATGGCCCTTGTATATCACCGTCAATGCCACCACCGGCAACCACAAAACAGCGCAGCTTAATAACGCTTCACTGATGCAATTTGATTTAATCGTGAAAGACTCTCAGTCCGCTCCGAACACTGGCTGGGTTTTTGCGACGCTCGTTTACGATAAAGATGCACCAGGGAAAGACGTTTGGGACAAGATGGTGCCGCTTGGCGCCATGTGGGGAAATGACCCTCAAGTTAATTCAACCAAGAACCCCAATCAGCCACTCACTGAGAACTGGATTAACCCCGCTGCGCCAGCGTACGCCAAAATGACTCTCGGTTGGGGTGATCGCCTTTCCGGCCCCAACGACGGCGGACGTAACGATGCGATTGTGATGGTTGACGGTAAAAAAACCAAAATGGACAACTTACCGTCGTCTTCGTGCATGAGTTGTCATGGCAGTGCTGAATGGCCTATGCATTCATTCTTACTACCGACCACTACCAACCCGCCACAAAGTTCAGGCGATTACCTAGTGATGTGGCCTCCCGGTTCACCGCAGTGGATGCAGTGGTTCCAAAGCCGCCCGGGCAATGTACCGCAAGATATTGGCACTACCGCCTTCGATTACGACATGGTGTTCGTGTTCAAGTCTTTGCAAGCGTGGCAGTCTGCTACAACCGGCAGACCAACACTTCTGCAAGGCCTTGACCGTACAGGCAAGCCGATCAACAAGTTCAAGAACTACAACGGCGTGGAAGTCGATCAGTAAATCGTTCCGCACGCTTCTTCCCGCAAGGAGGCGGCGTGTTAACGGAAACACATAGGATTGCTTTGCAAATGCCTATCGCTTGCAGGCAAGCTTCCACAAAAGCATCCAACCGGACGGCTCTTGTGGAAGCTTGCCTGCAGGCGATTTTCTTTTCTGGCGCTTAGGTTAATCTCACGCAAGATTCTGATCTTTCAATAAGCCACCCAAAGCATTGCGCTCACTTCGATAACTTATGCAATACAACAAGGTCTAAATCGCTGATCAAGGGCGTACCGACACCCGCATCCAATGGATAACGCTTTCGCGTTGAGGTCTGTGAATATCCGCGCTTTTCGTAAAACGAGATTAGCGCACGGTTCTCACCAACAACCGCCACTTGGAACTTGGCGTAACGATCAGCATACGTTCGCTCGACAAATTGCAGCAGGCTTTTGCCCACGCCACTACCATGCAACGGCGGCGATACCGCAAAACAACCAAATTCAATCGTATCACTCTCTGCCATCGTTGCTGATATACAGGCAATGGGTGCGGCATTTTCATAGATGGCGTAGAGATCAGCATCGTTATCACGAATCAATGCCATCATCGCCGCCGCTGTCATGCGCGGCCCTGACACAAGATGTGCTTCGGACGTCCAACGGCCGACACCTGTACTGCCGCGATAAGCATCGTTGACCAAACGAGTTAGCGTATACGCATTTTCTAAATCAGAAACCTTCTCAACACCATTCATCTTTGAGCACATAATTTTATAAACGATTACTTTTATCGCATATTGCGCTGTACGGCGACCGTCTCCCAGCCACCAACAAGAACTAATATTGCCGTGACCGTCAATGAGAGCGTAATAGGCGTCATCAATGTTGCTGCCGCGGCCAAAAACGCCAGTGCCACCAAACCAGCAAGATGAGAGCGGGGATACTCGTTAAAGACAACGCGCTTAAATAACAAATTGCCGAGAAGATAAGCAAACGGCCCACCCACGCACGCGACTAACATCTTGATATCGACATGTCCTTCTGGATGCGCAAGCACAAACTCATCCGCCGCCGCGACGATCACAACGCCCATCACCATAAGTATATGAATGTAGGTGTAACCGAGTCGTGCAATTTGACCGGGGTTATTGCTACTCGCAATCTTATGCGCGGCATGCTCTGCACTGACACTAAAATAGATCCACCACATCGCTACGGTCGATACGAACGCACTAAGGAAGGCTACTATTGTGGCATTTGTCCATGCCATGTGCGCAAACGTTGAACCGGAAACTAACAACGACTCGCCCAAGGCAATGATCATCAGCAGACCGCACCGCTCTGCCATGTGTTCACCGGATATATTCCAGTCTTCTAGAGTAGAACGCCCCAATCCAGGCACATAAAAATATACTGCCGCCGAAAGGTACTCTAAAGCCAACGCAGCTACCCACCAATAAAGTCGGCCCTCAGGATCGGATAGAGCACCAGCGAACCACAGCGCGCCGGACAATAAAAACCAAATACTAATGCGGACAAAGTTCTTGTAGATGCCTTGATGATGCTGCGCCAACGCCCAGCACATAAAGATATTTCTACTGAGTTGCATAAAGACGTAAGCTGAAACAAACAATAATGCAGTCGTATCGAACGCATGCGGAATAGCAACCGACATCACCATTCCCGCCAACATCAGCACGAACAGCATTAATCGAACTTCAACTTTCTGTGGGTCCACCCAGTTGGTCACCCAACTGGTAAATATCCAAACCCACCACACTGCGAGCAGAATGATTAGCGCTTTGAAGCCGCCCAAAGGTGAAAAGTTCTCGATTAGAAAATGCGCGGTCTGGGTGACGGCAAAGACAAAGACCAAGTCGAAAAATAACTCTACGAACGCTACCTTGTGCTCGGTTGCACTGCCCTTCTCACGCAATACATTACGCCGAGAGGTAAATATCATCTTTATTCCCCAGATCTAACACGTGAATAATTAATTAGTCCACTACAGCAAAGTATTTCAAAATTATCAGTCGTATTCGACACACTATGCTGACCGCACGAACTCGGCAAAGGATTGAACAAACCCTTTCAATTGATCACGCATTCGGTCGTCAGAAATAACACCCTGTTCTGAAAATAGCTGGTGCGCCTTCGACGCCAACACTCGGCCGCCAGACCAATGCTGCACTCCTAGCGTTTTTAGCACGGGCAACCAACCACTCTGCGCCATCACTGTTCCAAACCCGCCGGGTGAGGCCCCCATGACCGCAATATGACGACCCGAGAAAATATTCTTCCCCGCCTCAGAAGGACGTGACAACCAGTCAATCGCGTTTTTGAATACACCGGGAATACCATTGTTGTATTCAGGCGTCGATAAAATGATCGCGTCATAATCTTGGATCTTGCGCTTTAGAACACTAACGGCCTCTGGCTCCCCCTGCTCACTCTCGACGTCGCCGTCATAAAGAGGAATGCCATGTAGCGTCACAACATCGAGCGTTACCTCGCCATCATCTTCAACCAATCTTTTTGCTTCACGCAGAAGCGCCGTATTAAAGGACTGACTTCGCAGGCTCCCTGAGATACCCAATATCCGCGTTGATGACATACGTTCACTTCCGTTGGTTGATTCGTGGTCGAAAAGGCAATCGTCTATAGACGCCTATGACTCACCAAGCGTCGTTGTGATAGGCGAGCCCGCCATCAACGTTTTCGTTACCGGTGTTTTGGAGGCAATATCAAGCAACTTACTCCATTGCTCATCGTTTAGTTCGACCGAACTATAAAGTGTTCGCTCAATCTTTGCGTCGCCTTCTTTATTTTTAAGCAGGGATAAATCCACACGCAGCACACCAATATCCCATTCCTTTCGCTGTGCGTACATGCGCAATGTTATTGCAGTGCACGCGCCTAGCCCCGCCAAAATATAATCATAGGGCGCCGGACCTGCGCCCAAGCCACCAGCAGTTTCTGGCTCATCCGCTATCAATGCATGGCCGGAGGTTTCGATATCATGGCGATAGTTTGTGTCGGTTGAGGTAACCGAGCTGGTCGAAATGACTTTCATAGCAATGACTCCTGTCTATTTTTTAGGGAGCCTCTGAATAGCTCCCTCGATATCCACCTATTTGACTGGCGATTTCAGGCCGACGGGAATCGGCGGAGAAGGCAGCCGCGTACCATCAAAATTCTTTACCTCGCCAAAATGATCTGTTTCATTCCACAGCCGATCATACTCACTGATTTCTTCCGCCGTGCGGCCGACATAATTCCACCACAACAAAATCTCTTCGTCGAATGGCTCGCCGCCAATTAGCAGAACACGCGCACCGCGCGCCACATTCACCGTCAGCTCCGTACGACCACAACCTAAGTCGAGCAAGGTTCCTACTTCAACCAACTCGCCACATACCGTCGCTGAACCCTCCAACACCAATACACCGTATTCAAACTCAGGCCGTAATGGCAGCGCTGTTTTTGCCTCAGCAAGATCTGTAGTGATGTCGATGGCAACTAGGGGCGAATAGACCTTTGCTGGGGATTTTTCTGAGAAGGCTTCTCCCACCAACAACGTCAACGTGAATCCGTCTTGGTCATGCTTAGGTAACACAGGATGGTGCTCAAACGCTGGCTCGCAATGTCTCTTCGCATCGGGCAATGCAATCCAGAGTTGTGCCAACTGAAGCGAATCTGGCCGCACATCAGGAGACTCTTCTGAGTGTGAAATTCCTCGACCTGCCGTCATGAGATTAACCTGTCCGGGGCGCAGAATTTGTTCATAGCCCAAACTATCACGGTGCAGAACTTCACCTTCGATTAGCCACGAAAACGTTTGTAGCCCCGTGTGCGGATGCGGACCCACGCGCATGCCGCCGCCAGCACTCACGTCAGCCGGACCTGCATGATCTAGGAAACACCAGGCGCCGATCATTCGCTTTTGCCCATTCGGCAATGCGCGACGAATCAGTAAACTACCACCCAGCAACGCCTCACGTGCTTCAATCCGACGCAGCGCTGGCGTCGTCGCGGCCGCCGGACAGTCAGATGAAAACGATGGGGGTGGATTAATCTCTGCGCTACTCATGCCAATTCTCCTTATCTACAATCTATTCGTTTCTTATCGGCAATATCCGTTTTCTATGAGTACTTTTTCATTCCGTGCTTAATGAATACACAGTAACCCAAAGAGTAATTGCTTCGATGAAAATATGTCACGGCGTCGATTTCACTCGACGCCGCACACCTCCTATATCTTAAGCTCGTGGAATGTTGCCAAACTCGCCACTGTTAAAATCTTTAATGGCATCACGAATTTGTTCTTCGCTGTTCATCACAAAGGGACCGTAACCATGAATCGGTTCATCCAATGGTTCGCCACTAAGCACCAACAACTTCACATCACTTTGTGCCTGTAACGTTACGGCAACACCGTCATGACCTAGCAACACCATCTGTGCATCACGACCAATCGTATCGCCATTTACCTGCACCGCTCCTTTCAACACGATGATCGCCGCTGTTCGACCTTCGGGAATACTGAACTGTGCTTGCTTGCCATCTCGCAAACGCACATCCCAGACATCCATTGGCGAGAACGTTTTTGCAGGGCCAACATTGGCAACGCCATTGTGATCGGCGTACTGCCCGGCAATCACACGAACTCTGCCAGCGCCATCAGGCAAATCTACCGATGGAATATCCCCATCAACAATCGCTTGGTATCCAGGCGCTGCCATTTTATCTTTCGCTGGCAAATTCACCCATAGCTGCACCATTTCCAGATCACCTCCAGACTGTGCAAACGCAGTGGAGTGAAACTCTTCGTGCAAAATGCCCGCTCCCGCGGTCATCCATTGCACGTCGCCAGGACCGATAACGCCACCGGCGCCAGTCGAATCGCGATGTTCAACTTCGCCGCTGTAGACGATCGTGACCGTTTCAAAGCCGCGGTGGGGATGCTGCCCAACGCCACGCCGTTTATCAGTCGGCTCGAACGGCATTGGGCCGGCGTAGTCCAGCAACAAAAAGGGACTCAGCTCTTCACCAAAGCCTTGATACGAAAACAGAGAGCGCACCGGAAAGCCGTCACCAACCCAATGCTGCTGCGGGCTGTGATAGACACCTTTGACGCTTTTGATCGGCGCAGTATTCACGAACGCTACGTTACTCATCTCTTTCTCCCAGTTTGATCCAACTCATCGCTCATCCCTGCTCGTGGCTTTTCTCATTCAAAACCAATCAAGAACATCGACGAGATGGACATACCTTAACTCTGGAACGATAAACCCTGTAGATGGCAAAAATCACACTTAGCGTTCTATTAGAAGAACAATAAACAGAGCATACTACCGTCTTACCCCATTCCTTCGACCCTACATTTGCCCGCGGGAGACCTGCCATGCAAGACCTCAACGACCTTCATTACTATGTGCAGGTGGTCACCCACGGCGGCTTTGCAGCAGCAGGCAGAGCTCTGAATATTCCGAAATCAAAACTCAGTCGGCGCATTGCGTTGCTCGAAGAGCGTCTTGGTGTGCGGCTGATACAGCGATCGTCTCGCCACTTTTCCGTCACCGACATCGGCCAAGAATATTTCCGTCACTGCCAAGCCATGCTGGTAGAGGCCGACGCCGCGCAAGAGCTGATCGATCGCAATCAAGCCGAGCCGCAAGGCGTGATCAAGATGAGCTGTCCGCCCGCGTTGATGTATTTCAATGTTGCCGACATGGTGTCGCGCTTTATGGTCGCCTGCCCCCGCGTCGCCGTGCACTTGGACGTCACCAATCGTAATGTCGATGTGCTCGGCGAGGGCGTGGATATCGCTCTGCGCGTGCGCTTTCCGCCGCTAGCCGACAGTGATCTCGTGATGAAACGCTTTGCCGTGAGCACGCAACGACTGGTCGCTCATCCCCGGTTGATCGAACAAGGTGCACCGCAGACGCCAGCACAACTCGAGCAATTACCCACCCTCGGACTCGGCGGTGCGCAGCAACAACATACTTGGGCCTTGGAAAATGATGCAGGTGAGCGTATCGATGTTCATCATCAGCCGCGCCTGATTATTAATGACATGATTGGGCTACGCGCGGCGGCGCTGCAGGGTGTCGGCGTTGCCCCTTTGCCACTAATGATGATTCACCAACAGCTGCTTCAAGGCACCTTGGTCGAAGTACTGCCGCAATGGAAACCGCAAGGCGGCATTGTTCACGCCGCGTTTCCATCACGACGCGGCTTGCTGCCGGCGGTACGCCATCTACTGGATTTCTTGGCCGACGAATTCAATACCCTTATTGATGCAGAGAAAGGCTACGTTGCACCGGGGGATTAATGGCGCTCGTTTCCGAGCACACACTACACCGCGTCGTCGCGCGGCCCGACCCACATCATAGGATTGTGTGCGACCTCCCACAGATGCCCATCGAGGTCGCGAAAGTAACCGCTGTAACCGCCCCAGAACACATGCTCAGGGGATTTCACGACCGTCGCACCGGCCCGCTCAACGACCGCCATCACCTCATCCACCTGCGCTTCGCTGTGAACATTGTGTGCCAGTGAAATCCCGCCGAAGCCTGCGCCTTCAGACGACACGTTCGCATCTTTGGCCAAGTCTTCACGGCCAAACAGTCCCAGCCAGGTGCCATTTAGCGTGAAAAACGCCACCGACGGCGGTGACTCCATCTGCGGAAAGCCTAGCCCATCTCGATAAAATCGGACGGCGGCGGCAAGGTCGCGCACGCCCAAGGTAATCATGCTGATTCGTGGCTGCATTCGCCCCTTCCTTCATTCGTCGTAATAGACCTACAGCCTCGCCTCTGTGCTGCACGCACAGACTAGACCGCAGCCAAACAAACCCTGACAATATCCCTCTTCTATTGTCATTTCGACAATACGGCACGTATTTAGAATGGTCCGAACGCAAAACCAGACGGAACGGAAATGAAACTGCGCTTCAGCAAAATGCACGGCCTCGGCAACGACTTTATGGTGCTCGACGGTATCCAGCAGTCCCTGCCGGAGAAAGGCCCGCCGCTGCCAGAGAGCCAGCTGCGCCGACTGGCTGACCGCCACTTTGGCGTCGGCTTTGATCAACTACTCGTTGTGCAGCCAGCACTTACAGAAGGGGTCGACTTTCGCTATCGCGTCTTTAACGCCGACGGCTCTGAGGTCAATCAATGCGGCAACGGCGCCCGCTGCTTCGCCCGTTTTGTTCGTGAGAAAGGCCTGTTCGACGGCCACGATATCCGCGTTGAAACCGCCGCCGGACAAATGAGCCTGCATGTCACCGACGACGAGCAAGTCACCGTGGACATGGGCGCACCGCGCTGGGCGCCGAAGGACATTCCTCTCAACGCTAGCGCCGAAGCAGACAACTACTTATTGATTGCAGACAACGACGCCTATGACGTCGGCGCCGTCGGCCTCGGTAATCCGCACTGCACCCTATTGGTGGAGAACGTCGATACTGCAGCAGTTGAAACCATCGGTCCCTTGCTCGAGTCCCATAGCCAGTTTCCACAACGGGTCAATGTCGGCTTTATGCAAATCGTCGATCGCAACCATATTCGTCTGCGGGTATACGAACGCGGCAGCGGCGAAACACTCGCCTGCGGCTCCGGCGCCTGCGCCGCCGTGGTGATTGGTCAGCGCCGTGGCTTCTTGGCAGAAAGCGTGCGCGTCGACTTACCCGGCGGCTCACTAACGATCACCTATCGCGGCACGGGGGGCATTCTAATGACAGGCCCTGCTACGCACGTTTATGATGGGGAGATTACGGTTGAAGGCAACGGCCACTAACAAAATGCGGTTAAGGAAGAAACAATGAGCGAAGACAAAGCCGTCAATGCAGATCAAGTAGCGGCCTGGCTGCGCGACCACAAAGACTTCTTTCAGCATCGACCCGAGCTGCTTGAACTAATCCGCCTGCCAGACCCACGCGGCCAAGCAGTCTCCTTGCTGGAACGCCAAGCACAGATTCTGCGCGAGCGTAATGAAGAGCTGCGCAGCCGACTCAACCAGCTCATTGATGTGGCGCGCGAGAACGACGGCCTGTTCGAAAAGACCCGCCAACTGACGCTAGCCTTGATCGAACAGCGCAGCCCTGAACAACTGTTCCGCACCCTCGTTGATCGCCTCCGCGCCGACTTCGGTTCCGACGCCGTCACGCTGATTGTTTATGACCGCGACTTAAAGCTCACCGGCGAACTGCGTCAACATATTCGCTGCCACGCTTATGTGGATTTGCACGAAGCACTGCAAAGCATGCTACGTAGCGGCAATGCATTTTGTGGCGTCCTCCGTCCGGCGGAACTTGAACAACTGTTTCCAGAACAAGATGGCGACGTTCGTTCTGCCGCCATGGTGCCGCTGGAATTTAATGGCCGCCAAGGATTGCTCGCCATCGGCAGCCACGACGCGCAACATTTCCGCAGCTCCCTCGGCACTTTGTTTGTGTCCCATATCGGCGAAGTCTTAGCGCGACGCTTGGCGGAGTTGTTAAAGAATCACAACAAGCTCGAAGCCAAACGCGCTTAACCGATTGGCCGAGCACAGCCCTTCTAGGGGCTTGCTCGGAAGCGACGCGCCCCAAACAAAAGAATTCGCCTGCAAGCAGCCTCCCACAAGACTCGACTCCGATTGAGAGGCGGCCGATTCTTGCCGTTGTTTTGGGGAGGTTGCATGGAAACCCTCCCAAGAAAAAGAGTTCGTCTGCAAGCAGCTTCCCACAAGGCTCGGCTCCGATTGAGAGGCGGCCGATTCTTGACGTTGTTTTGGGGAGGTTGCATGGAAACCCTCCCAAGAAAAAGAATTCGCCTGCAAGCAGCTTCCCGCAAGGCTCGACTCCGATTGAGAGGCGGCCGATTCTTGCCGTTGTTTTTGTGGGAGGTTGCTTGCAAGCGATCGGCCTTTGATAGAAACGTTCGCCAGTAAGTAACCTCATGCATCAATCCGGCGCGCTATCCGCGCCTAAGCTTTACTGTTACGCTTTTGCCATGCTCGAAAATCTCAACGCCGACATTGATGGGTTCCTACACCATATCGTCACCGAACGACGCTTGTCCGCGCACACCGTTGACAATTACGGTCGCGACTTGCATCAATGCGCCGACATTTTACGCGAGAAAAAATTCTCCGCTTGGTCAGAGGTATCCGCCAGCGAAGTCCGAGTGCTCGTTGCCACCCTGCACCGGCGCGGCAAAGGCGGAAAATCTATTCAACGAGTACTCTCTTCGCTGCGAACTTTTTATCGCTGGTTGCTGCGCGAAGGCCGCACAAAAGATAACCCCGCCGATGGCATTCGCGCGCCCAAATCGGGAAGACGCTTACCGCACACCCTCGATGTGGACCAGATCAGCACGCTGCTCGACAATCATCACGATGACGATCCGTTACAGCTGCGCGATCAGGCCATGATGGAAATGGTGTATTCCTCTGGGCTACGTTTAGCCGAGCTGCTGAGCCTCGATATCGACACCATTGATTTTCGCGAAGCCAGCATGGTGGTCACCGGCAAAGGCAGTAAATCACGACACCTTCCGGTGGGCTTACCGGCAATTTCCGCCGTCAAAAAGTGGCTAAGTGCGCGCACATTATTGGCGAAAAATCCTACCGAGAACGCGCTTTTTATTGGCCAGCACGGAAAACGGCTCAGCCCACGCTCAGTTCAACAGCGCTTTAAAAAAGCCGCCAGCGAAAATGGATTGGAACAACATCTTCATCCGCATATGCTGCGCCATTCTTTTGCCACGCACATGCTCGAATCGAGCGGTGATTTACGCGCCGTGCAAGAATTACTCGGCCACGCAGATTTATCCACCACGCAAGTGTACACACACCTAGACTTCCAACATCTCGCCAGCGTGTATGATTCCGCTCACCCTAGAGCGTCGAAAAAGAAAGATTCGTAAAAATCCTTCTCAAAAAACTGAACAGCCAAACAGAGTTTCGCCCTATGAGCGCCAGCTTTCAGACGAAAGGTTTGAATTTGATCTGGGCCTGATCGCTTACAAGCAAGCTCCCACAAGAACATCAGAACATCAAACCGCATTAACCCTATGGGAGCCTGCTTGCAGGCGGAAGGCTTGGGCTTGGGTTTGGGCTTGGGTTTGGGCTTGGGTTTGGGTTTGGGTTTGGGTTTGGGTTTGGGTTTGGGTTTGGG
>TARA_R110002073_G_scaffold332410_5_pt1 | contig 43931 bp, 39 predicted proteins | sample TARA_R110002073 | Tara Oceans TARA_R110002073 (sample SAMEA4397174) | marine metagenome | biome: Polar Biome; feature: [DCM] deep chlorophyll maximum layer (ENVO:01000326); material: water (ENVO:00002006), including particulate matter (ENVO:01000060) such as... | depth 40 m
GCCCGCTGTTGCACTAGCCGAGAGCAACGAGCCGCTGTCGATGCGAGAGCTCGAGCATCAACACATGCTGCACGTCTACGCGGAAACCGGTGGCAACGTATCGAAAACCGCACGTATCCTGGGAATCGACAGGCGCACCGTGCAGCGACATCTCGCGAGGCTTCGCGAGACCAAAGAAGAAGCGCCCGAGTAGGCCGTCGCTACGAGTCGTGGTAAATGCTGACAATGGCATTGAACGAGATTGAGGTAGCGCGAATACGTCGTGTGGCGAGGCAATTTCTAGAACGGCGAAGGCCGGAGCCTAGTATTCGGAACCAACTAGATTTGGATTTTCGAATCGAAAACCAAAGCGTGATCATTTTTGAGATTAGGCCGGTTTGGAATGACCCTAGCAAGACAGTCGAACCACAAATTGCCAAAGCGACGTTCGTGCGCAATCGCTCAATCTGGACAGTTTTCTGGCAACGTGCGGATCTAAAATGGCACCGATACCAACCCCTGTCTGAGGTAACGAATGTGGAAGAATTCTTTAAGGAGGTGGAAGCAGATCCATGCGGTTGCTTCTGGGGCTGAGCTTGCTTGCGATAAGCCAATCCGCAAATTAGGCCGACTGGCTCGAGGCATCTCCGACGAGAAAACTCGCCGATTGCAAGCGCAGATTTTGCTTCGGACGAGTTTTACCGGGTTTCAGATACTTGCGGTTTTGGCATTGTGACAGCTGTGTTTCAGACGATCTGAGGTAGCAAAACGTTGCAATCCGGAGTGCTCTCTTGGCCCGGATTCCAACCCCAAGACGCCAAGCATTTGCCACAATTGATGCTAAGTCGATGTATGGGTCTGGGGAAGAAATGGTGAATGGCGAGGCTCTTAACGCTGGCCTCGGCGAGGAAGATTCGCTGGTTAAAGCCGATCCAGCGCGCTTTCGCGACCCATCGCTGTACTTCAATCGGGAGCTTAGCCTGCTCGAGTTCAATCGGCGGGTCTATGAGCAGGCCCAAGATCCAACCGTTCCGCTCTTGGAGCGATTGCGATTTCTCTGCATCGCAAGTTCAAACCTCGACGAGTTCTTTGAGATTCGCGTTGCGGGCTTAAAGAAGCATGTCGAGCTTGGCACCGCCTACTCGCCGGCCGACAAGAAAACTGCCGGTGCAGTTCTGCACGAGATTCACGAGAGCGCCGGCGCGTTGGTCGAGGCGCAATACCAACTGCTCAATCAAGAGCTTTTTCCTGCACTCGCAAGCGAAGACATTCACTTTCTTAAGCGCGATGTTTGGAGCAAGGCGCAGCGCGACTGGATTCGCAACTACTTCGAAACCCAAGTGCTGCCGATCCTAAGCCCAATTCGGCTCGACCCATCGCATCCATTTCCAAGAGTTCTTAACAAGGCTCTTCATTACATTGTCACGCTTGGTGGCATTGATGCCTTTGGACAAGCGGGCGGGCGAGCGGTCTTGCAAGCACCACGAGTGTTGCCACGATTCATTCGTCTGCCGGACGAGGTGTGCACAAGCGGCAACAACTTTGTCTTTCTCACCTCGATCATTCACGCCAATGTCGAAGCGCTCTTTCCCGGCATGGAAGTTACCGGCTGTCATCAGTTTCGCGTGACTCGCGACTCTGATCTTATGGTCGATGAAGAGGAAATTGACGATCTAAAAGCCGCTCTCGAAGGCGAGCTTAATGCGCGTCGCTTTGGCGGTGCTGTTCGTCTCGAAGTAGCCAATACCTGTCCCGAGCCTATCGTCGAATTTCTCTTAGCGCGCTTCGATCTTGAAGGCGACGATCTCTATCGAGTGCAAGGTCCGGTGAATCTCGCAAGGCTCATCTCGGTCCCCGACCAACTCGCAAGACCCGACCTTAAATACCCGCCTTTTGTGCAAGGCACACCGGAACGCGCAAGCCAAGACGGCGACTTGTTTCGGCGAATCTCCGATGATGATGTTCTTGTGCATCATCCGTATGAGAGTTTTTCTGTAGTTCTCGATTTTGTGCGGCAAGCGGCCAACGATCCAGACGTTGTGGCGATTAAGCAGACCCTCTACCGCGCCGGCGCCGAATCTGCCTTAGAAGACCTGCTCTATGATGCGGCTCTCGCAGGCAAAGAAGTCACGGTGGTTGTCGAGTTGCGTGCGCGCTTTGATGAAGCGGCCAATATCTCCCTTGCCGAACGCCTGCAAAGCGCCGGCGCCCACGTTGTCTACGGAGTGGTTGGCTACAAGACCCATGCAAAGATGCTGATGGTGGTGCGCCGCGAAGGCAATCGCCTTCGACGATACGTGCACTTGGCAACTGGCAACTACCACGCAAAGACAACGCGTATGTACACCGACTTTGGGCTCTTCACCGCAGAGCCAACGATGTGCAAAGAGGTGCATGACATCTTCTTGCTACTTACATCGGTGAGCCAGGCTCCAAAGCTCGAGCAACTGCTGTGCTCGCCATTTACCCTCTACGAAGGCCTGCTCGAGAAGATTCGCTTTGAGGCCAAGAATGCTCGCAAGGGCAAAAAGGCGCGCATCATTGGCAAGATGAACTCGCTAGTCGACCCTGGAATCATTGCTGCGCTCTACGAAGCATCCTGCGATGGCGTCGAAATCGATCTCATTATTCGCGGTGTCTGTTGCCTGCGTCCAGGCGTCGTTGGCGTCTCCGACAAAATCCGTGTTCGCTCGGTCGTTGGACGCTTTCTCGAGCACACTCGCATCTTCTACTTTGAGAACGCTGGCGACCCCGCGGTCTTTTGCTCAAGTGCCGACTGGATGCCGCGCAATCTTCACAAGCGCGTCGAGGCGTGCTTTCCCGTCAACAATCCCGAGTTGCGCGATCGGGTGATTGACGATGGGCTTCTAAGCTACCTAAGCGACAACACGCAGACGTGGCATTTGCGCGAAGACGGCAGCTATCACCGGCCGACAACACGTAGTGAGCCGGCCTACTCGGCACAGAGTGATTTGCTGCGTCGCTTGGGTGACTAGCGCCCGATTCGTTGACATTGATTGGCTCTTGCTTAGCAGAGCGGCCCCTCGGGTTCTCGAGTTGTCGTAGACTCTTGCACCATGAGCGATACGCCAACCCAGCACGCAATCGACTACATCGAATTCACCATGAGCGACTTGGCGGCTGCCAAAACGTTCTACGGCAGCGCCTTTGGTTGGGAGTTCACCGACTACGGCCCCGAATATGTTGGCATTAAAGGCGAGCCTCGCGAGATGGGCGGCTTTGCAAAGGGCGAGCCCGTACCTGGCGGCGTCTTAGTTGTCTTGTACTCGGCAAACCTCGACGAGACACTAGGGGCCGTGCGCAAAGCTGGTGGCAAAATCACCAAAGAGCCCTTTCGCTTTCCAGGCGGACGCCGCTTTCACTTTGCCGATCCAAGCGGCAATGAACTGGCTGTGTGGACTCAGGGGGAGTAGGTAGAGTTCTGACGCCTATTCGCCAAACGTCCTCTTCACATTGGCGAAAGCATCGCTCATTTAGTCGATCCCACGCAGCTCATAGGAAGACACGCCGAGAACGAAGGTGAAATGGGTCGTGAAAAGAAATTGTCGTTTCGAGCAACAGGCTGGCACGTTGATCGTCTCACTGAGCTACAAGCGAAAGGGGTTGCTGAAGGGCAGCCTCCTAGAAGTATGGGAACGGTGATCCGCGAGGCAATAGCTCTGCTGTGGGAGCAGCATTGTAAGGATGCGAGCAGCGAGCAATCGGACTAAGGAGCGCTCGACGGAGCGGTGTCATCGGGTTCCTTGTCATGTTTCCGAAAGAAGCGATCTATCTCGTTCTTAGTATCGCGAACACACATTGCCGGTGAGCTGTCATCGTCCAAAGAGACAAGACCTGGCTCTCCACATATCCAACCCTCTTCGCATGCCGTGTTTTGATCGCAACGCTGGTAGCAGGCTGGCGTTAGTGCGTCTTGCGTGTTGCCGCAAGCCAGCCCCTCTCCACACTCCGAAGATGCATCGCACGCCTGCATGCAAGAGGTGACAGAAAGGTATGCTGATGAGCTATGCACCACACACGCGCTGCCTTCGTCGCAGCCAGTGCGCAAGCAGCCCATCGTCTCGGGGGCAACGCAATGCCCGATTTCACGCTCGGTATTACAGATCGTTGTGTCAGGGCAGTCGCTGTCGGCTTCGCAAAATGGCACGCACTGACGCATGCCGCCGGCAAAGCCAAAGCATCGGGCAGTCGCTCCGCAGTCATCGTCGACTTCACATGAGAGCGGAGAGCACTCGCCGTTAAGACAGTGCAAGCCAACGTCGCAAAGCCCAATGTCATCGAACTCGGAGTGCCCGCAAGGCTCACCGGTTGAGCGGCGACCAGCCTGTGCGCAGATATAGATGTTTCCTTCTAGGCGGCTTACAAATCTGCAAGTTGCGTCTGGGCTGCATAACGGCGAGTCTACATGCTTTCCTCACCTGCGATTGCGGTCGCAGATAAGAGGTTTGGCGTTGCACGCGAGCGTCGCATACACTGTGCAGGCCCAAGCGTAGATGAATAAGCGCCAGGTAATCGTGAGTCTCTATGCTTAGAATACCTCTTAGTCTCGTATTGTTGGGTGCAAGCGTGGCCTGTGCGATCACTGCAGCTTGCAGTGATCCTGCCCTTGCAACGCGATCTGGTGGAAACGTCTGGATCGATGCCGACCCAGCCATTGGGCTTAGGTTGCACGATGTCGATGATGGCTGGGCCTTTGTGCACGCTTTCGAGGCCTTTCCCGGTTCGGTGAAAGGAATCTCGCTTGGCCATGGCAACACCGAAAGCTTGGAGTATCAGGAGCGCATCACCCGCGAGCTTGTCAAAAACTTTGCGCCAAACTCGCCGCCGATCTTTGTTGGAGCGGCATCCGCAGACGACCGCGGCGAAACCGATGCATCAATCGCGTTGGCAGCAGCCCTCGCCAAAGAGCCGCTCACGCTCTTAACGATGGGCCGCTTAACCAACATCGCAACCACCCTGCGCCTGCATCCCGAGTTGCGCTCGCAAGTTGCAGAGTTGGTGATTCTTGGCGGCCGCCGCGAAGCCTCGATGCCAAGCTTCGGCGACCCACCGCTTGTGCTGCCCGATAGCAACGTCGAAGGCGACGCCCAAGCTGTCGAAGAATTGATGGCCTCAGGCATCCCGATCACCCTCATTCCAAACGAGCTCACAACACAGATCGTTATTACCGAAGCCGACCTCGCGACTCTTGCAGAAGCTGGCAACGCAGGCCCATACCTTGGCGACATCTCCCGAGACTGGTGGGCATTAAACGACGCCATCTTTGGCCTCGGCGGCTTCTTCCCCTACGACCTCTTTGTCACCATGTACGCTGACGACCTCTTGCGCCCGAGTATCACCTGTTCCGACGAAGCCCTCGAAGTTGTCTACGGCCCCGACGAGAGCTTCAAGAACCGCGAAGAAATGGTCCTGCGCCTACAAGTGCCAACCGACGGCCAAGGCACCCGCCGCGGCCGCTACTGCCACACCCTCGCAGATGGAGCGAAGGCGCTTGCACTGCGGCGACTGGTTGGCGAGTAGCGTCGCGACGCTGATCGGTGTTTATCTGAATGTGCTCTTGCACGAGTGAGCACGTCAAGTCTGCAGCGATTAGCCGCCGAACTTCCGTGGGGATAACTACTAGGGAATCGTTAAAGTTCTTTGGTCGAGACAGGCAAGTTCTTAGGAAGTTGCCCAATGAGCTTTGTCGTACGTACTCTTGATTTGTGTCCATCAATAAACTTTCGTCAAGGCTGCAGACCGTTGCAATTGTCGCCGTGTTCACTGGTTGCGCAACGACGCTTCCTCTTAAAGCCGATGCTCCGCTTCCCGAGACGGAGATGGGCGTGGCAGATTTCTCCGACATCTACAACGATCGGTCAACGACGCAATCCGTTTACCCGCTAGGCGGAGCTACGCGGCTCTATCAAGAATCGATGGCTCGGGTTCTTGTGAGTCCCAACGCGCTGTTTGAAGCATCGCGAAATTCGGGTGACGAGCCTGTGACTGTCAATCCTGCGGGAGCTACGTTGCCTGAGCCGGCACTTGCCAACGCACTTGGTAAGCCAATTGAGATTCGGCTGTCTTCTCTTCTACTGGATTATCTTGCCAAGAAGGGCAGCATTCTTGTGACACCAGCCATTCTCAGCAGCTGGCGATGCCTGGATGCTCCGAAGCCCTGTTCCACCGGATCGTGGCTTGAGCGAACGTTGGCCGCTCCCAAGGGCAGTGACTCAGATAGCTCGGTTCCTACAGTTGCATTTGCTGTGCGCGAACTCGGAATTGTCTTGCGCAAGGTTCCTGTTGTAGCGGAGCGCAAAAAGGGAGATCGAATTAGTTTTAGACCTCGGCGTAATGAAGAAGAGACCTCTGCATGCGGAGAAGTGGAACTCTGGGTTCCAACGGTGGTGTTCTCTGGTGAGATTGTCTCGGTGCAAGATGGCAGGCTCATTGCGCGGGTTCACGAAGAACAGGTTCCTGAAGTTGATGTTGCTCAGCATGCAGCCATCGACATCGTAAAGTGGAAGGCGGTCCGCCGCGCTGCGTATCGAAAACAACGCAGAACTGAGCCGGTGCGCAATACTCGGTACACGTACGTTAAGAAGTGGCTACGGCAACCCGTCTACTGCAAAGAGGCTCTTCGGTCCTACCGCCGAGTGTTGAGTCGTGTTGAACGCTCGATGCGCAGGCAGCTACCAAAGACCGTCTCAGGTTTGCTGAGCAAAGGCTTGGATGAACTTTATCGTCCTCCTGGTGCGACGCCTTCTTGGGCGAGCGAGCCGAAGTAGAGCTTGTCGCGGCCGCCTCGCGCGCCGCTACGGAAGCTCGTCCAAGATTCGCTCGGCGCGTTTGCGCAGGGCGGGGTTCTTGGTGTCGTCGACGTAGCGCTGCACGAAGGGGCGGGCGTTTGCGCCGATATCGCGTATAAGAAAATCTCTGGCGCGCCAGCTTTGTGACTTGCTCGATAGCGCTCGCAGGGCATCGTGAACGATCGGTGGGTGGGACTGGTAGGCGGGGTTTAGGCGAATGGCATCGCGGTAGGCGGCAAAGCCGTCCTGCCACCAGTTGCGGGCAAAGAGTTTGCGACCCTGGAGGTAGGCGAGGTACGCCGATGAGGGGTGGGCTGTGCGCAGTTTTGTGAGCTCGCGAGTTGTGCTTGACGAGCTGCCTTTTTGCAGTCGGCGGATGAGCTTTGCGTCCAGGCTATCCTCGGGCTCTTCTAGGTTTTGGTCGTCACGCGCTGGCGCCGGCGCCGCTTTCGTCGTCGCTTCCGCTTCCGCTTCCGCTTCCGCTTCCGCGGGCTCTACGGCTTTGGGCACAGCGCTTTGCGCGGCCGCGATCGTGTCGCTCGTTGTTTGGCTAGGCGTTGTGGATTCGTCTTCGCCGTTTGAGGTGAGCGCTAGTGCGAGTAGTCCCGCCGCTGCGGCTGCCACCACGAGAAACCACTTTGCCCGCGAAGGCGTTTGCGTCGCTTGCACAAACTCGGGCGGCGGCTGCAGGACTGCAGCGTCGGGCCTAGCCGGCGGCATCGACATGTGCTCCTCGCTAAACTCGCTTCCCACCAGGGCAAGCTCTTCGATGAGTTGGCTTAGGCTTGTGCGCGTTTGCGGATCTTTGCCCATCGTTCGACTAAGACAATCACTTAGGCTTGCAGGAAGGGCAGGGACCAAGTCGCTTGCCCGCGGCGCGTCATCTTGTGTAATGCGCAAGGCCATCTGCAGGCGGGTTCCCGAGCCAAAGGGTTTTTGCCCAGTCAAGGCCTCAAAGAGTGTGGCACCAAGGCCGTAGACGTCCGAGGCTGGGCCAAACTCGCTTTGCTCAAGAGCTTCTGGCGCCGAGTAGGCGGGGGTTCCAAGATAGTCGCCTACTTCGGTGAGCGACGAGCCCTCCATGCGTGCAATGCCAAAGTCGGCAAGCTTCCATTCGCCCGACGAACCGGAAAGCACGTTGGCCGGTTTAAGGTCGCGATGGATAATGTTTTTTGCGTGGGCTGTTACCAGGGCGTTGCCGATTTGAATGCCCAAGGTACAAACTTCTTTTGTCGAAAGCGCACCTCGGGTTTTAAGAATGTCCGCAAGCGATTGCCCATCGACAAACTCCATCACCAAGTAGGGCGCGTCGTCTTCGGTGCCCATGTCAAAGAGCGGAACGATGTTGGCTTGGGCAAGCGACGCAACCGCGCGAGCCTCGTTAAAGAAGCGCTCGCGATACTCGGCACTGGCTGCAAACGATGCCGTCATCACCTTCACCGCCACTCGGCGGTTGAGCATGGCGTCTTGCGCTTCATAGACCGCGCCCATGCCGCCTCGGCCAATCTCGCGAACAACCTTGTAGCGCCCAAAGCTCTTGCTCTTTGGCCGCTCTTGTATGGTGGGGGAATCTCCCAAGACCTAAGAGACTAACTTGTGTTGTCGGGGAGTCGCCAGTGGCCAATGTAGGCGATGCGTGACGGCGTGGTGCTAGGCTACATTGGCATGCGTCTAGTACTTATCTGCGTCGGGCTGCTTGGCGCGTGTTCCCAGAGGGCGGCTCAAGATAGCAACGCCAAAGCGCAAGACGAGCCTGCCCGCCAGCCGGTGCAAAGCACAGCGCTAAACACGGCACCCGCCCTACCACCAGCGAGCCTCGACGATGCCGCCGTGCCCCCTGCGGAGCGACGACTCGAGCCTGCGCCCGGTTGGAATCCCTCTCATGCAACGTTGCGACTGTTGCGAAAAATTGGCGAAGGAGACTGGACGCTTACCCCCTTCATCAATGCCAAGCGGGGCGTCTTTGTCTATCGGGAATCTCTTTCTTGGCAAGAGAATACCGCGGTTTCAGAATTGTTCTGTCCGCCGCTAAGCCGGTCTCAAACCACGCAACTGCTGTCATTCTTCAAGCTTGTCGACAAGCGTCTCGAAGATGCTACCGGGACAGATATGGCCTCGTGCAAGAACACTCCGCGTCCTCCAAGGTGCACATCGCAGATGACGGGAGAGTACGAATCGTCACTTTCCTTCTTCTTTGCCGACGGCGTGCGCGGTATCGAGCTAGACGCCATCTTCGAGATTGACATGGAGTTCGCTGCCACAAACACTGAGGTGATTGGTGCAAAGAAGCTTCGGAGCGCGGAAGCTGCCTGGAAGAAAGCACGTTTGGGCGGATGCCAAACCACCGGGCAATAGCAGCTCGCCCAAACTGGATACGTAAATCTTCTGAGTCCGATTCGCCCCTTTGGTTTGTGCAATCGCCGCCATCCCAAGCGTGTGGGGAGGTTTTATCACCAAGGTCACCAAGCAAAGTGCCCATCGGGTGCGCCGAGGCGTGCTGCTAGGCCTGTGCGACCGTGAGTCGCGTGCATTGTTGATACAGTCTCGGCTCGATGTTTTATCATCCACTATTCACGCTGGCGATTGTGCTCATGTCTGGAATGCTAGGCGGCGAGCTCATGAGCCGGCTCAAGCTGCCGCGTGTTACTGGGTGGATCATAACGGGAATTGGCCTTGGCGCTCTGCAACTCGATGCGCTGGCCCTCGATACCCTGCGAGGCTTTTACCCGTTTACCGATTTTGTCTTGGGCTACATCGCCTTCACGGTTGGCTCGCACCTAAACATCAGCCAGCTTCGCAACGCCGGCAAGAGGCTCTCGCTTCTCATACTCACCGAGGCAACAATCACGCCGGCGATTGTTGTCTTTGCCATGTATGGCATTGGCGGGTTTCCCATTGCGGTCTCGTTTGTCTTTGCGGCCATCGCAGTCGCGGGCGCTCCGGGTACAACGGTGCTTGTGGTACGCGAGGCGAGGGCTAGTGGTGTCTTCGTAAAAACTCTCATTGCAGCCGTCGCACTTATCGATGTCGTTGCGGTCACCTTGTTTGCCATTGTCGATACCGAGATGTCTTCGGGCGCACCGATTACTGGACCTGGGTTTATTCTTACCGCCTTTCCCTATGCGCTTAAGGCGCTGGCAATTGCCACGGCCATCGGTGTCTCGGTTGCCCTTAGCGTTATCGTGCTGGTGCGTACCGTCTTTGGCCCAAAGATGATTGGTGCCACGATGGTCGCCTCGATTGTTATTGCCTGGGGCGTCTCGGTGCAGTTCGATGTCTCGAGCATTCTCACCTGCACGGTCGTAGGAATAACTCTGGGAAACTTGATTCACGATCAAGAACGAGCTGGCGAAGCCTACGTAAACAACTTCGGCGACATTCTTTTTACCGCCTTCTACACCCTGGCAGGAATCCGTCTCGATTTTGGCAGCGTGATTCCCCTTGCCGGCATGGTGGCGCTCTTCTTTGGTGCCCGCGTGCTTGGCAAAGTCATTTCGTCCTACGTCTCGATGTCGCTGGCGGGTGCGGTTAAGAGTGTTCGCCACTACCTAGGCTTTGCCCTTGTGCCCCACGGAGGCGTTGCAGTCGGCATCATGCTCTTTACCCAAAACGAGCCGATGCTTGCCGAATACGCTGATGTTATCCTATCTGTTGGTTTGGCTGCACTTGCTGTTAACCAGCTCATTGGCCCGTCTGCTGCCCGTATGGCCCTTGGTAAGGCAGGGGAGACCGGCCGAGACCGTCCGCGCCTTCTCGACTTTTTGCGCGAGCAAGACATCGCCATCAACTTTAAGGCCAACGACAAAGAAGAGGCCATTCGCAAACTCACCGATGTGCTCTATCGGACGCACAGCGTTGACATGGACAAGGACGAATTTGTGCAGGCCGTTCTCAATCGAGAAAACGATGTCTCGACCTGTCTTGGCCGTGGGTTCATGATTCCCCACGGAGCCGTTACCGATCCGGATGCACCCATTGTTGGGGTGATGGGCGTAAGTGCGGAGGGCCTCGATTTTGAGACGCCCGATGGCAAGCCTGTGCACGCCATTGTGCTGCTAGCAACCTCGCACAAAGACAGGCCACGACATCTCGAAGTACTGGCCGCCTTCTCGCGAGCCTTGCACGATCGAAACACGGCCGAGCAGCTGTACAACGCCAATAGCGCGGCTCATGTCTACGAGATGATCCACTCGAGCGATGCCGAAGACTTTAACTACTTCATCGACGACATGGCCGACGAAAAAGAGGCTGCGGCCTAGGCTGTGCCCCCAACAAAGGGGGCTAGGCAAACAAAGGGTAGGGCAAACGAAGCCGAGCCGCCTACCAGCGGTCTTGGATGTTCTTCATAAACTCGTAAGGGTAGCCAAGTGTTGGCGCTGATGCTTCGTCAAGCGTCGCTACGTGTTCTTCTGAGAGTTCGATCGCAGCGGCTGCAGCGTTGTCATCAAGCTGGGCCACCGAGCGGGCTCCAAAGAGAACCGAGCTAACCTGGGGCTTGGTGAGAAGCCAAGCGAGCGCGACTCCTGAGGGCGATGCCTCAACGGCTTTGGCGACTCCTTCGAGCGCTGCCAAAATCTTCCAGTTGCGCTCGTTGTCAAAGCCTTGGTAGCGCGACTCCCATTTTGCCAAGCGCGAGCCCTTTGGAGCGCTTTGCCCCTGCTGGTATTTGCCCGAGAGAAAACCGCCAGCCAAAGGCGACCAAGGAAGAATTCCCATGCCTCGCTCGCGACAAAGAGGCACGTGCTCGCGTTCCAAATCACGCACAACCAAGCTGTACTGCGCCTGCAGCGAGACAAAGCGCTCGAGGTTCTTGGTATCCGAAATCCACTGAGAGTTGGCAAGCCGATAGGCGGCGTAGTTTGAGGCGCCGATATAGAGCACCTTTCCCTGGCGTACAAGGTCGTCAAGTGCTCGCAAGGTCTCTTCCTCGGGGCAGGTGATGTCCTGCATGTGAATCTGGTAAAGGTCGATGCGATCGGTCTTTAGGCGGCGCAGCGAGTCTTCTACGCAGCGCATGATGCGATGGCGAGACGCTCCGGTATTGTTGGGTGGATCGCCCATCTTAAAGCGAAACTTGGTTGCAAGCACCACGTCGTCTCGCCGCCCGCGCTCTTCAAACCAGTTGCCAATTACGCGCTCGGAGAGGCCATCTTGGCCATAGACGTCGGCTGTGTCGAAGAAGTTGATGCCAAGCTCAAGCGCCTTGTCCATGATCGCAAAGGATGTCGCATCGTCGCAGCCAACCGAGTGCATAAACGAGTTTTCGTCGGCCTCTCCAAAGGTCATTGTGCCAAGGCACAGCTCAGAGACTTTGACACCTGCAGAACCGAGATTTCGATATTTCATATTCCGTGGAACCTAGCACTGCTGCATGCCTTTGCTAGCATCGAGAGTGAATGGCAAAACTAGACGCCTACACGGTGGATTTGGTCGAACAGGCTAGGCTTGGAAAGCTGGATCCGGTGATTGGGCGAGACCCGGAGATGCGCCGGGCCATGCAAATCTTGGGGCGTCGCACAAAGAACAATCCCGTTCTTATCGGCGAGCCAGGCGTTGGCAAAACCGCGATCGTCGAGGGGCTTGCATCGCGCATTGCAGATGGGGCCGTTCCCGAAAGCCTTAAGGCCAAGCGCATCCTGTCTCTTGATTTGGCTCAGCTGCTCGCGGGCACCCGCTACCGAGGTGACTTTGAAGAGCGCCTTAAAGAGGTTGTCGGTGGCGTAATGGCCGATCCCAACATCATCCTCTTTATCGATGAGTTGCACGCAGTGATTGGCGCCGGCTCGGGAAAAGGTGCTCTGGACGCGGGCAACATGCTTAAGCCGGCACTTGCGCGCCGCGAGTTCTCTTGCATTGGCGCCACCACAACGGCCGAGTACGAGGCCTACGTAGCAAAAGACAAAGCCCTCTCGCGCAGGTTTCAACCCGTGCGCGTGCCAGAGCCAAACTTTGAAGATGCACTTGTCATCTTGCGAGGCACTGTCGAGCGTTACGAGTCGCATCACCGAGTTCGCATTGCCGATGCTGCACTAATCGCCGCCGTTCGCATTGCAAGTGCGCATATCCACGATCGCTTCTTGCCCGATAAAGCCATCGACCTTGTGGACGAAGCGGCAAGCCAGCTAAAGCTCGAACTCGAAAGTGTTCCCGAAGAAATTGCTGTTGCTCAAGAGCAACTCATTCGCCTGCGCATCGAGACCCGCGCAAAGCGATCCGAGCACGGGCAGCGCTCGGCCGCCTACCAAGAGCTAAAAGACAAGACCGACTCGCACGACAAGCGCGTGCAATGGCTAACCGCCGAGTGGGATAGCCAAAAGCAAACCGTCTCGCGCATTCGCGAATTGCTGGCCGAAGAGGAAGGGCTGCGCACAGAAGAGGAGCAGTCGCGTCGCTCCGGAAAGCTCGATAGAGCAGCGCATCTAGCCTACGTTGAGTTGCCCAAAGTGAGCCTTGCTATCGAGAATCTTGAAACCGAGCTTCATGAGGCCTCGGAGGGCAAGTCGCTGATGCGCGACTCGGTTCGTGTCGAAGATATCATCGGCGTTGCGGCGATTTGGACAGGCGTTTCCGTAGACGAGCTACAGGCAACCGCCGATGCTGTAGAAAATGAAGACTAAGTAATTATCTTAATTATCTTAGAGATGGAGCGAGCGCTTGGTGTGGCGAGCGAGAAACGTGGCGATGACTTCGTTGGTTAGCGCATCGCGCTGCTCTGGTCCCAAGGGCTCTTCAAAGATCTGTGGCCAAAAGACCGTACCTGCAACCATGCCCCAAAAGAGCTTTGACGAAAGTGCTGGATCCGGCACCCGCATCCGCCCGGCGGCATGCGCTTGTTCAAGCCAGGTAACCAGCGCCGCTTCGCCATCGCCGGCCTTTTCCATGGTTGCTTTGGCGCGTTCGGGTTGCTGAATCGCGATTCCCAAAACAACTTTCACTAGCGCCAACCACTGTGGGTCATCGACAATCGATGTCTTCGCAAGCGCAAACGAGTGCAACTGGGATTCAAGCGATCGCTCTGGGTCCCACAAGATTTGCTTGCGCGCCATCACCGCTTCTAAGAGTTTTTCGATAACGGCCTGGAAGAGGGCGTCCTTGCTTCCAAAGTGGTTGTAGATGGTGCGCTTAGAAACGCCGCTCACCTCGGCAATGCGGTCCATGCTAGCCATCTCAAATCCCTCGAGACGAAACACCTCCACTGCCCCCGCGAGGATCTCTCCGCGCTTTTGTTTCTGCCGCTGCTCACTCACTGCTTGACATCATAACGTCTAACACTACACTGTGTAGTGTAATTGCGAATTGACGTAATTACAGCACTATACGGAGATATCGATGACTTGGAACGCAGATCAAATCCCCAATCAGGACGGACGAGTGGCAATTGTGACCGGGGCCAATTCTGGCATTGGCTTGGTGGCAGCCCAGACGTTGGCAAGCAAAGGCGCTCGCGTGATTTTGGCGTGTCGCAGCGAGGAGCGGGCGAATGCCGCGCTTGCAAAAATTCGCAAGGCAAACCCCGAGGCCCAAGTTGAGTATCGGCACCTCGATCTCTCCAGCTTGGAATCGGTGCAAGCCTTTGCTACCGAGATTCTCGCAAGCGAGAAGAAGCTCGATCTGCTTATTAATAACGCCGGTGTCATGATGCCGCCAAAGCGCAGCGAAACCGCTGACGGCTTTGAATTGCAGTTTGGTGTGAATCACCTTGGCCATCAAGCGCTCACCGCGTTGCTTGTCGAGCGCATCAACGAAACGCCTGGTTCGCGCATTGTCAATGTGGCAAGCCAAGCGCACAGAGGCGGAAAAATCGACTTTAGCGATTTGCAGTGGCAGGACCGGGGCTACAAGAAAATGGCCTCGTACGGCCAAAGTAAGCTTGCGAATCTGCTCTTTACCTTCGAGCTTGACCGAAGGCTAAAGGCTACGGGGCATGAGACAAAGTCTGTTGCAGCGCACCCCGGTTGGACTGCAACCGACTTGCAGCGCCACAGCCTTAGTGCGCGGATTTTTAATCCGCTCTTGGCGATGAAACCCGAGCAGGGCGCACTGCCAACGCTTCGCGCTGCAACCGACCCTGCCGTGAAAGGCGGCGAGTACTTTGGCCCGTGCGGCGTGCTTGAGATGCGCGGCAACCCTGTGGAAGTTGGCAGCTCAAAGCGCGCTCAAGACACCGAGAGTGCCGCAAAGCTGTGGGAAGTGAGCGAAGAGCTCACTGGCGTGCGCTTCGCCAGCTTGTAGGCGTGCATCTCTCTGCAGAGCTTGCAGACATCTGCAGTTCTCGCAGAGGGGGCTGCAGTTCTCGCAGGAGATTGGAACCTCACGTCACAATAGTTTCAGTGACTTGTGTGGCCTTTGCGCTTGGCACCAGCCTTGCTCTAGATAGAACCGAACCCAAACAAGGAGCTATCCAATGAGCACATACAATAAGAAATTTTCTAAGCGGGCCGGCCTACTGCTCGCGCTCCCTCTTACCTTTGGCTTGGCTGGTCTCGCCATTGCTCGTCCCGGTGGCGGCGGTGGTCGAGGAGGTCCCGACGCAGAGCGAGGGCCGATGACAGCGCAGATGCAACAGTGCCGCGCCGAACATAAAGCAAAGAAGCTAACGGCTCTTGATGCCGATAACGATGGCACGATTTCCCGTGCAGAGCGCAAGGCCGCTCATGAGAGTCGCAAAGCCGCACAGCTTGCCGAATACGATACGGATAAGAGCGGCGACTTGAGTGAGGCCGAGCGCAAAGAGGCGCATCGCGATCGGATGGTCGAGAAGTTTGAACAACTCGATACCGATTCAAATGCCGAAGTGAGTCTTGCCGAAGCGGAAGCGAGCTGCAGCCCGATGGGACGCCACTTTGCCAAAGCCGACGCCGATGGCAACGGTTCGGTCACCTGGGCCGAGTTTGAGGCAAGGGCCAAGAACCACAAGCGCGGTCGTCGCGGCGGCAAGCGCGGTCACGGTAAGGATGGCAAGCGCGGTGGTCATGGAAAGCACAAGGCCGCCAAAGAAGCCATCTAGTAGCAAACGTTGAAAACCCGCACGAAAGGCGGCCCGCAGGCGGAACCGACTCTCCCTCGGCTCCGCAGGCGGGTCGCCTTGTTCTACAATCCCCTCGAATGGAGTACTCGTGACAGCTCGAAAATCAGTTCTCCATTGGAGCCGCTGGGTGCTTGTCGGCACCATTGTCTTCATGGGCGCAGCGTTGTTGCTAACGGTGTGGATTACATACCGCGGCGTGGGCAATGCCTCTCAGGCGTTGGTTCGTGGGCAAGCATCGGCCTTGCAAGCTGACCTGCGCGGTGAGTTTCGCTTTATGGAGGGCACGCCCACCAACGAGACCTTGGCAGAGATTCTTGCGACCTACCACGACTCTGGGCTGCGTTACATCGCAGCCGTCACGCGCAAAGGCTTCGTAGCCCAAGCCGGCTCTGGTGGGCATGACGATCCCAAAGTCTTGCTTCGCTCGGTGCGTCGAGGAGAGCCCACGACACACAATGGGCGAATACGACTTCTTCTTAGAACCCCTCGAGACCACTCGGACCGGCGTCGAGTTACCGGGCGTCAAAAAGGGCCGCCGCCAATCTATATTGAATTCATTCCAGAGGAGGCCATGGCACTGCGTGAGTCATCGACCCGCAGCTTGATGGTTGGCGCAGGTGCTGCGGCATTGCTGTTGCTTATGGCCGGCGTGTTGATGCGATGGTTTGTGCACCAAGACAAACTCCGTGCCCAACAAGAAGACGATCGTCGCCTAAAAAGCTTGGGCGAGATGTCTGCTGTCTTGGCGCACGAGATCCGAAACCCTCTTGCGTCGCTTAAAGGCAATGCACAAATTCTGGAGAAGCTCATTGCCAAGGAAGGCAACCCCGATAGTAAGTCGGCCGCAAAGGCACATCGGGTTGTTGGCGAGGCCAGTCGTATTGAGACTCTCATTAACGATTTGCTCAACTTTGCAAAGAGCGGAGAGTTGCGCCGGCTCGAAGTGGATCCGGCGGCACTTTTGCAATCCTGCGCCGCGAGCATTCCCGATGGGACTATCGAAGTGGATGTGAGTTCTGCGCCAAAGGCGTGGTCTCTCGATGAAGCTCGCATGCAGCAAGTGCTTAGTAATCTGCTCACAAATGCTGTGCAGGTGAGTGACAAGGTCTCGGCCTCGGTGAGCTGCGAGGGCAAGCAGCTTGTGTATCGGGTTCGCGACTATGGAAGCGGCTTAGACGAGTCGGATGTTGGCCAGCTTTTTGAGCCGTTTCACACCAAGAAGGTTAATGGAACAGGCCTGGGACTCGCGGTCGCAAAGCGTCTCGTCGAACTGCATGGTGGTACGATTGGCGCGAGCAACGCCGACGGTGGCGGCGCCGAGTTCCGCATTGAAATTCCCGCAGAGTAGTTAACATGGCAAGGATCTTAGTAACCGACGATGAAATTGGCATTAGAGAGTTTCTCTCAGATGCGCTGGAACTTGATGACCACGACCTAGGCGTTGCGGGCAGTGGCGAAGAAGCCATTGCCGAGCTAAAGAAACGCAGCTACGCGCTTCTTATTACCGACCTCAGCATGCCAGGCATGAACGGCATGGATTTGGTTCGCTGGGTTCGACGCGAACAACCCGAAGTCGAAGTCATTGTGCTAACCGCTCACGGCACCGTGGACAATGCAGTCGAGGCGATGAAGCTCGGTGCTTTCGAGTTTTTGCAAAAGCCGATTAGTGGGCCTGACGAGTTGCAGCTCTTGGTGCGCCGCGCACTCGAGCGAAGGCAGCTTAAAGACCAGGTTGCACTCAACAGCCGCAGTCAGGCTGTTGGTCCACAGCTAAGCCATGGCGACCCTGCGATGGAGCCTGTGGTGCGCGCCCTTGGCAAAGTTGCCAAGACCAGTGCGACGGTGCTGCTGCTGGGCGAGAGTGGGGCGGGCAAAGAGGTCGCTGCACGCTCGGTGCACGAGCAAAGTGATCGCAGCAATAAGCCGTTTATGGCAATTAACTGTGCTGCTCTCACCGAGACGCTTCTTGAAAGTGAACTCTTTGGCCACGAGAAAGGCGCCTTCACAGGAGCCGACGAGCGCAGACGAGGGCGAATCGAACTTGCCGAAGGTGGCACGTTCTTTCTCGATGAGGTCGGCGAGCTTAAACCCGAACTTCAGGCCAAGCTTCTGCGCGTGTTGCAAGAGCGACGCTTCGAGCGTGTTGGTGGTTCGCAAACATTGGAAGCCGACGTCCGGTGGATTGCAGCCACCAATCGCGACTTACGATCGATGATCGAGCAGGGCGAGTTTCGCGAAGATTTGTATCATCGCTTGGCGGTCTTTCCGATTCGCTTGCCGCCGCTGCGAGACCGGCCCACTGACATTCTTCCAATCGCACGCAGCTTGCTTGTGCGCACAAGTGAAAGTGTTGGGCGTCCCAATCTTGAACTCGCAAAGGAAGCCGAGGAAAAACTTGTGGCACACAACTGGCCGGGCAACGTGCGCGAGCTTGCCAACGCACTTGAGCGAGCGAGTATTTTGGCCGACACGCAGTTGATACGCGGCGAAGACTTGTGGCTAGAGAGCCAAGACGCGCCAGCTGCGCGGCGCCAGCAGCCTCTCGAGGTACGTCACTTGGCCGACGTTGAACGCGATGCAATTGCCCACGCACTTAGCACGGTTGACGGCAATCGTCGCAAGGCGGCCGACTTGCTTGGCATTGGCGAGCGAACGCTCTACGACAAGATCAAGAAGTACGAGCTGTAGCGGCCAAGAAACCAAGCCCTGTCGGAACGGGCTTGGCATCCATCAGCTGCGAGTGAGACAGCCACCGCTGCAGAGTTAGTCAAGTAGCCGGTAGACTGAGATGTGACTCGTGCTGGACCCTTTGAACTCAGACTTTTGCCAATCAGCCCATCGCGATTCGAGTTTCAAACCTGCAATACGTGCCATGAGGTCGAGTTCGGACGGCCATATGTAGCGTACTTGAACTGGGAATATCCGCGTAAGTCCGTTTGTAGTGACCGTTGTCTGCCCAACAATTTTTTGATTGAGAAGATCGTATTGAGCTGCGTGAAGCACAACGAGTTCGGAGTCAACGAATCGAACGGAGACGTCCTGCTCTTTCGCTAGTCGTGCCAGATCCGGAACGGCGAGTTCGAGTACGAGGGCCCCACTCGGAGTGAGGGAGCGGGCAGCACTCTTCAAGCATTGGATCTGAGTCTCTTGTTCCAGAAGTGATGAGAAGGTGTTGTAGGCGGCAAAAATCAGTGAGTACGATGTGGTCGCTGCGATATCGGCAAAGTCACCTTTGATGATCGTTAGCTCCTCGGCGCCAGGACGTTTCTGCAACTCTTCAATCATTGCGCTGGACGCTTCAATTCCATGCACAGTGAAGCCGCGCTCCACCAAGGGCAATGCCACGCGACCGGTGCCAACTCCCAGCTCCAGCAGTGTTCCATTGCCAGAAAGTTCTGAAAGGCACTCGACCGCCCCCTCTGTATCAAGCGATGGGCTCTCGATGAGATCGTATAAACTCGCCCAGTGGTCCCCGTATGTTGTGCTGTCGTAAGTAGACAAATTCCCTCATTCCTCTGCCAGCTAGATGTTGCCTAGATCGTAGCATGGGCTACAAGTGCGGAACGTCAGCTAGAACTCTTCTGAAACGCAAATTGGCTCGGTAGTCCTTGTCTATTCGTTTGCCCTCGATGCTCTCTTGGCCAGATCGTGTTTCGCGGGCCCGCCACGGCCCGAATAGTACCTACGTGCGAGCTTGGTAAAAACGGAACTACTTACTCTTAAGTGGCGGAAGCCCGAGTGGGCCCGCAAGCTTTGGGTAGAGCGTGCCAAAGGCGCCCGCACCAACGAGCATACCTGCAAGCGCGGCGATTGCGTAGAGTTTGCCCTCGCCAAGATTTACTAGAATTGGGCCGGGGCACATGCCGGTGATCGACCAGCCGATGCCAAAGAGCAGACCGCCAAGGATGTTGCCTCGGTGCTGTGGTTTGGTGGAGGGCACGATTCCTTTGCGTTTGAGCAACATCAAACCCGGAGCGGTTACGACGACGGCGGTGCCGATAATTCCGTACAGCTGAAACTCGGTAAAGAGAAACATGCCCTGTACATAGTTGTAGTCGGCCGCTCCACTGCGACTGAGAATCCATCCAAAGACAACGCCAAATGCTACGTAAAATACTGGCATCTTAAACTCCTAGAATCACGCGGTAGATGAGATTGCTTGTGACCACGCCTGCCGCCATAAAGCAGATGGCTGTAACAACACCAGAGAGTTCCATGTTGGAGATGCCAAAGATGCCATGACCGCTTGTGCAGCCACCAGCCATTCGGGTGCCAAAGCCAATGAGCAACCCGCCTCCAAACATCCACAGAACTTTTCCTACGGGGCCCCAGCCGATGAGAGTATCGAAAACGCCGAGGTCCCAAGTTGGCGACCACGTGCCACCAAGAACTGCAGAGAGTGCACCGCCGCCAATGAGCCCTAGCAAGATGGGTAGGCGCCACGAGTGCGACGAGATGAGAGACTCGCGTTGGAAGTACGGCGCATTGAGTACGAGCGAGCAAACGTTCTCGAAGCCTGTCGAGACGCCCAGACGCTTCTTTGCGACGGCGAGGAGAAAGAGTGTGAGCACACCGATTCCCGCACCGGCGATCGCCCAGTGATAGGGGGCAAGCTGATTTAGAATTAACACACTGCGGAGTGTCTCAAGTTGGCCGCAGGATCGCTATCTGCTTGCTTGGGCAGCAAGCAGAGTTTGCGCACTGGCCTTGCCGGCGTACTAGTCGCCGAATTCGATGCCTTGGGCCAGCGGCAGCGAACCGGACCAGTTGATTGTGCAGGTTTGCCTTCGCATGTAGGCCTTCCACGCATCCGAGCCGGATTCGCGACCACCGCCGGTGTCCTTCTCGCCGCCAAAGGCCCCGCCGATTTCGGCACCACTGGTTCCAATATTGATGTTCGCGATACCGCAGTCCGAGCCCTTTGCCGAGAGGAACTGCTCTCCGGAAGAAATCCCGTTGGTAAAGATTGCGCTTGAGAGCCCCTGGGGAACATCGTTCTGCGCCGCAATCGCTTGGTCGAGGTCTTTAAAGCTAAGCAGGTAGAGTAGCGGGGCAAAGGTCTCTTCGCGCAGAGCTTTGGCTCCAAGTGGCATGCGCATGATGGTGGGCTCGACGTGAAACGGACCGACTTTGGGAAGCCGATTGCCGCCGGTGAGAACTTCACCGCCTTGCGCCTTTGCGGTTTCGATAGCGGCCATCATGGTCTCGACCGCAGGCGCTCCTGCGAGTGGGCCCATGAGCGTTGACTCGTCGAGCGGATTGCCAATGTTCACCGTCGCGTATGCCTTAATAAGTCGAGTTGCGAGTTGTTCTGAGAGGCTCTCGTGAACAAATACGCGGCGGGTTGAGGTGCAGCGTTGGCCAGCGGTTCCAACCGCGCCAAATACGATCGCTCGAACGGCCAAGTCGAGGTCGGCGTCTTCGGCAACGATAACGGCGTTATTGCCGCCAAGCTCAAGCAACGATCGCCCAAGCCGGCCGGCCACCACTTGCGCAACACTGCGCCCAACCGGGACCGAGCCTGTAAAGCTCACCAAGGGGAAGCGAGGATCTGCGACAAGTGGTTCGGCGATTTCTTCGTTTGAGCCAATGAGCAAGTTGAAGATTCCGTCGAGGCCGTGGTCGGCCATCACTTGATTGCAGATGTGTTGAACGGCTACGGAAACCAGAGGAGTGGTTGGGGATGGCTTCCACACCATCGTGTTGCCACAGGCAGCGGCGAGTGCCGCGTTCCAAGCCCACACCGCTACCGGGAAGTTAAATGCACTAATGATCGCGACAGGCCCCATTGGGTGCCACTGCTCGTACATGCGATGACCCGGCCTCTCCGAGTGCATGGTCGAGCCGCAGAGTTGACGAGAGAGCCCGACGGCAAAATCGCAGACGTCGATCATCTCTTGAACTTCGCCAATGCCCTCGGCCCGAATTTTCCCCATTTCCAAACTCACCATCTCGCCAAGTGGCTCGCACTTTTCGCGAAGCGCGTTGCCAAGATCGCGAACGACGAGGCCGCGTTTTGGGGCGGGTACATCTCGCCAGCTTGCAAAGGTGCGAGCGCTGTGCGCGACAACTGTCTCGTATTGAGCGCGGGTTGCCATTTGCACCGAGCCGAGTTTCTCCCCGGTGTTTGGATTTAGCGAAACCAGTTCGGAACTGGCAGCATCGTCCTGCCACGCTCCTTGGCCAGTGCAGGCTCCAAGGTTTTTCTCGCTGAGGTTCAGGGCTTTTAAGATGCTTGCTATCTTCATGGCGAGTGCATCATGCACGAGGTGTGATCGCTTGTCGCGAGGCTGCGGCTTGCGCAGAAGCGTCCTGCGAAATTGGCAGAAGTGCATTTCGCCACGAATTGGAAGTTCAGCAAATACAGTTAGTTATGTGTTGGCACCAAGCTTGTATTACTAGGAAGCAACCTCAAACCAGGAGCATCCAATGACCACACGTTTCAATCGCATTCCCAAGATGATTCTCGCAATTGCTGCTCTCACCGTTGGCACCGCAGGTGTTGCCGTTGCGAGTCCAGGCCAGGGATCTTCCCGAGCCAAGCGAGCAAAACCCACTGTTGTTGTTGCCCAAGGTGGCCAAGCAAAACTCAATCGCAAGGCAAACCACAAGGCAGCCCGTCAAGCCAACCAGCCAACCCGTAAAGCTAAGCGGCTCGCCAAGTTCGATAGCAATCGAAACGGCAAAATTGAGCCAGCAGAGCGGCAAGCCGTTCGCCAGCAGCGCTTCGCCAGCCTCGATGCAAACAGAGATGGCGCTCTTACTCTTCGAGAGATGCAAACGGCTAAGACAAAGCGCCAGTCTGCGAAAAACTCTCAGCGACGGGCGAAGCTATCTCCTCAGCAGCAAGCAAAGCGCTCTGCGCGCCAAGCCAAGCGACCCGACGTATCGGAGCGTTTCGCAAAGCTCGATGCCAATCGGAATGGCAGCGTGAGCCGAGGCGAGTATGTGCAGAGGCCAGGAAACGCCAAGCGCCGCGGCAAAGGTAATCGCTAGCCAAAAAAACTGTCACCATGATCAACCTTGCCAAGCAGCCCTACTCAACGGAGTGGGGCTGCTCTTTAGGTTTCGGTACTCGCAGCATTTACTGCGAGGGTTGCGCACAAGTTAGGCGAGATGTTTAGCGACTAGAAGGCACAGACCGGATCGGAAGGCTCTGCCACGCACGTGCCGCTCGCGCAGTCTAGGTCGCCGAGGCAAGTAAGCTCCGAATCGACCTCGCAAGCCTCACCAAGCCGTGGCCTTGCAACACACGCGTCGTCGACGCATTCCGCGTAATCAGCGCAGAGAAGACCTTCGCCGCAAGCACTTCCCGGCGACAGCTTGGTCTTGCATTTCGTATCGGCTGGATCGCAATAGTCCGTGATTCGCAGGCAGCTGAGTTGGCCGCCAACGAAGGGACCGCCAAACTCTGGATCGCAAGTATCGCCGGTATCGGGCATCTCGACACAGGTTCCAGGAGTGAAGTCTGGGCCCAAGTCGCAGATGTACCCTGAGACGCAGCTAAAGAAGTCTGGGCAGGCTTCCGCCGGCTCATGAAGAGCGGTGCAGACATCGTCTGGGTTGCAGTACAAGCCAAATTCACACTCGGTCTCGGTGCAGGACTCGCCTTCGGCGGCCTCGGCAGGCTCTGGTTCACTCGCTTCACATACGCCTTGAGTGCATGTTTCGCCACCACTACCAGAACAACTCGCAGAGCCGGCGCAGGATTCATCAGTGAAGCAGGCTTCACCCAAGGCGATTGTGCCTTCGAAGGCTTCATCACATGCGCTTTCGTTGCCTGGACCTGAGGGGAAGCGCGTGCAGTCGGCGCCAAAGAGATCCAAGACCGAGTTCACGCACTCGCGAGCTTTAGCACCGTCGTAGTTAATGAGGCCAGCCTCGACGTCGGAAATCAATTGATCAACTTCAAAGCGGGTAGCCTCGAGACAGGTTGCCTTGTTTGGATACGCACCACACTTGATTTGGGCATCACAGATCGTATCCGAGAGCTCGGAACCAAGATCCTTCACATCAATGTCACCCCCACCTCCGCCACCACAGGCACCTGCCAGGAGCAACGCACTAATCCATGTTGATACTTGAATCGGTCTGCTGAATTTCATAGCTAGAATCTAGCCTAGTGCGCGGTTCGATAGAAGTTTGCGATACAAAGATAAGAGTAATTCTGCATGGAGAGTGACTCCTGTTGAAGGGAATTGGTGACTGGCGCCGCAAGATTTAGCGGGGCACGCCATAGCTAGGAGCGCCGGCTCCAACCTAAGTCGCGTGTCTAATGTGATTTCAGCTTCAGTTTATCGATGGCATCCACTAGATTGTGAGCAATGACGGCGATTGACCATGTCTACGACTACGCGCTCCCATCGGTCTTGGCAACCGGCGCAAACCCTCACCTACAGCTGTCAACCTCGGGCGGTGAGGCCCCTCATCCCTTCTTCTTTGTTGGTCGGCTCACTCAACCAAAGCGCACAGCTTCTGCCATGCTGACGCTTTCTCGAATTGCTCGCTCGCGCTTTCATATACCGGCGGCAATGCTTGCTCGCCTGATCCGCGAGGCCGATCCGGTTGTAACCTGCAGTGCTGCTCGCTTGCGTATGGAGTCGTTCTCGGCCTGCTGTGGCGTTTATGCGCGACTTGACCTGCTGCCCGAGGCAATTGATGGAGAGATGGTTGGCAAGGGCACAACCAATGTCGACTTTAACGCAGCCATGCGTGCCGAACTCGCAAAGGTTGTGGATCGCGACGGCCTACGGCTCTCGGTCGGTCGCAAAGAGGTTCGCGCGCAACGCGGCGCGCATCCCGAGGTGTGTGAGCGCAAAGTGCCTTTGCCGCTTAGGTGGTTTAAGGGGTTTCTCGCAGCGCAAGCAATTCAAGCAAAGATGACCTTGGCGATTGATGTTCCCGGCGCCGAGGGGCGGCGCTTCCTTCGAACGATTCCCACCGAGAGCCCTCCGGGAAGCCTGTGGGTTGCTGGGGCCGGGCGCGGTTTGCGAATTACAACAAGGGCAGGCGCTCGCGCGGTGCAGGTGGGTGGCATTGCCCGAGTGCGAGTTCTCGATGATCTCATTCGACATGCCAAGAGACTGCGCGTCTACGCAAGCGAAGCTGGATACAGCGCATGGGAGTTAGACCTAGGAGAAGCTCGGTTCACCTTGCTGCTCTCCGCCGAGACCTGGCGGGGTTTCTCCGGCGAGGGCATTGCGCTTTCCGAGATGGCGACGTCCTCGTGGGCAGAGCGCATTCCCCATCTTCGAGCAGCATTGGCTTGGCAATCATCGATTCTCGCATCCGAGATCGCCAAGGCGGCGGGCGTTTCTGCCAACGAGGCCAAAAGCGCACTTGCCGCGTTGGGAGCGCGGGGATTGGTTGGCTTTGACTTGGCCGATGGCGCGTACTTTCACCGTGAGTTGCCGTTCGATATGGAGCGTATCGACGCTGTCCATCCTCGGCTAACAAATGCTCGGAAGCTTGTCGCCAGCGCCGGCGTAACCGAGGTGGTGCGGACAGGAGAAGACGTGGCAGAGGCAAAGGTTCGGGGCAGCGGAGTGCTCCACACGGTGCACATTGACGGAGACGATGCGCGTTGCACCTGCCCGTGGTTTAGCCAGCATCGCGGGCAGCGCGGCCCGTGCAAACACGTGCTCGCCCTGCAGCTTGTGATCGATAGCGAGCGCTAGACTGGCTATCGGTCGTGGCTTAGTAGGTCCACGCTTGACTGAGTGAGACGCCAAGCGCGACGTCACCATCTTCTTCGGGGATGCCATTGGTGCGCGCAAAGAGCGCTGCCTTGAAGGTTCCGAAAGGAGAATCCACTGTCCTCGTAGAGGTAGCTACCGGCTCCTCGCATCACGATTCCTTGCGGAAGTGACAGGGCTAGATCACCAAGCCGCGCATAGCTCGCAACAAGATTGGTAATCACGCCTGTGAAGCTCTCGGATGCGGTTGGCAGGGTGAGGGAGCCGCGAAACACAACCTGGGCATTAGGCGCGAGGGAGACGATCCGAAATCCTCCGACATCAATGTTACCGATGGCAGTCTCGTTCTCGTTCTCCGTCAAGAGCGCGGCGATGGGGAGTGATGCCATAAACCCCCACTGATTTGCGTACACATGCTCCATGTGGGGATCGAGGCGAAGCCCCGCGACATCGCTGGTCTCTAAGCTCATAACGACGGAGCCATCGACACCGGCACTCGAGGCCCCACCCGGGCGGTCGAGGGTTAGGAATGGTTGCTGTTGGGGTTTGCTAGGCACAACATCGGCAGTCGCTTCGGTGGCGATTCCTATCGTCAGGAGTACGAGGAGGGTGGAGGTAATCTGCGTAGACACGTCCAGCGCCCTACGTACGGCAAATTCCCTTTCCAAGACACCGGAATATCTCTGCCGGCCTTTGCCATTCTTGGACAGGGAATAGTTCTTAGTGCCAAGTGATAAGTCGTGACGCACTGCGTGAGGCTCTTGTGTGTGCGGCCCACCTAGTCAGCGGGAATCGCAATCACAACAGCGACAAAGAGCAGCGCAGAAAGGAGAGCAAAGCCGGCCACGTGCCAGGGGTTGCGAGCGTCTTTTTGCTGCTGCCAGGCAACCATGGTCGCTCCCAGGCATTGCAGTGCGTAGTACAGGGCAAAGGCTCTTGAGGCCAGTGCGATGATTTCGAAGATGTCGGTGGTCCAAACCAGAATAACGCCTACGAGAGAAACCAGCAGGTAGCCCGCTTTGGCGGGAAGCTGGAACCTCGAACCAGAGACTTGCGTTACCAAACCACCGGTGGCGACTGTGTCGGCCACAGCAGCACTCAATTGGCTCATGGCAGCGGCAATCACCAGCATGGGCGGCAGTACGACCGAGACAACCCGCGAGAGGTCGATAATTGCCGTCTCGCTAACGTCGTCACCCAAGAGTACAAGTGAGGGCACCGTTACGATGATGAAAGCGATGTAGATTGCTCCTGAGAGGAGCTGTGCCCGCCGCATGGTTGTGACACGCGTGGCCCCGTCGTATTGGTCTCCTAGGTAGCGCGAGGTTTCAAAGCCCTGCACGACGATTAGCACACCAGCCATCAATCGAACGACGTACCACCAGTCCAAATCACTTGGCAGCGTTGCGGCAATGTGAATGCTTTGGAGGTTTGAGAGGTCGTGCATCAGCCAACCAAAGAGCAGCGACGCGATGATCGCCAGTTTGATGGAAACCGAGTACTCCTCGAGACGCTCGAGAAACGCGAGTCCTCGAAACCAACCCGCAATGCCAATACCTAAGAGAATTACTGAAGTGATACTTTGTGCGACGATGTCACTGTCGATCTGAAACCCGCGAAGGACAAAGGATGAGAGCAGCCGAAGGTAGAAAGTGACTGAGATGAAATAGGCAATGCCGAGGGCAATCTCTGAGATCGTATTGACTCGACCGATGGCTGTTGTGGACGAGTGCGGGGCCGCGAGAACCGGCTCCATATAGAGGATGTTGAAGCGAATCGCCGAACCAATAAAGTATGCCAAGGTGACAACCGCGGCCATGGCCACAGGTGCATAGCCGCCCACGCTGTGTCCCAGAAGCGGCACTACGACCAAAAAACCGCTTCCGATGATGGAGGCGAGCGGCGTGACCGTCGCGCGCCACATCGCGTTGTCTCGAACGCGCTTGGCAAGCAGAATTGCAGCAGAGAGCAGCGCTATGGCGATGAGTAGGGTGTTTAGCAACATGAGAGAAGTACCTACGGGGCGCCAGCGCTACGCTGTGCACGCTTAGCGAAGCACAAGAACAGGCACGGGGCTCGTTCGCAACAATGTGGTCGTGGTGCTGCCAACGATAAATTGACGAATGCGCGAGTGTCCGTAGGCGCCCATCACTAGTAGGTCGACGTTGTGCGTCTTGAGGTAGGTTGGCAAAACAGATTCCGGATGCCCAGGCTCAATCGACGAAGAAATTTCAAAGCCCGCCGACCGCAGATGCTCTTGCGCCCAGTCAAATTCCTTGCGACTCGCTTCGCTTGCGTCCCCTGCCATCACGAGGTGTCCAGCTAGCCCTCGCAGTAGCGGACTCTGTGCCACGGTCTCGACCATTTTTCGGCTTGTCGCGCTACCGTCAATCGCGAGGGCAAAACTGCGCGGCTGGCGGTACGCGGTCGATGCCACGAGTACTGCGCGATGCAAGGCTCGAATCACCTGCTCGATGTGCGGATCGAGATGTGCTTTGGCTCCCGCTTGCGCAGGCGTTTGGCCCACAACAAAGAGTCGGCTCTCGGGCTCAAGATCAACAACCGCCTCAAGCAGGCTGCCGTGTCGAAGCCTGCTCTCCACCCTCTCTAGGCCGGTCTCCTTGGCACGTTGCACCAAGCTACCAAGGAGCTCGCGACCATAGTGCTGGGCAAGCGTACTGCGCTTCTCATCCAGATCGGTCAACTCGTCGAGCAAGGTTTCCTGCGCACCCAGCCCAATGCTCCCGCTGTAGTCGGTGACCGGCGCACGCTCGGGATGCCTATCGAGTACATGCAAAAGTTCGAGAGGGGCGCTTAGACGCTGCGCCGCCCATGCTGCGTAGTCGCAGACGTTAACCGAATGGGGCGCTCCATTTACCAGCGCGATTGTCTTTTGCATACCTTAGGCTCCTTAGTGATCCATCATTCGTTCGATTGCGTCGGGCTTATCGTGCACACCAAACCTGTCGACCAAGGTAGCACTCGCTTCGTTCATACCAATGACTTCTACCGTGGTTCCCTCGCGACGAAATCGCATCACAACTTTGTCCAGTGCATTCACTGCAGTGATATCCCAAAAATGCGCTCGGCTCACATCAATCTGCACGCGCTCCAGTACTTCCTTGAAATCAAAGTAATCTGTGAACGTCCCGGCCGAGGCAAAAAAGACCTGGCCTATCACTTCGTAGCGTCTCGCTCCGTCCTCTTCGCTCTTGCTATCCACCCACAGGACGCGGGCGACTCGATTGGCAAAGAAGAGACCGCTAAGCAAAACTCCTACGAAAACGCCTTTGGCCAGATCGTGAGTCGCGACCACCACAACTACGGTAGTCACCATGACGATGCTTGAGCTAGGCGGATGCTTTCTCAGATTCTTAAGTGAGTCCCAGCTAAAGGTTCCGATTGAAACCATCACCATCACAGAGACCAGTGCAGCCATCGGAATCTGCTTTACCCAATCGCCTAAGAAGACCACCATGATGAGCAAGAAGGTGCCTGCTGCCATCGCGGAAAGCCGGCCTCGGCCACCAGACTTTACGTTGATGACGGATTGGCCAATCATGGCGCAACCTGCCATGCCGCCCATCATGCCCGCTGCGATGTTGGCAACGCCTTGGCCAACGCACTCGCGATTTTTATCGCTGGTGGTATCCGTTAGCTCATCAATAATCGAAGCGGTCATCATCGACTCAAGCAGGCCGACCACAGCGAGAGTGATCGCAAAGGGGAAGATGATTTCGAGTGTCTGCAAGGTGAGCGGAACGTCGGGTAGCAAGAAGATCGGCAAGCTGTCTGGGAGTTGTCCCATGTCGCCGACGTTGCGAATGTCGAGGCCGAGCCCGATAGCGAGGGCGGTTAGCGAGACGATGCAGACAAGCGGCGAGGGCACTGCCTTGGTGAGCAGAGGGAAGAGGTAGATGATGCCGAGCCCGCCGGCAACCATCACATAGACAACCCAACTCGCACCGATGACTTCAGGCAACTGGGCCATGAAAATTAGGATGGCGAGGGCGTTGACGAATCCGGTGACAACCGAACGCGAGACAAAGCGCATGAGCGCACCCAAGCGAAGCACGCCGGCGACGATTTGCAGTGCGCCGGTGAGAAGCGTTGTTGCCAGTAAATACTGAAGCCCATGCTCTTTGACAAGCAGCACCATCACCAGTGCCATGGCTCCGGTTGCGGCGGAGATCATGCCTGGACGACCACCGGCAATGGAGATGACAACCGCGATGCAGAACGAAGCGTAGAGACCAACTTTTGGGTCGACGCCAGCGATAATGGAGAAGGCGATGGCCTCGGGAATGAGTGCCAGCGCTACAACGAGCCCCGCGAGAAGGTCGCCGCGGACGTTTGAGAGCCAGTCGTGATGAAGTGATTGTTTCAATTGCATGGGGTACAGCGAAGGGGGCAGCCGCGGAGGCTTGCCGGAAGGGCCAGCGATAGGTCGGCGATGGAGAGAAAAGCGTTGCTAGAAGAGGGCGGAGCTTCGCACGAAGGCGCAAGCCACGAAATACGGGGTGGGTGCGACCTCAACAAGCTCGCGCGACCCGTTTACTCGCTAATGAGCTTCACGCATAGCTTCTTTGGGGCAAAGTCCTCGTTCGCGTCGATCCAAGTCGTCATGGCACTGGCTCTGTGCTTCTCGGCCTCTTTGGGGCGGTTCTGACTGGTGAAGATCTGGCTCATCATGCAGTGCGCGAGTGGCTCAGATAAGGCGGTGCCAATGGCTTCTGCGACCTTGGCCGATTCGCCGGCCCGTGCACCCTCGCCAAGCTCCCGCCCGGGAGGGTAATGGCGTCAACGACAATCAAGTCGTTCTCGCCACTGACTGTGAGCGGTCCATCGCTTGTGCAATCAACTTCGGGCGCGATCAGGTAGCCGGTTTCCTCCACAGACGATGGCTCGCCGGCCATGGTCATAAATGCGGATACGCTAAGAAGTTTTTCGTTAAAGCCCTGCCAAAGTGAGGCTTCGCGTGAGGCTTGCCTAAAAACAGAAGTCGGAAAACTTCTAAGACTTGATCTACAATGTGGAAATCAAGTAGATAGGTAGGACCCACCAGCATGAGACGAATCGTCGCGCAGCGTTCCAATCGGCGTTCTTCTCTGCGCGTCTATTTCGCAATCGCCATGGTTCTTCTTTGGACCGGAGGCTGCATCGGCTCTTCGCCGCCGGCAGCAGTGCCGTTGCCGGCCGCGTCGCCTGCGCCTGCGCAAGCTGTGGTGGCTCCCAGCTCGAGGACTGTGATGCTTGACGACGGGAGTTACGTTGAGCTGCGGCCAGGCGTCGAACAGGGCTTTGCCCATTGCTGCGGCGATGAGAACAACCGGTTGGAAATCGAGTGTAGCGACGGACTGGTGCGCTGCTATCAGCACACCGGATCCCGCTGGGAGCAAACCTACGGCAAACACTGTAAACGGTCATTGAACCAGCAGTGCTACGAGCAAGCGTGCGCGCGGGTTTGTGAGGCTTACTGGGAACTCGGCGCTGCTCGATGGGACGAAGCCATGTCTTTCGACGAATCGTCCGAGCTGTAGCACGCACCTTCAGCTTACAATCGTGAGCAACCTATGGGTGGAGTGTTTAAGAATCGAAGTCGTGTTGTACGCCAAGCGAATGGCAACGTGCTTTCCGAGTTGCGTAGCGTCTTACACGAGTCCGACCCGGCTCGCACCGAGGCATGGTTTCGCGGGCGTCCCGAGTCGGAGCGCAAAGAGGTTGCCTCGCACTGCCTTCGCTGGTTTAAAAAGGTTCATAGCTATCGCTTCTCGTATCCAGCAAAGCCACGGCCTGATTTTGATGCAAAGACAAGCGATACCGACGCATTTCACAGTGCGCTAATCGCGTGGTTTGCGTCTACCAATGCGCCTTCTTCCTTGGTTCGCCTTGGCTGGCGAGGCGTGCCTCCGACTGAGCACGTTCTCTCGATCGTGCGCGACCGAACCCCCGATTGGCTCGACTCGTGGGTTGCGCTTGTCTCCGAGAACGTTCTCACCTCTTGGGCTCTGGTGCGCAGCCTTGTTACCGAAGGGCTGTGCAGCACTCCCGAGTGCGATGGCTACACCCTTGGCATGATCGCGCACTACTCGGGCTTCTACAATCGCACGGCCGAAACCGAAGTTGATTTGCGCGAAGATCCTGTGCTCTTCGAAGACGAGATCTGGCGCATCTTTCGCGTTGAAGGAAATGCGGATGCGAGTTTGAGTATGGCTCGAGGATGGTCGCAGGCCTTGCTCTCGCTGGTTGCAGACAAAACGCTGCCGCGAGAACGGGTGTTGCGAGAAACTCTTAGTGCCCTTAGTCGCGACTTTGCCCAACACAAGGCCGGGTTTTACTCGCGATTCTACGGCATGCTCAAGGTCGAGCCAAACGAGCGCCTCCAGCATGCATCGGCGTACCTTGGGCTCTTGGCCTCGCGAGTGGGGCCAACTCAAACGCTGGCGCTTGGCGAGATTGTCTCTCTTCACGAGGAAGGCGCTCTTACGGCAGGAGAGTTCTTAGATTCGGTAAGCCCGGTTCTGACAGCGAAAACCAAGGGGACGGTCCTAAAGGCGCTACGGCTTATTGAGGACTTTGCGGAGGCGACGCCCAGTCTCGCAGAAGACTGCTGCCGCGCTGCGCTCGATGGCTTTGATCACAGCGCCCCAGAAGTGCACGGTGCCATTGCATCGCTTATCGAATCGCATGGCTCGCGCGAGTGGAGCAAGTTTGCCGAAGCGTTGGAAGGGCGCTTGGAGGATGTTGCTGCATCGCAGCGCCCGCGTTTGCAGGCCTGGCTTGGGCAGGAGATGTCTGTGGATGAAACCATTGCCCCGGTGGATTTGGAGAGCCTTGTGCAAAGGGCCAAGGCACTTTCTGCCGATGTGCAACAAGAGCTTGGCATTGACACGCTTGTGCAGCGGCCAAGAGAACGTTCTACGAGGCCAGACGTGCCGTGGCAAAGGCAGCGACACCTGCGCGAGGCTATCAAAGCTATCGAGGATGCCGAGAGCTTGGTTGCGCTACTCGCCCACGTCGTCGAAGGAGGTGCGAGTGCCGACGATGTCGAGCGTGCTCTCGACGGCATGTCGCGCTTGCCTGCACCCAAGTCGGAGGCGTTTGCGGTGCACAGTGGGCCACTGAAAAAGCGCGTGCGCGGATTTCTCAAGAAGGTTCGAAGCTTTGCGTGGTCAGAGATGAATGCGGATCTTTGGCGACTTACCCAGGCTTGGCTGGAGGGCGAGTACAACGATGAGAAGCGCGACCGTCTGAGTACGTTTGCATTTTGGCAACGGCGGGCGCTGCGCATTGCCGAGAGAGTCTCTAAGAGAACTTCTTTTGGGCTCCTGAGTGCGCCAACACATAGCGGCGGGTGGATCGATTCGCGCGTTTTTGTGCGGCGAGTTCGCGAGGCTCCCGCGTCTGAGTTAGACCTCTATGATGTCATTCTAGGCTTGTTGCGGCTTTCACCCGAGTATCGAGCAGAGGCACTGGGCGATGCACAAGCGTTGGAAGGCGAAGTTGGAGATGCGGTTCGACACGCCCTTGGCTCCGATGATGAGGAGGTTGGCAAAAGCGCTTCACTGTGGAGCGCTGCATCTCGCTCCCGCAATCCCTACGCAGACGATGCAAAGGTCTTGGCAGCGCATCCGAGCCTTGGTGCCGATGCAGCGCAAGCGTGTCGCTACGAGGCAAGCATTGCACTGGTGAGTCGCGACTATGTCGACGGACGATCGATTGTGCGCGTGCTCGCAGAAGATACCAAGGATGATGGGTGCCCAACGCTTGTCATTACACCATCACCGCCTTGGGTGATGCCGACCGAGTTCGATGCCTTGCCGAGGCTCATGCATCTCTCTGACAGTGAAGATGAGCATTTTCTGCGGTGGTTGGCGACGGCTTGGCCTGCGGGCCGTGAGACCTGGTTCGCACGCGGGCTCACTGCGCTCTACAACAATATGGATTGGGGCGGAGCCGAGTGGCAAAACCATGTGTATCTCGACACGCTCTTCGACTACGGACAGCCATTCGGGAAAATCCCTAGGCTGGTCTTGGCGGTTGGTCTCACTGCGAAAGAGCCTCGGGAAGTTGCCTTGGCGACGGACGTGCTCATTGCAGCCTTGGAAGATGGACGAATTATTGGAACTCTTTTGGGCGATACCATGCGAGGGCTTTGCAGCAAGTTGCACAACCGCAAGTACAAGTGGCAACCACATCGCCCAAAGGCTGCGCGCTGGGCAAAAACGCTTGGAGAGGCCGCACGAGTCTCTGCGCTCCACGCCGAAGAGGTGCGGATTGCCATTGAGCATGCAATCGCCTTCACGGATCCGGAAGAGGCTCTAAAAGACCAGGGCGCGCTCTTCTCGCTACTTCGCGAGCTTTGCGTCGAAGCATCGGTCGCTGTGAAAAATACGCGCGCGCGCACCTTTCTCGAGAGTTATTCCGGAGGTTCGAAAGCGGCAAAGCTGGCAAAGGCCTGTCTCGCACTACAGGGCGAGGCGAGTGCGAACGCGGATGCAGCCCGTGCTCTTGCCCTCGAAGCTCGGCTTAGCCAAGCCGAGGGCTGAGTCAGTATTGTTCTTAGTTCGCTCGATTTCAGTCGGAGGGAATGTCGGAAGCAATCACGGCGACGATTAGCTCTTCGGCTTCGCAAGGAAAGGAATAGCCCTCAAAGCCCGAGTAGTCTGCACAGCCATTAAACTCAGATCCAACGTCATTTACACAGGTGATGTCGGTTTCGATGCTGCCGCTAATGCGACCGGGGGCGTGAAACGATCCGCTCCATGTCGAGAAGACCGTTGTGGTGGCCTCCCAGCCAAGTAACTCGGTTGAGTAGGTTTGAATGCACTCGAAGGTAACCGGATTATCGCTTTTCACATCGCACTCCACGATGGTGTCACTGCCTTCCGCTTGGAAGGTGAAGCCGCCGGTTGCGGCCGTTACATCGTATGGTGCGTCGAGAATCTCGGCCCAGATGCCACAGTCGTCGACGATCTCGAGAAAGTCGATGCTGTAGCGACCTTCATCAATCTCCACCTCGTTTGGCGTTGGCTCGGCGTCGGGCTGAGGATCTTCGCTGCCTGCATCGGGACGCAACTCGATGTCTGGATCATCGTCGCCAGGAGTGTCGTTTCCCGAAACGCCCGCGCTCGTGCTGCACGCCACCGATGAAACCAATAGAATTCCCAAGCCAAAACTACGCATTGACAAGTAGTAATTGCAATTGAAAGGCCAGCTGCATCGATGGACGTATTTGCGTTAGATAGCGTGTTCTGGGGCTACCCTGGGAGATATCACCCCAAACCTCCACCCGGTTGGCTCCCCTAGCTGACCCCAGCAAGGCGGCCAGATTGGTGCTTGCCTACATGCGCCCGAGGACTTCGCTCTCGGCGCCGCTGTGTCCAAATGCGATGAGTTCTGAGCTGCCGGGCTTGCCGTCGGTTCGCTCGCTTTTGACCATTCCATGCATCGGGACCGCAGGGTGGTGCCAGGAATGGCTTGTGAAGGTCCACGGCCCAAATGAGAGGGTGGAGTCCATCTCGCTACACGAAGCGAAGGCTCCTGCGGGCACCGAGACGGAGGCTCCCGAAGGCCCCGGCAACTGGGTGTAGAAGAGTTGGCCTGCGAGCTTCTTGTACATGCTGTCCATAAGTGAAAGCGACATGCTATCCATCTCCGTTGGCGTACCGTTGTTGTCGCTGCTTACGACGCGCAGCACCTGGATCGAGCTTGGTGGAGCTCCGATTGCGTAGCGAATTTCCATGTAACTCGCGCTGGTTGCGTAGTAACTCTCGCTCACCGTTTCGATGGCAAAGCCGCCATCAATCTCGGCAATGAGCTTATACGTCATGATGCTCGGATGGCCTTTGTCGTCGAGCATTTTGTACTGCAACCATTGGCCTGCTTGGTATCCAACTGGCAATGAGTCTGCAGCGTATGATTCAGAAGAATCCTGGATCATTGCAAGGCGGCCGTCGACGCCTGCTTTCAGTTGAGGGTTGATGCTCGGGCTGCAAGCTGTTGCCAGAATAAGTAGTAGTGGCGCGAATAGTGTGGAGTAAAACGAGGAGGCGAATTTGATCTTCATGTTCTTATGGTCTCCAAAAAGCAGTCGTGGTTGCGTCGTGTGCAAGCATTTGTGTCCATGCAAGCATAGAATGGCGTGCCGATGGTACGGCGACGTAGTCGCAGCGTCCAAGTCCCGTGCTGGAGTTTTCATAGAAGTGCCGGCAAACCGTCATCTCTGGAGAGCGTTAGATACAGAGTTCTTCTGAATGTCATCGCTGGTGCTAGAGATCAAAGGCGCATGTGCCGAACCGGCGTTCCGTTGTGCTATAGACGTCGCCGTGAAAGAGTCGAGTGCGTTCAGGACAGCGATGAGAGCAGCCTTGTTGGGAATTGGGCTTTGCGGCCTGGTGTCTGCGTGCGCTTCAAACCCCACCGTTATCAAGCATCCATTTCCCAAGGCAGGGGCGCTCGATGCAATTGCCAGTCGCCCAGCGCCTGATGCTGCGAAGACGATGGAATCGGCTCCGCTCTCGGTGTCGATGTGGCAACTTGAGGGCCCGTTTCCAGACGTACTTGGAACCGACAAGGGTGTGGTCTTGGTGGATGCACTGCACGCAGGTGTTGATGCGCGACTTAAGACCCGTCGGCCCAATCTTGCACTCACACCAGGGATGCAGTGCTTTGCCCGCGAGTATGGCCGATTTCTGGGGACGCACGGAATTGCTCCGCAACTGGATCTGCAAGCGTTTATGGCGGGGCGCTGCGGCGTCTTAGCAACCCCGCAAGTTAGCTATGTCGAGCGAGAACTTGCGCAAACGCTGCCTCCTCTCGATGACGCAACCCTCGATCAATTGGTCGGGAGTTTGCCCGCACGAGGCCAAGGCGAACTTGGCGTCTGGCTTGGCAGCGGCGAGAGGTACCACATTCTCTTAACGGCCTTCGCTGCCCCCCAATTGCAACTCTCTACCGTTTCGCATAGCGAGGGCACTCTGCGACTCGCCGGCACAATGCGCACGGCTACAGGTTGGTTGCAAAGCCATGTCACCAATGGCGCTCTGGGCTTTCGCGCTTGTACAGCAACCCCTGGGTCAACCGCACAATTGCCGGCATTTGACGTGAGTTGCTCTGTCAACCCAAGCGATGCGAACGCTGTTGTTGATGTTCTAATCGGCGCGCCGAATGCGCTTCTTGGCGAACGGGTGCTCTCGCTTGTGGTGCCCCTGAGCGACCCGCTGAGCGATACCTATCGAGCAGCCGAATTTGCCGCCGAATTTGCCCGTAGTGCGACGAAAGGCGACTTGGTTCGCCAGCTTAACGCCGTGCGCGAAAGCATGTCTCTCCCACCCATTGTGAATGTGGTCGATCAAAGCCGAACCGCAGCAGCTTTGCTTCCCCACTACTTCGAAGCAGCGGCAGCGCGAGATAGGAAAACCTCTGAGTTGATTGCGCTCGGTCTCATGGCCGGTTGGCGCGTTGAGGGCCCGATTCGCGATGCAAACTTCGTTAGTTTTATGGCACGGCGAGGTGATCGTTTAGCGAGTACGCTCGCCGAACTTACCTACTTCCCAAGCACGCGTTCAACGCTACTCGATCCCGAAGCCTCGAAGCTTGCGATTGCAACGATGGAAGGGGCGGACTCCGATACTCTTGCTGGTTACATCACGACCTACACCATCTTTGAGGATCGCAGGTATCGGCACTACGAGAAGGCGATGCTCGACGAACTTGATCGACACCGCGCTGCTAAAAACATGGGTCCTGTGGAGCGTGTCGATGCGGACAAAGAGTTGGACCCGATTATGACGAAACTTTCAAAGGGCAGGCTCACGCCCAGCGAGGGCATGAATCGCGCACTTGGTGCCTATGCGGAGAAACTTGGACGCGAGTTCCGAGGTTTCACATTGGGCACCATGGTGATCGATGGCTGGATGCCCACGTTTCCCGCCGATCTCATTGACAGTAAGAAGGTTGCTGTCACGGCACGACTTGGTTACTACACCGGCAGTGGCACAAACTGGGGCCAGTACGTCATCTACTTGATCTACACAAAACTGTAGTTCTTGGCGGGTGGCGGCCTAGAGCGCCGAGCATAAATCTTGATGGTGCTCGCTTGGTTCTTGGCCCTCAGAACGCCTTCGGCTCGTCGTTGCTCAACTCCTCTCTTGCCCCGGCAAGCTCGTCGCTCGCGCCTTGCCTGAAACCCAACTCCCGTCGCGATCCCCGATCAATTTCTTTGCTCGGCGCTCTAGCGCTTTACGAAGACTGTTCCGCTGGGACGAGGTTCGTTCCAGAAAAGGTAGCTCCAATCCAAGCGATACGTGGTGTTCTTGCGACTCACGTAGTCGCCGAGATCTACTTGCATGCGAGCGGTGATGCGATGGCGTGCGGGAATCTCAATCTCGATTGGCGCCGGAGGACCTGGGGGCAGCCCGGTTGCCTCCGGGCGAAACGTCTCGTCGGGAAGTTGTAGCAGCAGCCCGGAATCCGAGATTGGAAAGATGACGATCTTGGTGGCTGGACCCGCATTGAGGAGCTCTACTGTGGCTTCTAGGGAATTGTTCTTAATGCTGGTGCCGAGAAAACGCACGGCTACGCGATGTGGAGACTCTCGGTCCACGAGTGGCTGGCCTTGGTCGCTGAGGGGCTTCGCTGGAAGCTCCGAGATGTCTTTGCGCGGGAGCTCTCCACCGTCGGCAACGAGATGATACGACGCTTGCCCTTGGTCTCCATTGATTGCGGCTATTTTGATTGTTTGATCTGGACTGTGTCCATAGGAGTATTTCTTATCGCTTCCAAACGATGTTGACAAGCCAACCTGCGTGGTCTTGCCATTCTCCTCTACTTCCAGGCTGGTCATTAGTACGTGCCCGCCCGACATGGTTCGACGGATGAGGGTTTGTTGTGGAGTGAATGTCACGCCTGCGTAATGAAACGCTTCGCCATCCGTTGCCCTCACGATGATGCCACCCGATTCCATTGCCATCGCGGAGGATAGTTCGAGCCCGGCGCGATCTGCCGTTGCGTTGGCTATGTGCACCAGCACGAAACCGCTGGGAGAAGGCTGTGGACGTGCGTGTGAGGCGCGACTTGGCCACGCTGTGTAGTTGGCACTGCTCCCATTTGCCTCGGTGATGCGATAGCGAACAATCCGGTTCTCGCCGTCCCCTTCGATTGTAGTAATCGTGACGATTGCTCCCAAATACTCGACGGCTTGGTTAACGGATCGCGATACGCCAATGCTTGATTGTGGGGTGGGAGCCGGTTGCGGTAGCACTTCGCCCTTTGGTTGTTCGGTTGTGGCAATGGGCACAGCTTGCATTGCGGGTTGTGGCGGTTGCTCAGCTTTGCGTTTCGTTGGACTACCGCCGCACGCTAGGGAAAGCGCTAGCGAGATTGTGACGGTGCGGACTCGATGCGACATTGTAGGGAACGGTAAAGAGCGCTTGTGCACAAATCAAGTAGGCGATTTGGCAGCGCGATGTGTGTACCGCTAGCTGTCTAGATTGACTTCGCGGAGTCGGCAGCATCTTGGTCGCGAGTTTAAATTGAAGATGTAGACCGTTTCGTCGCACGAGACGTACATAGCTAGGATGCGCATTATCCTACTTTGTCTTACTCTGGCATTTCTTACCCAGAGCGCTGTTGCGCTTGCCAAAGATACTGTGCGTCTCTACCAAGGCGATGCAAGCGCCATTGCTGTGCGACGCGCAACGTTTGCGAAACAGTGGAAGCGCTCGCCGAGCAAGGCATTGGAGCGAAAAATCGAGCAGGACATTATTGCTTCCTTTCACACGTTAACCAGGCACTGGCTGGGAACACGCTGGGCTCTGGGCTCTCCTCAGACAAAAATTCCGGGCCAAGGCAAAGTGAATTGCGGAACGTTTGTCGGGCAGATTTTACGCGATGCAGGCTTCAACGTGGAAGTGCGAAAGCTTCAGCGACAACCATCGCAACTCATCATTAAGAGCTTTGTCGGGGCAGGTCGAATGCGAAAGTTCTCTAACAAACCCATGAAGAAGTTCTTGGCCTCGGTGCGCGAGATGGGGCCAGGACTCTTCATTATTGGCTTGGACTTCCACGTGGGATTCCTGTTGCAAACAAAGGACGATTTGCGCTTCATTCACGCTTCGTTTGAAACCGAGACCGTCGTTGACGAAGACGCCGCAACGGCGATGCCCATCACCACCAGCGGTTACAAGGTTGTTGGCAAAATTCTAAGTCCAGACAATATCTCGAGTTGGCTAGCGAACTCGAAAATCTACGTCAAAGGCGACTGGTAGCGAGTGACCTCGGGACGTTTGGAACGTTCCGTCAATGGGTTCGGGATAACTTTAACTCTGTAGTTAGGCCTGATGGTCTTTGGTGGTTTATTTAAGGGAGATGGCGCGTCGCATCGTGCTTAGAAGGAACGTCTTGTCGTGGCCTTCGAAAAAGTACTTGAAACGAGCATTGGTTCCGACAAGTTCTGTGAGCACACTGCCATCGGCTTTGAGAAAGAAGATGCGAGGGATATACGCTCCGTCTTTCGCCCAGCGCGCAGCCATCTCTTTGTTCTCATCTTGATCGAGAAGGATGAGTTCAAACTCCGCGGCGAGGGTCATGAGGTCGGCGTCGGCGAACTGTGTCGATAGCTCGGTACATCGAGGGCACCAGTCGGTTTTTATCAGCACAAGTCCGGGGCGGCCCGTGGCAGCCATGCGCTTGAGTGCACCAGTTGGTTCCGACCAGGCGACTTGTGGGTAGTTCCACTTCTTGGCCTGCATGAACCGGGAATCGAATCGTCGCGCTAGCGTCTTTGAGGAATTGCTCGCGGAGGCCGGGAGGGTGAATCGGGCCAGGCTCCGATCATCTGCTCGAAGGCCCGTAGGACGGGCTTCTCGCGAAGTACGGTGAGCGGTGCTTCGTCCCAGCGAGGCCATTCGAAGCGTTGGGTCTCCAGGCGCTCCGCACCTAAGGCAACGCTAAATGCGATGCCATCCGAGTCGATGGTTTCGGTTCGGTCACTCGTTGAGAGATCGTCGTGGATAACTTTGAGCGCGCTTGGATCGGAGAACTGGAGCAAGGCCCAAGGCATGCGAATTCGAATGGTATCTCCCAAGAAGATAGCGTCTAAGGTGGTGGGCTCGGAGCCCGGCGCGTTCACCCGCAGGGCGCCCATGTTGTAGTCGACAAGCTCGTAGATGGTTGAGCCGTCGTCGGTAATGGCGCGATCGTTGGTAATCCATCGCCACTCTTTCCAGGGAGCGCCATCGGTTGCGGTGGAGTGGCCCATTTGTTTGTCTGTCGCAAGGTCTTTGTGCATTCCATAGAGGTCGTAGGCCTCGGTGATGTAGAGCTGAGCTGTGCCAGGAGCTTCGATGACTAGGGCAAACTCTGAACGAAGCGTGGACTGGGTAATTCCCCCGGGAAGTACCGCTTCACCGAGCGCGGCATCGTAGGTGTCAAACCCGATCGTAAGAGTTTCACCGTCTACGAGGCGGCTTGTGAGGTCAATCTCGATGTGGAAGTAGGCAGCATCGTAGTCGGCGCGAACTTTCTGGACTCGCCCCAAACCCTCTTCTTCGGGCCAGGTCGTAAATTCTCGAGAGCCAAGGTCGTAGGTTTGCAAACCGTAATTTTGCTCGGGGTTTGTTACGTCAAACCACAGTGGCAATCGCTCGGTTGGAAATGTTCTGCGATGGAGAATCCAGTTGCGCTTCCACCATTCATCCATCCACGAGAAGACCATACCTCCTGCTGCGCCTGCCTCATAAATGTTCTCACCAAGCCTGCGAGTCATATCGGCTTGAGTTGCTTCATCGTGACCGCCGTGGTGAAAGCCGGCTACTGGTGAATCATGAGCATTGCCCCAACTCGAAGGCATGCCGAACTCGGAGATGAGCAGCGGCATTGTGCCGTAAAAGTCTTTTAGGTCGGAGACGTAGCCGATGTAGTTGTTTGGGCCTTCATCGTCGCTCGCTTCAACATAGCTTGGATCTCGATAAAGGAAGTTTGGGTAGTACGGATAGACGTGATAGCTGGCAAAGAGGCCGGCTGGCGCACGGCTTGTGTCCACTTGGGTGAGCTGCATGATGGCATCGTCTTCACCGGCGTCCCAGATGATCTCAAGTTCACCTCCTTCGTATCTGTGTGGCTCGCTTGGATGATCGAGCGGGTCGGTTGTGGGCCAATTGGAGATTGCAACGGGGCGCTCGACCCCAAAGGTGTCGCGTTCGTAGGTAATGAGCTTGTCCAGACGCTCGGTTGCCCAAACCTGCGCAGGAGTGCTGTTTTCGATGCTTAGGGCGTCACCACGAAAGGATGTAACCTCGGGGTGCAGTGCGTTTGCGGTTAGCAGCTCACCACCGTAGGTCTCGCGTCCTAAGATCCATCCAATGACGTAGCGGGATACATCGACTTCGTAGGTGCCAAAGGCGCGCCCCAGCCGGTGAGGAATTTCTGCGTTGCCGTGCACCGCCGAGACGACTTCTTGGATCGCTTGGTCGACGCCCGAGCTAAAGTCGAAAATATCGATACCGCCAGTTGGGTTGTCTTCATCAAGCCAGATGTTCTGCATCAAGTAGAGCGGCCGATTGGGATGCAGATTGTTGTATGCAAAGAGTGCTTCGTAAAAACGCGGGTAGTGCAAGGTGTAGACGCGCAGTGTGTTTACGCCCATCGCACCCATTTGCTCAAACCATTCAGAGTAGGTGTCGTAGTCGAGAGCAAGTTGCCCAGGCTCGGTGCCGGGAATACCCACTCCAAGATTTACCCCTTTGATGATGAGTGGCTTGTAACCGTTTGCGGTTTTTACGCCGAGGTAATGATCGAGCGCCTTAAACGGAACGCTTGGTTCATTGCTGCCGCATGCCGACGAGATCGCGAGCAGCCCGGCTAACGCAATACTAAGAGCGGCCTTCACGGGAGCAAGGATACCATCAATTGTTCTTTGTACATCTACAACCAATGGTACGCGAGCAGCCTACCTGCAGGTCGAGGTGTGCGTGATGTCGACTTGAAGTGTGTGGCAAACTAACGATGTGCGAACGGCCCTCTTAGCAGTACTTGGCTTAGCGTTACTTGGTTCTTGCGGAGAAGATTCGCACGCACCAAGCGAGTACGTAGACGTGGTGCAAATCGTTGCAGGCTCTGTACACAGCTGCGCTCTGTCATCTGACGGTAGTGTGCGCTGTTGGGGACGTGGTGAACGCGGGCAAACGGGCTACGCAAGTACAGAAGACATAGGCGACGATTTGCAGGACGAGATGCAACGGGTCGTTTCCCTGGGAGGACGGGCCACGCAAATTAGTGCCGGCTTTGAACATACGTGTGCGCTTATGGAGTCGGGTGATGTTTTGTGTTGGGGACACAATGCGTTTGGGCAACTTGGCTACGGGCACACCGATACAATTGGTGATGATGAGGAGCCCATCTCGGCGGGGGCGGTTGCTTTAGGGGAGAAGGTTGCCTTTGTCGCAGCGGGTGGTTTGCACACCTGTGTCCTTGTTGAGCGTGGTGCAATTCGCTGTTGGGGCGACAACACGAACGGGCAACTTGGCTACGGCAATACCGAAGACATCGGTGACGATGAAACGCCAATCGACACGCCCGACGTTGTGATTGGTGACGGCGAGATTGTTCAGTTGGCAACCGGCCTTGTTCACAGCTGCGTTGTCTTTGCAAGCGGAGCTCTTCGCTGTTGGGGGCGTGGCGAGCGCCCACTTGAAACTGCGGTCGGTGGCCATGGTCAACTTGGCTATGGCAATACAGAAGATATCGGAGACGATGAATCGCCGGCGGAGGCGGGCGATGTGCCGGTTGGAGAGCCGGTTGTTCACGTTTCAACGGGCGTTGCACATACCTGCGCTGTAACTACGAGCGGCAACGTTCGCTGTTGGGGGCGTGGCGACGGTCGACAAGGGCAGGGGCAACTTGGCTATCAAGAAAAGGAGAATGTCGGCGATGATGAGACGCCGGCCGACGCTGGTGATGTGGAGACCATTGGCAATGCGCGGTTTGCGGTTGCTGGGGATACGCACAGTTGTTTAGTGGACGTGAATGGTGCGCTTCAGTGCTGGGGCTTTGGTGGGTTTGGGCAACTTGGCTACGGCAACATGGACGACATTGGAGATGACGAAGCACCAGCGGTTGCGGGGGTGGTGCCGATTGGTGAGGCCGTGCTGCAAGTTGCCGCTGGCTCGTATCACAGTTGTGTTCTGACGGAGTCACACAAGGTTTACTGCTTTGGTCTTGGCAACTCGGGACAGCTTGGATACTGCGAGGAACGGAGTCTTGGCGATGACGAGACGCCAGAGTCGATTGGGCCGGTGCCTTTGTAGGCGGGCTGGGGCTTTCCGGACTGAGAGTCTTTCGGGGCTTTCCGGACTTTCCGGACTGAGAGTCTGGGCTTTCCGGACTGAGAGTCTTTCGGTGTGGGCGGCGTCCGAGAGC
>TARA_R110002073_G_scaffold38859_6_pt1 | contig 43821 bp, 40 predicted proteins | sample TARA_R110002073 | Tara Oceans TARA_R110002073 (sample SAMEA4397174) | marine metagenome | biome: Polar Biome; feature: [DCM] deep chlorophyll maximum layer (ENVO:01000326); material: water (ENVO:00002006), including particulate matter (ENVO:01000060) such as... | depth 40 m
CTCGTTTAGTGCCAAGGCGACTTCATTGTTCTCTCCGTCATTTAGTGCATAGTGATAACCCATGATGCCTTGAAGGTCGGTGAATTCTAGTACCATTTCAGTCACAAGGTCTGATTTGGCTAAGCGACCCGCTCTTTGTGCTTCTGAAGCATTACCGCCAATGGCAGCACTGATTTTCCCTGCCAAAACAGCAACACGTTCGGTTTTGGCATAAACCGTACCCAGCTTAGTTTGGAAAACAATGTTCTTAAGTTGTTCGCGTCGATCTTCAAGCTTGATCTTTTTATCAGTCTCAAAGAAGAACGCCGCATCGGATAAGCGAGGGCGAATAACTCGCTCGTTGCCTTCGATCACTTGCTGTGGTTCTTTACTTTCAATGTTTGCCAGAGTAATGAAATTAGGCATCATCGCACCTTTTTCATCGAGCATGTGAAAGTATTTTTGATGTTCTTTCATGGATGAAATAAGCGCTTCTGTTGGAACCTCCAGAAAGCGTTCATCAAACTTGCCAACCAGTGGCACTGGCCATTCATTTAGCGAAGCCACTTCATCTAATAAGGCCTCATCAATTACTGCAATACCTTTATTTTCTTTGGCTGCGGCTTCTACACCTTGACGTATTTTTTCTTTGCGCAGCTCGTAATCAGCAATGACTTTGCCTTGTTCTAACAAAACCTGTTCGTAGTTGTTTACATCGGTGATTTCAATCAGGCCTTGGCTATGGAAACGATGGCCGCGTGTTGTATTGCCTGTCGGTATGCCAAGGATATGGCCAGGAATCACTTCATTGCCAAATATCATCACAACCCATTGTAATGGGCGAACAAACTCAACGCGTTGAGCGCCCCAGCGCATGCGCTTTGGAATCGGTAGCGTGTTTAAGGATTCAACAACGATATCGATTAATAGGTCTTTGGTGGCTTGTCCAGCTTCGGTACTACGGTAAACTAACCATGCCCCTTTAGGCGTTTCCATTTCTTCTAATTGAGAGGGTTCGATGCCTAAGGATTGCGCAAAACCCAGAACCGCTCTACTTGGGTTGCCATCCTTATCTAAGGCAGCTTTTTTAGAGGGGCCGCGTTTCTCAATGTCTTTGTCTGCTTGTTGCGCCTCTAAGGCTGAGATGCGAACACTTAAGCGGCGTGGGCTGGCAAATGATTTTACTCTGCCGTGATTCAATCCCGCACTTTTCAAACCATCTTCAATACCTAAGGTAAACGCCTTTGAAAGGGTTTTGAGTGCTTTAGGGGGTAGCTCTTCGGTACCAATTTCTACTAAAAAGTCATGCGTTAACATTATTTCTTATCTCCCGCTTTAGCGTTATCAGAGGAAGCAGGGCTCTCGGCTAGGTTGGCCAGGACTTCGAGTCGAAGTGCTTCTGGTGCCAGCGGGAAACCACGATCTTTTCGACTGTCAAAATAAGCTTTCGCAACAGCGCGCGCCAGACCACGTACGCGAAGAATGTAGCGTTGGCGTTCCGTGACCGAAATTGCATGACGTGCATCCAGCAAGTTAAAGGTATGTGAGGCTTTTAACACCAATTCATAAGCAGGAAGCGGTAAGCCTGCATCAATCATCTTTTGGCTTTCTGCTTCGTAGTTATCGAAGTTAGTAAATAAAATGTCGGTATTAGCATGTTCAAAATTGTAGGTCGACATTTCTACTTCGTTCTGGTGGAAAACATCCCCATACGTCACATCACCATCGGGGCCGTGTGTCCAAATTAAATCATAGACGCTGTCGACACCTTGAAGATACATGGCGATGCGTTCTAGGCCATAAGTGATTTCACCGGTAACCGGATAGCATTCCAGGCCACCCACTTGCTGGAAGTAGGTGAACTGGGTGACTTCCATGCCGTTAAGCCAGACTTCCCAACCTAAACCCCAAGCGCCCAGTGTTGGCGATTCCCAGTTATCTTCCACAAATCGAATATCGTGAACCAGGGTGTCAATGCCCATCGCTTGTAATGATTCAAGATAAAGCTCCTGAATATTCAACGGCGAAGGTTTCATGACCACTTGAAACTGATAGTAATGCTGTAAGCGGTTCGGGTTTTCGCCATAACGGCCATCTGTCGGGCGACGGCTAGGCTGGACGTAAGCTGCATTCCAGGTTTCAGGGCCGATTGCGCGTAGGAAGGTGGCGGGGTGAAAGGTACCTGCACCCACTTCCATATCAAGTGGTTGTAAAATAACGCAGCCTTTGCTGGCCCAATAGTTTTGAAGCGCTAAAATTAGCCCCTGAAAGGTTTTTACGTCTGGCGTATGGTTCGACGTTGTAGTAATAGACTCTGTAGCATTAGACACGTTGGTACCACCAAATTAAAGTCTGTGAGTGATGTTTGCTTAGGCAAATGTCAGCGAAAAGTGCGGCATTATACCCTAATTAATGGCATTTTGGCCGCTTATTGGTTGATATACTTCAAAATTTCAACCACTTGTTCGGGGGTTTCTGTGACCGCCATGGCGGCACCATCAATTTCTTTTAATGGGTGTGTTAAGTCAGGTGAGTGCATCACAATAATGGGCTTGCCTAAACCAATAGCGATACCTGCATCGAAGGCGGCATTCCACTGTTTGTATTTATCACCAAAACGAACCACTACAATATCGGATTTCTCGATCAATGTTTGGCTGCGTAAGGCATTAATTTTGGCGGCTTTATGGTCTTTCCAAAAGTTATTTTCTTCTGGGCCTAAAATACGCACGCCCACTTCATCACTGGCTTCATGATTTGTTATCGGGCTATAAATATTTACCTCAATATTTTGCTCTTTAAGGCCTTGGGTAATGCGTTCTCGCCAATCGGAATGAATTTCTCCCGATAAATAAATGCTGTATTTCATGGATTTTATCTCATCATTTTATGAATTTTCGTGTACAGTGCGCGTGCCAAAGATGGCCAACGAACTTTAACGAAAATACGCGTGTTCTTCAAAACAGATTATTCACAGAAAGGATGTTCACTTAAGGCATTGCTTGCTGTGAAATAGGCTATATGGGTTTGAAGTTTGTTAAGTAATACGTAATGGGAATCAGTCTAGCGCATTTTGCACTGAGTGTTAGATTCTCATGATATGGAATGTCCTAAGGGAGGATAATATATATGGCAATTTATGATCATCAATATGGCGATTTATCTTATTATCGCGTCTTTCGTGCCTGGGGTGGCCGGGAACATCAAGAATATGTTCGCATCAAGCGTAGCAAAGAGACCGCCTACAAAAAAGCCCTTGAAATTGATGCACGCTTAGCAAAAGCGCAGAAGGCTTTTACCGCTGAGCAAACCATATCACCTGATTATCACCTTCGTTCAAATGGTCAGATTCGCGGCTTGCGCCGTGTCTTAGTCAAGCGCAAAGGCCGAATCCCGGCGGAGGTATTCGAATTAAGAATTAACGTGCCATGGGAAGAAGACATTCACCGCACAACGATTTCTATTTCGGTTCACGGAGAGCAAAAGGCTTTTTTGCTGGCAATAGAAAAAATCTGTGAGTGGTATGGTTTCAATATAAAGTCAGAGTTAGGCCGGCGTTTACAGTCGAGTCTGTCAGCTTATACACCGTTGAGTTTGGACCCTGAAGCGGTCGAGAAAAAACAATCGGCCGCGGTGACAGAGTTAGTTATAAAAAAAGCCAAGAATGAATTGAATAACTTAACGGATGGCATATTTAAAGGTCTGAAACGGTTTACGGCCTAGTTATTTAGGCCAGTTTGCATCTATTCTAAGCCAGTTTATGGCCCGGTGGTGGTTGATGTAGGTAGTCTGCTTGCGGCTCCTTGGTAATTTCAGCTAACATGTGTAAGTTGAAATTACCAAATATCAAAAGGAGTACTCATGTCCCATTCACCTTATCAGGAGTCAGGCTTAAATGCCGAAGAGCCTGATACGCCTAGTTATACTAAAAAGGAAGAATCAGCAAACACTCTGACTCATGCAGTGGGTCTGGGATTGAGTTTTCTCGGTTTAGTCTTGTTATGGATAAAAAGCCTACGGCCAGCTGAAGGCATAGATGTTGATGTTTTCCAGTTAGTCAGTTTTTCAATGTTTGGCTTAAGTCTGCTTATTTTGTATTCAGCGTCTACGCTTTATCACGCGACAAACGATCCGGTTAAAAAAACCAACTATAAAATGTGGGATCACTGTGCAATTTATCTGCTAATCGCAGGTACTTATACCCCCTTTCTATTGGTTACTATGCGAGAAACAACAGGTTGGTTATTTTTCTTTATTATCTGGGGAATTGCAGCCTTTGGCATTTTACTGAAAGTGAAATTTAAACACCGTTTCCATCTTTTAAGGGTGGCGACTTACCTTGTTATGGGCTGGTTAGTGGTACTCACCTTTGATGACTTGACCGCAAGCTTAGCATCGGATGGTTTGAAGCTACTGATAGCGGGTGGGCTTATTTATACGTTCGGCGTGATTTTTTATTTATACAAACAAATGCCATATAGTCATGCCATTTGGCATTTGTTTGTACTAGGTGGAAGTGTTTGCCATTTCTTAAGTATCTATTTTTATGTTGACGGTCAATCGGGCACCAGTAAAACAGGCTAGTGCTTAAATAATTTAGCCATACTTTCTTCGTTTAGGCATGGCTAAATTCCACTCGTTTAGAAATAATATTTTAACCTCATATCAAAACGCTCTTGTTTGAGATCATCTTTCCAAACTCGTTCATAGCCTAAAAAGAATCCTATAGCTTTATTGAGATATAAAGACTGATTAAAGTTCAATTTTAAATAAGCATCGCCCGACTTATCTTGGTTCCAGATATGATTAAAAGATAAAATTGACTTCATATCAAAGACTTCATTCACGACAAAGCCAATTTCAGGTTCTGTATATAAATACGACTTCCCCGCTCGTAAACCATGACCTGCATTGAAAAGTGAGTAAGTAAGCACATCTTTCACCAGCTGATAACTCAAACCTAAGCCTCCACTAATATCCAGTGCACTTCCACGCTCTAAGTCTTTATTGAAATGAGTCTTTGCACCCAAATTAAATCGACCTGAAATACCACCAGTTAACTCATCCCATGGCATTAAAGCTGAAACAGCGTACAAACTAAATTCATCCAATTCAAGTCTTGGCTCCTTTTCTAAAGACAAAAGCAGAGAAAGGTCGAAAAGCCTGAGGTCAGTTTCACCAAAATACTGGCGACTATCGTCTTCTCTTTTTTTTGCTGCCGCTAAAAAACCTATCTGCAAATATTCTTGCCCTTCAATCGAAACAAAGCCGCTATATAGCTGTGTATCATCTTGTGATTTCAACGGGTCTTTATACTCTGACAAGCCTATGGTGAAGTCTTGATTCAGGCTTTTTGAAATATCGTCTGCCTGACTCAAAACACCATTCAATGTTCCTTTAGCAAAAACCTCTTCTTCAAACAAATAATAGGCGTAGGTACTGGCTAATTCATTTTTTAAATAGATTTGTTCGGAAGTATCCAAGCTAGTAACTAAGGGGCTTAGGTCTCTATTTTTTACCGCTGCTTTAGTGATTGAAACATCCTTTGAAGAAAGTGCATCATTCAACATTCGCGTTTTCCATTTATTTGACGGAGTAAGAGAGGTTTGCTCAATAAGATTAAGTTTTTTAGCCGCTTTAGCGACATCAAGAGGGCTGTCGATAGAAGATATGAAGTCTAAAAACCTAGAATCAGCAACGGCCAACACATAGAGTGTGAAGGTCGCACAGTTATAGTCATGAAAGAAATAACTTAGTTGAGTATCTTTTAATTCCCACAAATGGGCTTGTAAAAGCTCTTTTTGCCAATCTGAAAAAGTGAGAAGATAAGACCAGACATTGCGTTGTTCTTCAGATAAATAAATGCGTTCTTTTTCGTGATAGGGATTAAGAGAAAAGTAACCTTTTTTACCCAAAAATACACTCTCGAATATTAGTTTAGGGACATTAAAACCTTCAACTTCAGTAAAAAAAGATAAACTATGTGAAACCTCATGCTGGTGAATATTTTTACCCTGAGTCTTTAGAAATATATGCCCCATCATGCTTGATGGGCTTACTAAGTTCTCTGAGGCATAAATGAGATGCAAATCGTCTAAGGGGGCTAGCGATTTAAATTTCTCATACCTCAAACAGTTAGTGAAACTTTTAACCTGAAGATTTAACTGCTTGCTTAACCATAAATACCTAGCTGGAAAACGACAAATAGCTGTCTTTGAAGACTCATTATTGAAAAGAAAATTTATTGTTGCGTTAAGTTCATTCTCAAGGGAAAACCGAGCTCCACTTAATAGGAAACCTGTGTCAAAAATATTTTCTTGACCTTCTTTAGCATGTAAAAGAGACTGCCATACTAATGATTTATCTAAGTTTTTAGATAAAGCTTCTTGAACTAGAGGGCTTGATTCTTTTGCTGGAGAACAGAAACTTAGAAAACTAAAAATTATAAAGGAAGCAATTGAGCTCCCTTTATAATTGAACAAAGAACTGACAAGCACTTATTTACAGTTGATTGTTACAGAGTTCTCGTACTTCCACATGTCATCAGAAGCATAGTCAGTCGTTGAGCCAAATGCACCACCTGATAAGATGTTAATAAAGAACTTTGGATCTACACTACTTGGCACAACTGTTTGAGACGTACAACCTTCAGTACTTGCAACAAGTATCGCGTCATCTTGTGAACGCTGAATTGATACAATACCAGGAGCTTCAAATGGAACGCCATTGATACTTCCTTTTATCGCCTCACCATTAGAGGTTGCAACATTAATTTTTTGAGAATCTTCATTCAAAATTGTTGCACAACCAGATACCAATACAATTGAAGAAACGACTACTGCTTTTATTAGACTATTTTCCACTATATTTTCCTCTGTTAAAAAATCCTTATACTTCACTTGAAGTGAGCGCACTATAAATGAAATTTAATCTGATTTCGATCAAAAAGTGTCTTGATAAACCTGATTTTTTCAGTCTAATTTTTAAACATTAAAGCTTTTTACCAAGAATCACAAAACACTAATGCTACTTTGATTTCATCACCTTAATCCACTTTCTTTTTATTCCCTGTTATTATACAGCGGCAAGTGCGCGAGCTTTGCGCATCTTTTATTTACCCTTACCACACAGGCAAAGACTCACATGAAAAAAATACTACTCACTTCTGCTATTTTACTTTCTACCGTTAACACAGCCCATGCTGGTTTTTTCGACTTCCTATTTGGAGGCGAAGAGGAAGCTACTTCGGCAACTGAAGTGACTGCTCCAGCAAAAACAACTCAGACTGTTAGCGTGCCAGCAGCACCTGCAGAAAGCTCTATGGTGGACACAGCAACTGACATAGCGATGGGTTTATTACCTATGCTGACTAGCCAGTTAGGTGTGACTGAAACACAGGCAGAAGGTGGCATGGGCTCTCTTCTTCAAGTTGCTCAAGGAGCTTTATCTTCTGATGATTTTGGTCAATTAAGCCAAGGCATTCCTGGCATGGATACGCTATTAGCCGCGGCACCGGCTTTAGGTGCTAAGAGTGCTGGAGGTAATGCTTTAACGGGTATGTTAGCCAATGCTGGCGGTCTAGCTGCTGGTTTAGGTAGCATGGGAAAACTAACTGAACAGTTTGAAGCTTTAGGTTTAAGCCCGGACATGATTATGCAGTTTGCTAACATGGCAATCAGTTATTTCTCTAACAATGAATCTGCCGGTGCAAACAATACAGGTGACCTTCTTCAAACGGGTTTAAGCGCTATTCTTGGCCAGAAGTAATTCTGGCTTAAAATAACGAGATTAAAACATGAATCAGACACGCCCAAATTTACCATTATCACCTCAAGATGATGAAGCCAAAACACATGCCTTAATTGCTTATGCATTAATGTTAACGGGTTTAGTCACCGTTGTATTTTGGTTAATCGGTGGTATTTGGGCGATGGTAAAAAAGTCGGATGTTGAAGGCAGCCGTTTTTCTGATCATTACGACAACATCATCACGATCTTTTGGTGGGGAATTTTTTGGGCCGTCTTAGGTGGTTTACTCAGTTTGATTTTTGTGGGTTATATTATCTTAGGTATCTTATGGATTTGGGCTGTCTATCGTTTGATTAAAGGTCTAGCAAAATTAACCTCGAATAGAGCTTTCAGTCATCCTTTGTAACACTTCTTTTAACTTATCCAGTTCGATAGGTTTAGACAGAAAAGCTGACATACCCGCCTCTAAACATGCTTGTTTATCTTCCTCAAATGCATTTGCCGTCACCGCAATAATGGGTTTGTTATAAGCCAACTCTCGAATGAGTCTGCTTGCTTCTAGCCCATCCATTTTAGGCATTCGAATATCCATCAAAATCATATCAAAACTATTATCTTGTCGTATCCTTTCAACGGCCTCTTCACCATCATGCTCTTCAACAACCCCGTTAATACCAAGCTCTTCAAGCAGTGCATTTAGGATAATACAATTCATGGCTACATCATCGACAATCAATAATTTAAGCTGAGACAAATCATGTTCTATCTCGTTTTTATCATCCCCCGTTACACTATCTAATGCTTTAAGGTCAGTTTGAACAATATCTACAGGAAGTACAACGATAAACGTACTGCCTTTCCCCTCATGACTGTCTAAGCTTATCGTACCAGCCATTCTATTTATGATTCGCTGAATAATAGCAAGCCCTAAGCCTGTTCCTTCGACTTGCCTGTTAGCATGTTTTCGTACCTGAAAAAAATCTTGAAATAAGTTTTTAGCGTCTTCCTCAGAAATGCCTACACCGGTATCTTTAACTTGAATCGTCATACTCGATTCTGAGTCACAAATAAGGCTGAGAATGATCTGACCTTGTTCAGTAAATTTCACAGCATTTGAGACTAAATTCAAAATAACTTGAGATAATCGGTTTTGATCTGCATTTATATAAATTGGCTGATTCACGCCTTCTAATACAAAACTGACACCTGGCTTTAGTTTCGGCGTCATCATACGATGGATGCGTTTTAACTGATCAGTAATATCATAAACTTGATGACTCAGCTCAATACCAAAGCTATCAAATTTACTTAAGTCTAATACGTCGTTAATAATTGATATGAGTAGTTGGCCTGCTGAATAAATATCGTTTACTCGTGCTTCAGTTTTGTTGGCCAGCTGTTCACGAGAAAGTAATTCTGCATTGCCAAGAATTGAATTCAAGGGGGTTCTTAATTCATGACTCATTGTGGCTAAAAACATAGATTTATTCGCTGCAGCTTGTTCTGCGATATTTTTTGCTGCTTCTAATTCTTTTACAATTACTTTTCTGGTTTCTATTTCTGCAAATAACTCTTGCTCTCGTTGCCTAGTCATACTATGCAAGGCATATAGGCAGAAGGTCACGATCAGAATGATAAAAACTGAAATAATAAATTCAATATTTAACCACTTTTCCTGCGCGGTTATAGGTTCAGGCAACATGTCGAACTTGTATAAGATGAAATTGAAACTCATCCCTAGAATCGCCAGCAATGTCACTTTCAATGCAGCAACCCCACCTAATAGCATAACACTGAGCGACGTAGGCAGAATCCAGGTTATGGTAAAAGCACCACCAAAGGATGCGTTATTATGATCAATAAACACGACCGTTATTAAGGTCATCCCAACAGTATACCAAGATGCTTCCCGAGTATTTTTGAAATGCCACATAATGGCGAATGCAATAGGCTGCAACGCAATTAAGGTAATCGTGATCAAGCGCCTTAGAGGTACCGACTGATCAATCGCAATGACAAGCCCCATACTGATGGTTGAAAGTAATAATAAAATGCAAACCAATAAAAGCAGTGTTCGGGCTTTGAAACGTTCTGACGCATCACACAACAGGTTTTCAGGAATATATTTATCCAAAAGCCTTAAAGTGGAGCGCTTGTGAACCAATGCATTTGGCGTGTGCTTAACGTGACTCAATGTTCGCCTCAATTGATAAATAGACTATAAAAGGTATGAATTAAGCTTATGCTAAATTCCTTATCTTGCCATTTAATCTTGGGGAGTCTGAAAGCTATGAATAATGGGCGATACGTTTCGATCCCTGAGCCCCGCCGAAGGGTCTTTCACATAAGTTCTGCGTTTTATTAGACACGTTTCGACGGGCTCAACGAGCAGGGGGAGAAGGACTATTGCATTAAGGGTGACGCTGAGACGCTAAAGTCAAAACCGTCAATTTGTGCTTGAGAAATAAGCGTGTGAATATATTGGGCAATGGCTTTTCGTCTTACTTTTTCATTCAAATAATCAGCAATACGTGTTTTCACCATATCGTAGGGTAGCGGCTTGCCTTCTTCATGATGATCCAAGACAACGATGTGCACGCCATAACGAGACTCAATCGGTGATTGTGCCAGCCCTTTTTCACAGTTAAATAACTGGCGCTCAAATTCAGGAACTGTTTGCCCTTTACTTAATTGACCTAACTGGCCGCCCATTTGGGCTGATGGGCATTTTGAATGCAGCTGCGCTAATTCTGAAAATATTGAAAGGTTTTCATTCAAACGTTTAATAATTTCATTGGCTAATTCATTTGCCTCAGATCGTGCTTGGGCATCATCTGGTGCAGCCTCTAATAAAATATGCCTCGCTTCTATCAGAGGTGTCGTCATAAACTTTTTTGGATTCGCTTCAAAATACTGCCTGCTATCATCTTCTGTTGCTGTTGGCATCTCTACCTCAGCATCAAGCAGGGCTTCTAAAAATGCCTCATTCGTACCCTCAATATCCTTAGCATCAGCATCCAATAGAGACAAGTCTTGTGCTCGCTGCTTCAGCAGTTCGCTGATAATGAGTGCTTCACAGGCTTTATTTTTAGATTCTGTATGCGTTTCTGCAGTGTGATACTGCATTTCTTTGACAATAGCAGTTTCATCAAATTCTATATTATTCACACGGATCATAAATGGCTCCATTTAGACATTTCGACAAGCTCAATGAACGTAATTATCCGCTCCCTGAGCCCGCCGAAGGGTGTTCGATAAAAACTCACAGTTCATCCAGTGCGTTTCGACGGGCTCAACGAGCGTTAGTATTAACCTTTAGAACGTACAACCTGATAATTACGTGAGAAGTATTTAACAGGTACACTCCAAACATGAACCAGGCGACTGAAAGGGAACAGTAGAAACAAAGTCATACCCAAGAACACGTGTAACTTAAAGATAGGATGGACATTGGCAATCGCCGCAGATGCCGCCACGCCATCAAAGATAACGGTATTTTGTGCCCAACTCATTAGCTGAAGCATTTCATGACCATCCAGGTGTCCCATCGACACGAAAATAGAAATCAGACCCAGCAGTAATTGCACTAAAAGTAATAATAAAATAGCGATATCCATGGTTGAACTTGTTGATCGAACACGCTCATTACCTAAACGACGTTTCACTAAAATGAGTAAACCGTAAAGGCAAATTAAACCAAAGAAACCGCCCATTCCCATGGCAACCAGCTGCTTGAAACTGTCAGTCACCCCCAGCGTTACCCAGACGGCATGCGGGGTTAACAGGCCGACAAAGTGACCCAACAGCACGGCAATAATGCCTACATGAAAAGGCAAACTGCCTTTGCGCAACTGTTTACTTTCCAATAGCTGGCTAGAACTTGTTTTCCAGGTATATTGGTCGCGGTCGTAACGGACAATAGAGCCCAATACAAAGACTGCCAAAGCAATGTAGGGATATATACCGAAGAATAAATGATTTACGTAATCCATTTTTTTATCCTCTTTGTTTTGGCGAAGAAGTTGATGCAGAAGCTGCGGATGGAGAAGCATCGAAGCCTACCCAGTTAACCGGAACCAGTTGATCACGGCGCTGGCTTTCACTAGGCCGGTTCGTTGCCGAATCACAACCTTTTTCCAAGCTATTATTTTCAAGAGAAGCAGCGCCAAAAGTGACCTCTTCTTCTTCCCATTCTTTATCAATTGCTTTAGTTGTATCGTCGCGTTTTTCACTTGAAATCTGCTTACGAATTTCATCTAGATTCACTGCACTGTCAGCAATATTTAACACTGCTTCAAATAGCACGGAATAATCACTATCTCGCTTCTCTAAACGACAAAGCAAAAGGCCCAAAATATGTTCCATCTCTTGCAGCCAGTTTTTGGCATTTTCTTCACCCTGGGTGGAAAGAAATTCAAGAAATAGCGGGATATAGTCGGGCAATTCATGTTTATTTAGCTCTAAGCCGGCTTCCCGATACATATTAACCAGTTCGACCATGGCTTGGCCACGATCACGTGATTCACCATGAACGTGCTCAAATAACCACAATGCTAATGAACGTCCGCGTTCAAATAAGCCATCGTATTCACTTTGACATTCCAAGAGCTCTCTCGAAGCTTGTTTCTCAACAAACTTAAGTAACTTGCTTTCGATAGCTGGCACAAGGCCAGCCTCTTTAATGATCTGATCGATTTCTTCTTTGTGAAGTAGAACGTCTTCATGCGGATAGTCAATCAGGCAAGAAAGAACATTGAGTATTCTCATATCATCTCCAGCCATGATTATTCCCCTCCCGATACAGCAATAATGTTTGATCGGTTGCTTGGCTTGTTACCACCAAACATGCTGACTTCATTATTACCATCACTACAACCATTGCCGAAGCTAAAACCACATGAACTCTTCATGTCGTATGCATCTTCAGCATACGCTTTATGACTAGTTGGAATCACAAAACGATCTTCGTAATTCGCAATCGCCATATAACGATACATTTCTTCCACTTGAAGTGCCGTTAAACCTGCTTTCTTCAAGACGTCTAAATCTTCACGGCCATCCACTTGTTGTGAACGTTTGAAAGAACGCATGGTTAACATTCGCTCTAAGGCTCTAACAACAGGTGGTTCATCACCCGCAGTCAGTAAGTTAGCTAAGTAACGAACCGGTATTCTTAAGGACTTAATGTCTGGAATCACACCGTCCATACCGATATTGCCTTGCTCCGCTGCATTCTGGATGGGAGACAGTGGTGGGATGTACCAAACCATCGGTAATGTGCGATATTCAGGGTGAAGTGGTAAGGCCACTTTCCAATCCATCGCCATTTTATACACGGGTGACTGTTGAGCTGATTCAATCCAGCTATCTGGTATACCTTCAGCGCGTGCCGCTTCTTGTACTGCTGGGTCATTTGGATCCAGGAAGATATCCAACTGAGCCTGATATAAGTCTTTCTCTTGTGGCACACTGGCCGCTTCTTCAATACGATCCGCATCATAAAGCAGTACACCTAAGTAACGAATACGACCCACACACGTTTCAGAACATACGGTTGGTTGACCCGCTTCAATACGTGGATAACAGAAGATACATTTTTCTGACTTACCCGATTTCCAGTTGTAATAAATCTTTTTGTAAGGACAACCCGAAACACACATTCTCCAACCACGACATTTGTCTTGATCGATCAAGACAATACCGTCTTCTTCACGTTTGTAGATCGCACCTGATGGACAACTTGCAACACAGGTAGGGTTCAAACAGTGTTCACATAAGCGTGGCAAATACATCATGAAGGTCTTTTCAAATTGACCGTAAATGTCTTTTTGCACGACTTCGTTGAAGTTGCTGTCTTTCTTGCGTTTTTCAAATTCGGTACCGAGGATTTCTTCCCAGTTGGGACCCCAGTTTATCTTTTCCATGATCTTGCCAGTGATCAATGACTTGGGCCTTGCTGTTGGCTGATGCTTACTTTCTGGCGCTGTATGCAAATGCTCGTAGTCGTAATCGAAAGGTTCATAATAATCATCGATTTCAGGCAAGTCCGGATTACCAAAAATATTGGCTAATATGCGTAACTTGTTACCTTGCCGTGGAGCGAGTTTACCGTCTTTACCGCGAACCCAGCCGCCATTCCATTTCTCCTGGTTTTCCCACTCTTTAGGGAAGCCAATACCGGGTTTGGATTCAACATTATTGAACCAAGCATATTCAACACCATCACGGCTGGTCCACACATTTTTACAGGTGATGGAACACGTATGACAGCCGATACATTTATCCAAATTCAGGACCATACCTATTTGTGCACGTACTTTCATTTGCCTGCTCCTGTGCTTTTTTGAGACTGTTCTTGAGACGAAAGCTGAGAGGGCTCTTCTAACCAATCAACCTTGTCCATCTTACGCACAATAACGAACTCGTCCCGGTTACAGCCTACTGTACCGTAGTAGTTGAAGCCGTAAGCTTGCTGTGCATAACCACCTATCATATGTGTCGGTTTCATGACTGCACGGGTCACCGAGTTATGCATACCACCACGGGTTTTGGTGGTTTCCGCACCTGGCATATTGATCTGACGCTCCTGAGCGTGATACATCATGCTCATACCAATAGGCACTCGCTGTGAAACGACCGCTCTTGCCGCTATGGCGCCATTAACGTTAAAGGCTTCGATCCAGTCGTTATCTTCGATACCGGCATTTTTCGCATCGTCTTCACTGATCCAGATAATCGGTCCACCGCGAGACAGTGTTAACATCAACAAGTTATCAGAATAAGTTGAATGGATACCCCATTTTTGGTGCGGCGTAATCCAGTTAAGTACCAGCTCTTTATTACCATTAGACTTTTTGCCTAATAGCGGTTTAACCGTTTTCATGTTAACAGGTGGTTTGTACAAACAATGTGCTTCACCAAAGTCGCGCATCCATTCATGATCCTGATAGAACTGCTGACGACCGGTCACGGTTCTCCATGGAATCTGCTCATGAACGTTGGTATAACCTGCGTTATAGGAGACATGTTCGTCTTCTAAACCTGACCAGGTTGGCGATGAAATAATCTTACGTGGCTGCGCCTGAATATCGCGAAAACGGATTTTTTCGTCTTCTTTTGGTTTAGCCAAATGGCTATGATCTTTACCGGTAAATTCAGAAAGTGCTGCCCAAGCTTTGACTGCCACCTGGCCATTAGTTTCAGGGGCCAAACTTAGAATCACTTCAGCCGCATCAATCGCTGTTTCTATTTTAGGTCGACCCTGATGCACACCTTCATCAGTGTGTTTGTAGTTCAACTCACCTAAGAATTTCACTTCATCTTCAGTGTTCCAGTTAATACCTTTACCGCCATTACCTAATTTTTCCAAGAGTGGGCCAAGCGAGGTAAAACGCTTATAGGTATTTGGATAATCACGCTCAACAACCGCGAGATTTGGCGCAGTTTTACCTGGGATCAGGTCACATTCACCTTTCCACCAAGCTTTCACACCGTCTGGCTGGGCTAACTCTCCTGGGCTATCGTGCATCATGGGCACGGTAACCAGATCTTTTTCAACCCCTAAATGACCGGCACATAATTCAGAGAACTTCTTCGCGATACCTTTGAAGATATCCCAGTCAGATTTTGACTCCCAAACAGGATCAACCGCTTTAGAAAGAGGATGAATAAATGGATGCATATCCGAAGTATTCATATCATCTTTTTCATACCATGTTGCTGTTGGTAGAACGATATCTGAATACAAACAAGTCGTAGACATACGGAAGTCTAAAGTAACTAATAAGTCGACCTTACCTTCGACGGCTTGATCATGCCATTTCACATCTTCTGGTTTCTTGGCACCGCGTTCATCCAAGTCTTTGCCCATCAAACCGTGCTTAGTCCCTAAGAGGTGACGCAGCATGTATTCATGACCCTTACCAGATGAACCTAACAAATTTGAACGCCAGATAAACATGTTATGTGGATGATTTTGAACATCATCTGGATCTTCACAGGCAAACTTCAAGTCACCACTTTTTAAGTGTTTAACAACATATTCTTGAGGTGTAAGCCCTTCAGCTTCTGCTTTTTTGCTGATTCCTAGCGGGTTAACGCCTAACTGGGGTGCAGAAGGTAACCAACCCATCCTTTCCGCACGAGTGTTATAGTCAAGAATAGAGGATTGCCACTTTGACTTATCCGCTAAAGGCGAGACAACCTCTGTCATTTCTAACTTCTCATATCGCCATTGATCAGCATGGTTGTAGAAGAAAGAGGTACCGTTCATTTGGCGGGGTGGGCGCTGCCAATCCAAACCAAATGCGAGTGGTAACCAGCCACACTGAGGACGTAGTTTTTCCTGCCCCACATAGTGAGCCCAACCACCACCAGACTGGCCGATACAACCACACATCATTAGCATGTTGATCACACCACGGTAGTTCATGTCCATGTTGTACCAGTGGTTCATCGCTGCACCAATAATGATCATGCTTCGACCATTCGTTTTATCTGCGTTTGTTGCAAACTCATTAGCAATTTTGATGATTTGTGCACGTTTTACACCGGTAATCTTTTCTTGCCAAGCGGGTGTATAAGGCTTGTCTTCATCGAAGCTCGAGGCTGAATTAGGGCAATCTAAACCATGTTCTACACCATAGTTAGCCAGTGTTAAATCAAATACGCAGGCAACTAAACGCTCACTACCATCAGCTAATGTAACTTTCTTAACGGGTACTTTACGTAACTGAATTTCATCATGATCGGTATGATCGAAATAACCGTATTCGTGCTCTTGACCACCAAAATAAGGGAAAGCAACTTCAACAACCGCATCTGACTTTTCTTTCAGACTTAAAACAAGCTTAACCTTGTCACCTGACTTTCCGTCTAGCTGATCAATATTCCACTTGCCTTTTTCACCCCAACGGTAACCGATTGAGCCGGTGGGTGACACTAAATCCCCTGTTGCATCATTAACCGCAATGGTTTTCCATTCGGGGTTATTGTCTTGACCCAAGTTACCATCCAAATCGGATGCTCTTAGGAAACGACCTTGTTGCCAGCCTTTATCAGACTCGTCTAATAATACTAAATAAGGGAAATCAGTCGTTGTTCTGACATATTCGGTGAAGTAAGCACTTGGCTTATCAACATGGAAGTTTTTCAGGATCACATGACCCATTGCCATGGCAACTGCCGAGTCAGTACCTTGTTTCGCGTGAACCCACTCATCAGTAAGCTTTGCGACTTCTGAGTAGTCAGGCGTAATAGAAACCGTTTTCGTACCTTTGTAACGTACTTCTGTGAAGAAGTGGGCGTCTGGCGTACGTGTTTGAGGTACGTTGGAGCCCCATGCAATAATATAACCGGAGTTGTACCAATCAGCAGATTCAGGAACATCGGTCTGTTCACCCCAAATTTGAGGCGATGCAGGTGGTAAGTCACAATACCAATCGTAGAAGCTTAAGCAGTTACCGCCAATCAAAGAAAGATAACGCGAACCCGCGGCATAGGACACCATCGACATCGCTGGAATCGGCGAAAAACCGGAAATACGATCAGGGCCGTAGGTTTTTGCGGTATAGACATTGGATGCTGCGATAATTTCATTCACTTCTTGCCAATCAGAGCGAATCAAACCACCCATACCGCGCTTTTCTTTGTATGTCTTTGCTTTTGCAGAATCTGTAACAATTGATTCCCAAGCTTTTACAGGATCAGAATGTTGTGTTTTTGCTTCGCGCCACAACTTCAATAAAGCCTTACGCACTTTTGGATACTTTAAACGGTTTGCACTGTAGATATACCAAGAGTAACTGGCACCACGAGGACAGCCACGAGGCTCGTGATTTGGCAGGTCTGGGCGGGTGCGAGGATAATCAGTTTGTTGGGTTTCCCACGTCACCAAGCCGTCTTTCACATAGATTTTCCAGCTACATGAACCTGTACAGTTCACCCCATGTGTTGATCTGACAATCTTATCGTGCTGCCAGCGACGGCGATAACCGTCTTCCCAGCCTCGATCTTCATCGGTTGTTACGCCATGCCCATTGGCAAAGTCCTGTTTTTTCGTCTTGAAAAAACGTAACCTGTCTAAAAACTGACTCATTTGCGGCTCCTCACCCTGATCTACTGCTCTTTTATGCATTTATTAAATACTAAAGGTGTAGACAATTATCTTGAATAGCGTTATTCAAAGTGCAGAAGAACAATTTCATTCTCAGCACGAATGCAGCCAGTATATGAAGCATGAGAAATAATGAAATTGATTTGAGTCAATTGAGGGGTGGCGTTACCTGGCTGAATTAGTCATTTATACCCACAAAGAGTTAGCTATTTTATTTTCTAACTAATTGAAAATTAAGTATATTAATTTTCAAACAAGAGAATACTGACGAAGTCGTTTTTTTAGAGGTATACACCACAATGGTTCTGAAAGACTTTAAAAAGCAGCAGTTGATTCATTCTGTAATGAGCTATATCAACCTGTCTTTATTTACCATCATCGGCATTACTTTAATTTCAATTTTCTATTCTTTCTGGATGACAGAGCAAGCCGATACCGATGCCCACGCAATTAATTTGTCCGGCTCTATGCGAATGCAAACTTTTCATATTGGTCTAATTGCTACTCACTCGCCTAAAGATGTGCCGGAATTCATTGAAAAGTTAGATAATACGTGGAAAAGCCCTTTATTCACGACAAACCAAGATATCAATGTAACAGCAAAGAGTACCGACACAGACAACCTTCCCAGCATATTTAAATTAGGCTATCGACACTGGTTTGATGTAGTCAAACCTCACCTTTTGAAAAAGCCGGAAGACCACGATACTTTATTTTCTCTATTAACCAAGCAAGTCCAACTAACAGATAAACTGGTGAATCGCTTTCAATATGAAGCTGAATCAAAAATACGCCGCTTACGCACTTTTCAACTCATTGCCATGCTCATTACAACACTTGTTGGCAGCCTCATTTTTTACCTTCTAAAAAATAAAGTTGAAACACCTTTAAGCCGTCTTACCGAGGCAGCCAAACGCATACGTGATGGTTATATTCAACAACATATTCACATTCCCGGAAAAGACGAACTTGCTTTACTCGCGAAAGCATTTAATCAAATGAGCCAGTCCATTTCTGAAACCTATCAACAACTTGAAAATCGTGTTGAGTCCCGAACCAAAGAACTACAACAAAGTAATACAATTTTAGAATATTCATTTAGTGTGGCGAGAAAGGTGCTTGAGGATCAAGACAAATCACTTGATTACACTGAAATCATTCATGACTTATCCACCATATTAATGGTTGAAGATGTCGAATTATGCTTATTTACTGAACAAGGTGAACAGCCCTATTTGCAACTTGAACCTGATGTAGAAAAACATCCTGTGTGCGACAAAAGAACTTGTGGAAACTGCAAAGGAGATGCACCTTATAACACAATTAATATGCTTGGATTTGTTTACAAATATCCCGTCATCCATTTGGGTAAGCAATATGGTGTGATCACTGTTAGACCTCAAAAAGGAAAAGCACTTTTGTTTTGGCAACAAAAGCTCGCGCAGTCTAGCGCTGACCAACTCTCTATCGCGCTCTCTTTGCAAGAAACAAAAGAGCAAGAACACCGCTTCGCTATGCTGAGTGAGCGTACGGTGATGGCTCGAGAACTTCATGATTCCCTAGCGCAATCCCTATCCTATTTAAAAATACAGATCACACGACTACAAAAATCTCATGACATGCAAAAATATGAATTACAACAACCTATCATCAATGAACTGAGTGAAGGCTTGTCGTCTGCTTATCGCCACCTTCGTGAATTGCTGACAACATTCCGCCTGAAAGTCGATGATTCTGGCTTGAAAGGCGCTATTGAAAAGTCGGTTAAACAATTGAAAGCACGAACAGATATGGAGATTGATTTTCAATATAAGTTAACTAACGTTCCTCTAAATCCGACTGAAGAAATTCACTTACTACAAATCATGCGTGAAGCAAGCCAAAATGCCGTCAATCATTCAAAAGGCTCGCTATTAAAAATACACTTACAGGAACAACAAAATAAGCAAATCCAACTCGTCGTAGAAGATAACGGTGTCGGGCTAAGTAACAACCCAGAAAAGCTCAACCATTATGGTTTAGAGATTATTAAAGAAAGAAGCCGAAGCCTAGGCGGTGACCTGAAAGTAAGAAGCTCACAAGAAGGCTTAAAAGGAACCTGCATCAACTTACGCTTTGAGCCTGCTTACCTATTCAAAAAGTAGCCCAGCGCTAAAAAACTGACAGTATTTTTCAGGCATTTGTGAAGCTCGTCACACTGCCCATGCACACCCCCCAAATGGGGGGGTGCACTCTCTTCTTTTCAGTCATAAGCTTTTGCGATGACTAGTTAAAAAACTAACTAAGCATATAAAAAACTCTCTAATATAAATATAAAATCAGGAGAATTCCCTTGCGTAAATTATTACTCGCACTTGTGTGCACATCTATTGCTATTGCAGCTCCATTTGCTTCGGCATCGACTTACACAAAAACGAAATACCCTATTGTTCTTGTTCATGGCGTGACGGGTTTTAATACCCTTGGCGGCTTGATTAACTACTTTCATACGATCCCCTACAACCTCGAAAGAAGCGGTGCAAAAGTGTATTCAGCAAGCGTTTCTTTTGTAAACACCAGCGAAGCACGTGGCCAACAATTAGCCACTTATGTTTCCGGCTTAGGTTATTCGAAAGTGAACCTGATGGCTCACAGCCAAGGTGCTCCCACTTCACGCGTCACAGCGTCTATTATTCCAAATAAGATTGCGTCTATTACGTCAATCAACGGTGTGAACTACGGCTCTAAAGTGGCCGATGTGGTAAGCGGGCTTCTTGCTCCAGGTTCTTTCGTACTAGGTGGCGCTAATGCCATTGCCAATGCGCTGGGTGATGTTGTGAATGCACTGTCTGGTTCAAATAACCCACAAAGTGGCGTAGGCGCACTTTCAACCTTAACCACTAACGGTACTATTGCATTAAACAATGCACTAGGCTGGAAAGGTGTCAACCCAACTTACTGCCAGGGAAGCTCTGAAAACATCAATATTAGCGGTAATAACATCAAAATGTTCTCTTGGACAGGTGATCGCGTGCTAACCAATGCATTAGATCTTGTAGACCCACTCTTGGGCATTACGTCACTTGCCTTTAAGCCTTGGGAGCAGAGTGATGGCTTGGTAGCTACCTGTGCAACCAAGATGGGTAAAGTTATTAGTACTTCATACTCAATGAACCACGTTGATGCGATCAACCACTTATTTGGCGTTCGCTCAATTTGGACTAACCCGGTATCACTTTACCGTAGCCAAGCAAACCGATTGAAAGGTAAAGGACTGTAAGTCACTTACTTTCTTAAAAGTAAAATGAGTAGGTAAGGTCGCTTAGACCTTACCTGTTTTTCATTATAACTTTCCAAAGATGCCCAATGAGATGAAGAAAATAACACTAAAACAAGGTTTTATTGGCGGTATAGCCCTAAGTACAGTTTGTTTTTTCCTATACCAGACAACACTGACTGAACCTGAAACTCAACAGATTCAGCCTACTACGGCGCTAAGTAAAGCGACGGATAACTCAGCGCAAAAGACTGCGCCTAAGACTCAAAAAATAACCAAAGCAGTCGCCTCTCCGGTGACCCGTGAAAACGAAGACAGCAAAGAATTTGCATACCAAACACCCAAGACCTTTCCAAATGGCCCATTCGCGCCGTCAATTGAAGACACCGAAATAGATGGCAGCCTGAAAGCCGATGCAAACGGCAAGCTAATTGTTGATCTCGAAACACGTGATTTATTCGACTATTTTATGAACACCGTGGCAGATGTACCACCAGAAGTCGCCATTGCAGAACTAGAGAAGCTGGCACGGGCCAATCTGCCAGAAAGCGCCGTCAATCAAGTCATGGCATTATTAGGCGATTACCTGCTATATAAAGAAACCGCATTAGAGTATTCAAGCCAGCCGCTTATTCCAGCAGATCAACAAGATGAGCAATATCAGTTAAACATGCTCGAAGCAAGTTTTGAGCGATTAAAAACCATTCGAAGAGATACCATGAGTAGCGAAGCCGTAGACGCCTTCTTTGGCCTTGAAGAAGCTTATGGAGAATTCACGCTTGCTAGTATTAAAATTCAACAAGACCCAGATTTAACACCTGAACAAATGCAAATAGAGCTTCAGACACAAAGAGAGCGCTTACCCGAAGTGATTCGCAATACTGAAAATAGAATGCTTGATGACATTCAAAGTTCACAAGAAATTAATGAGTTAATACTAAGTGATAGCCGTGATAGTGAAGTGGAATCTGCCTTAAGAAATAAAGGATTGGATAAAGCTGCGATAAATGAGGCCTTAGAATATCGCCAACAACAACGCCAGTTTGAACGACAATATGCTTTATATAAAAAAGAACGTGACCAAGTACTTTCAGCAAGTTTAAGTGAAGAAGATATTATGAGCCAAAAACAACGCTTACTTCAAAAATACTTCGATACAGAACAAACGCAGACACAAGCAAAAGTGAAAGATCTAAGCTCTTAGTTTAGTTGAATTCAAAGCAAAGCCATGGTTCACTCTGGCTTTGCTTATTCGTTATCTTATAAATCACGACATAAACTTTCCTTCCTTCAAGATTTAACTTTCAGTCTCATCATTCTCGCTCTATAGTCATACCTCACGCTTAATAAAGCCTACTTACACTGAAGCAGACACAAAAGAACCCACTATAATGCCGACCACCACCGCCACCCCGGATAACACCAAAAAACTTGAAGTAAGGTACCGTTTAGAAGGTGGTTGTTTAGGGCCTGTTGGGCATAGCCACATAGATAAGTTTTGTGACTATGCACAAGAGAATATTGAAAACAAGAACAATAAGTTCATTAACTTAAAGATTATGCCACGACACGATAAAAGCTTACCTGAAATGCAGTTTCATATCCTTGCAAAAAAAGTCACGCACGCACAGGCTGAGAAGTATTTAGGCTTCTTAGGACAAAATTTAGAGGAGTTTGAGTGTGAATTATCGGATCAGTTAACAGCACTTATTAAACGCTATGCTGAGCAGTTTATAAGCTAGTTAACAAACACTAAATAGCGTGAGGATTGTCAGAAGGATGTTATATTTACAATCTAAATTTTGAAATATTCAAAACCATCCCCACGAAAATAAAAGAAGTCTAATTTGCTTCCGACTTGATCGCTATTACTTGGTGTTTGTTCGGTAACAGGCGGGGTTTCCATGATATTTCCTTTCACTTAGACCTCCTTTCGTTTTTTAGTTCAATCTCACAACAAGATCTATTGGCTCTCTATTGATCTACCGAGTCGATATGAATCAACGGTGCTAATGAGCCATAGAATGATAATCAGCCAAGTGGCAGAGGTAATTATGTTAGCGTCAAATCTCCCGGGCATAAGCAATATTTGCTCTTGTAGGGCGGATATTTCATAAGAAATGTGACCCGATACTATTTTTTGCGCAATCAGCTGAGCCTTGTGAACGGCTTCGAGCATAAAAATTACGAGGATGCAAAGAACACTTATCACGCAAAGCCAAGCTTTGGTCTTGCTTTTAACGATAAAATAACCAGAACCTGGAAAAACCAGCGCGGAGAAGAGTGCAGCTTTGATAGATAGTTTCATAATTTTTTGTGTCGACTAAACCGAAATTCGTGATAGTGCAGGTAGTCTACCTGTAAGCTTGAGTGATTGCTCACAATACACCCTTGACCAGAACGACTTATGTGCATTTACAAGCCAATATTTGATATTACAAGCTTGGTATCGCCGGTGGGCTCGAACTGTCCACCAAGTTCGGCAACAAACTCGGAAAGCACTTTTAACTAAGAGTTTTTAAAATTTCTCAGTTTGGCTCTGAAAAGATCGAAATAAGCGGGTTATGCTAAGCGTTTGTATAATGTTATTTTCTTGAAGTGAGGTCTCTATCGCTTCGTACCAATTTGATAAAACTATCAAGTAGCTTTTTTTACACTGTTCTATTTCAGATTCATCCCAAGAGAAACTTTCAAGATGATCTCTTTCTATGTCGGCTTGCTGGACAGCTTGATTAAAGCCCATCGTTAAACAGATAATGTGTCGGTAGCGTTGTTGGTCTCGTTGAAGCTCATTCTGCATGTGTTGGCTAACATTCGATTCGCCAGCGTTATGGATTAGTAAATAAGCTTCGCTGGCATCTGCGATGAAATCGCTGTTTGCGTTGTTTTGATTCAGTAGCATAATGGCTGCGAAGTTATCTTTTGTCGTGTAAGGCTGGCCTTTTATTTCAAGGTTTTTTTCTTTAATGAGATAGCCTGCAAATTCTGACCATATATAGAACTCTACTGTTGTTGAAAATATCGTATCAATGGCGCTGCGCTGATGCTCATATTTATTAGATAAACCTTGGTAAAGTGCATGGAGAAAGCTGAAAGGCAAGACAACGACATAACTTTGCTGGCTTAATTCTGTTGCGATCAATTGTGCTTCTTTAGGGTGTTGAATATGTAGCCTGACCGGTTTTTCAAGAATAAAATTTGTCTCAATAATTTTTTTAATTCTATGGTAGGTTTGTGTTTCCTCAAGAATTTGAATTAGCTTCGTGTCTTGAGGCGTTTCCGAAAACACTTGAAAGCTGACGAAGCTTTGATTTATATCTTCTTTATCTTGAGGAAGCTCTGTGGTATTTCCAGTCGATAGAATGCCAAACCAGACAACAAGCACAAGTAAGGTATTTATGGTTGATCTATCCTGAGTAATTATCATGCTAAGTGAGTGCTAACTGCTCTAGTAAGGTTTGTTGGGCGCCAATTCGTGGTGCATCGTCATCTGGTTGGTTAAGGTGGTAATTGCCGTCAGAATCCATTTCCCAGCTTTGGCAGTTATCCTCTAAGTATAAACTCATTTCTGATTTAATACGTTCGATCAACTTTTTGTTTTCAATCGGAAAGCATGTTTCCACTCTACTTAATAAGTTGCGTGTCATCCAGTCGGCGCTGGCGCCATAGATTTCATCCTTACCTTCATTATGGAACCAATAAACACGGGAATGCTCAAGGAAGCGGCCTATAATCGAGCGAACTTTAATGGTTTCTGATACACCCGGCACACCGGGTCGAAGCGAACAGATACCTCTTACAATCAACTGAATGGGAACCCCCGACTGCGATGCTTTGTAAAGTGCCCGGATAATTTTAGGCTCAGAGATCGCATTCACTTTAATGGTAATACCCGATGCTTTTCCTTTAGTCGCATTGTCCGTTTCGCGTTCAATGAGCTGAATTAAACTATCATGTAGCGTAAAAGGGGCATGAAATAGCTTTTTGATTTTGAGTACTTTGCCCATACCTGTTAATTGCTGAAAGATCTTAAACACATCTTTACCTAATGCTTCATCGCTACTCATAAAGCTATAGTCTGTGTATAGACGCGCATTGCTGGTGTGGTAATTTCCTGTGCCTAAATGCACATAATGCCTAAAGCCATCTGATTCTCTTCTGGCAACCAAAATCATTTTGGCATGCGTTTTAAAGCCAACCACACCATAAACGACAACCGCACCGGACTCCTGCAAGCGGCTAGCTAGTTCAATATTTTCAGCTTCATCAAAGCGAGCACGTAACTCAATGACGACGGTGACTTCTTTACCTCGTCTTGCCGCATCAACTAATGCATCTACAATTTCTGAATTGGTACCTGAACGATAGAGTGTTTGCTTGATCGCGACGACATCAGGGTCTTTGGCTGCTTGTCTCAAAAAATCGATAACAGGGGTATAGCTTTGAAAAGGGTGATGAAGCAGTACATCTTTTTGCCGAATGATGGGGAATAAGGAACTATTACTGCGCAGTGTTTTTGGCGTTCCTGGCGCAAAACTGGGGTACAGTAGATCAGGTCTATCGACTAAATTGGCTAACTCCATTAAGCGTGCAAGATTCACTGGTCCATTAACCTGATATAGATCGTGCTCGGAAAGCTTAAATTCTTTTAAAAGGAAAGTGATCAGGTGCTCTGGGCAATTATTTGCAAGTTCTAAGCGAACGGCATCGCCAAACCTGCGTGACAGTAATTCACCTTTTAGCGCAGAGGCTAAATCTTCCATATCATCATTCGCTAATTCAAAATCAGCATTACGGGTTAACCTAAATTGATAACATCCTTGAACAATCATTCCTGGAAATAGTTGGTCAGCATGCGCATGTATAATCGAGGATAAGAAAACCACCTCTGCCCCCTCTGAAATGTCCGCTGGTAGCTTGACCATTCGTGGCAAAGACCGAGGCGCAGGTATAATTGCCAGCCCTGTTTCGCGTCCAAAGGCATCTTTACCATCTAATTCAGCAATAAAATTAAGGCTTTTATTGACCAGTCTTGGAAAGGGGTGAGAAGGGTCTAGACCAATAGGATTAATGATTGGTAAAACTTCGCGGTCAAAATAATCTGCCAGCCAAGCTTGTTGCGCATCACTCCATTCATTACGTCTTATAAATCGAATATTTTCTTCAGCAAGCGCTGGAATTAAAATTTCATTGAGCGTTTCATACTGCTCATGAACAAGTTCATGCGCAGTCAAGTTAATCGCATCTAGGGTTTGTTGGGGGCTTAGACCATCAGGACCGATGGTCTCCCTGCCGTACTTGATTTGGTTTTGTATGCCGGCAACACGAATCTCAAAGAACTCATCCATATTGCTACTAAAAATACAGCAAAAGAGCAGGCGATTTAGCAGTGGGTGGTTTGTATCTAATGTCTGCTTTAAAACACGCTGATTAAACTGTAGATGGCTGAGTTCGCGATTAACATAATATTGATGATGATTAAGATCAATATCGTCAGCATCTTTGCTTGGCTTGTTACCAGTTTGCCCGCTCATTGTGTATTTGGCCCCATATTTATAAGCTATAAAATGACTGTTCTTTTAATAGCTTAGCAGCTTCTTTGGCAAAGTAGGTCAAAATTCCATCTGCCCCTGCTCGTTTGATACAGAGTAAGGATTCCAGAATAATTTTATCTTTATCTAACCACCCGTTTTGGATCGCAGCCATGTGCATGGCGTATTCACCGCTGACCTGATAAACGAAGGTGGGGATGTGTAATTCAGTTTTAATACGATGAACAATATCAAGATAAGGCATGCCTGGTTTGATCATTACCATGTCAGCGCCCTCCTGGATATCCATAGCCACCTCGTGAAGCGCTTCATCAGAGTTCGCTGGGTCCATTTGATAGCTTTTTTTATCCGCTTTACCTAGGTTTTCTGCTGAACCAACTGCATCTCTAAATGGGCCGTAATAAGCTGAAGCATACTTGGCTGAATAAGCTAAAATCCGTGTATTACTATGTTTGCTTCGTTCCAATTCTTGTCTAATGCTCTGAATGCGCCCGTCCATCATATCTGATGGTGCAACAATGTCAGCACCTGCATCCGCATGAGAAACAGCCTGTTTAACCAAGGCTTCCACCGTGGCGTCATTCAAAACATACCCTTTATCATCAATAATGCCGTCTTGGCCATGGGTCGTAAAAGGATCTAAGGCAATATCGGTAATGACACCCAGTTCTGGGAAATTCTTTTTCAGCACACTAACGGTTCGTTGGGCCAGCCCTTCCGGGTTCCAAGCTTCTTTCGCATCAAGAGACTTGAGGTGCTTTGGTGTTACGGGAAACAGCGCAATAGCCGGAATACCGAGTTCGAGCAGCACCTCTGCCTCTTTTAGAATAAGGTCAATGCTTAGCCTTTCGATGCCCGGCATAGAGTTAATAGTTTCTCTCTGATTAAGGCCTTCAAGGACAAACATCGGGTAGATTAAGTCAGCAGCGCTAAGTGTATTTTCTTGCATCAAACGACGAGAAAAATCCTGAAAGCGCATGCGTCTGAGACGCGTATTGGGAAATTGTCTTTGGGTATATGAAAACACCTTAAGCTCCAACTGATAAATTAGAATGTACTGGAGGTTTGTTCACGGCATTTGAATAATAAACATCAGATCAGTGAACGACTGAGTAAACTATTAAGATTAGCAGGAAGATCGAATTAAAAGCTAGCGCTTAGATCGAAAAATAGCGTATTTTCGATGAGACAGCTTTATAGAGAGGCTAAAAAGTAAGGGCTGATGGTTGTGCCAAACAGCGCCATTGAGCTGCCAATAAAGGTCGCACCACACAGCTTTGAGCCATTAATTTTGAAGCGCTGTATAGGGTCTATTAGAGAGGACTGCCACTTTTTGTATGCAGTTGGCTCAGCGAGAAATAGCTGGGTATAGCCTTTCTTGGTTTCTTTCAAGTCATGAAGATAATGCTGATCCTGATCGCTAAAATATAGCGCCAATATTGCCAAGCTTAACGCTATCACAAATGAACCTAAGAAAATCTGTGTAAGCGAAAGTGAAGTGGTGCCAACGATAGCAGTTGAAAATAGCGTGATACCTAGAATGGATATTAAACTCACCAATGTGATTAAGCTGTTACAAGCTCTATTTGCTTTTCGACGAGTTTTAATGATGCGAAGTTGAACTTTGTCGCCAAGATGAAGCCTTGCTGATGCTAAATGGTCGATCGCTGTAAATCGAACGGCTTCACCATTATGTATATATTCGATGATAGGGTAAAAACCACCAGACACAAAGGTTGTGCCAAGCTTGGTATTATTAATGGTTTGGGGAAATGCTGGCTGAATTGATACGACCTTACCGAGCTTAGCATAAGCGCCTTTTAAAAATCTTGCGTAATCTCTGTAAAGGAAAACACCTGTTACAGCGAGTGTTAAACTGATAAGAATAGTCAAAGCTTCTATCAAGCAATCATGCCTCGTATTGAACGCAAGGAAGGCGAAAACAGGACGCATTAAATTGGTTTAGTGTGCGCCAAGTCTCATTAAGGGCGTTGATTGTCGCACATTTTTACTTGATGGCAATATTTATTTACGAAAATTTTCAAAAATTCACAACTTGAAGAGAACGCAAACAAAGATAAGAGGTGCTTCTTTAGCCCTCATCTTTTTATTGTCATCTATCAATTTGGATACTGATTAGATTGGAGTACTACCGTAGTTCATGCTTGGCTTTTTCGGAGGGTCAGCACGAACATTATTTTCGACTCGCTGAACACTTCCGCCATTTTTTAAAAAGTTTTCTATATCGCTTGATAATTGCTGGCGAATATTTTCTCGCACATTTTGTGGAGATTCACTGCTGCATTCATTTAGTACAAGAGCATCTTGAGACATACGAGCATCCTACTTGTTATTACTATTACTATTACTATTACTATTTTTGTTATAAAAACTTTAATAAATAGATGATTCGCCTGTGTTTTTAGCGTTATATGAAAGAGTCATTAACTAACTAAATCGCAATATTCCCAATGTATAACAATGCGTGTTTGTATTACGTAACAGTGAATTAACTGAATAATATAACCTAAATTATAGATTGGCAAGATAAATCATTGGTTTGAATGACTTTTTGTATTTAAGTTATTTTAGTTTTGTAACGTAAAGTAGAGAATCGTTGTTATTTGAAAAGCAAGCAGGTGTATTTAAATATACAAGCTATGCTGATTTAGAGCGTAAGAGAAGTGATGTATCTGCGCTTTTAGACTCTCCCACTGTCACTTCTCAATCCCTAGTTGTAGTAAACTTTTGAGGGGCCACTTTTGGCCTCTTTTTTTTGCCCGACGAAGCTGGAAAATCTATTCATTTGAAAGAAAGAGGGATCACTCCGAGCATTACATTATGATCAACTATTTAGAGCTTGAATCGTTTTAATGGTACCTGTCGTTGAGCAGCCGTCTACAAAATCGATAGTTTTAACTTGTCCACCGTTTTTATGCACTAAGTCGGCACCCACAATGTCTTCTATTTTGTAATCACCACCTTTAACTAAAATGTCGGGGATGATCTCTTCAATCAAGTGAAACGGGGTGTCGTCATATATTTCGCCCTTAGCTTCGCCAAAAGGAATCACCCAATCTACAGATGCAAGCCCTGTCAGCACGGTAGCGCGTTGTTTTAAATTATTAACCGGTCGATTCTTACCCTTTAACCGGCTAACGGATTCATCGGTATTAATGCCTACCACCAAGCGATCACCTAAGGCCCGGGCCTGCTCTAAATAATGAACATGCCCTGCGTGCAATATATCGAAGCAACCATTGGTAAATACAATTCTTTCACCAGAATGACGTGCAAACCGGATATGCCTCAAGACATCATCAAACGGCGTTTGATAATGGCTTTTCTTTGACTTGAATAACGCCGCATTGGTTGCCTGATAGAGCTCTCGTGGTGAAACAGTGGCCGCCCCCAGCTTCGCCACAACAATACCTGCGGCCAAATTGGCGACATTGGCTGCTTCAGGCAAAGATAAGCCTGCTGCCATCACAACAGAAAGCGTGGCAATTACAGTATCACCTGCACCCGTCACATCAGAGACCTCAAGTACTTGAGCCGGTAGATCCAGCTTTTCTTCGAGGGTTATCGCAGACATACCCTGTTCACTGCGGGTGAGCAACATGGAATCGATACCGCAGTCTTGCATGATTTGGTGTGCTGTTCTTTCGATCTCTGCTTCAGACTCTGTTAAACCGCCTGCCGTGATAAATTCAATTTTATTAGGCGTAATGATGTTCGCGCCCCGGTATATAGATAGATCCCTATTTTTTGGGTCGACCAGTGTCGTTTTCCCTAACTTTCTAGCATAAGCGATCATCTCCGTCACATACGCCAGCGAGCCCTTGCTGTAATCAGAAAACACAATAAAGTCATGTTCTGCAACCACTTGTTTAAACCGATTCATCAAGGTTTCGGCATGCTGTTTAGCAAACACCTGCTCAAAATCAAGCCGAACTACCTGCTGATGGCGACTAATCACCCTGAGTTTGGTAATTGTGGGCTGTTCATTTTGTTTAATCAGCTCTGCGGAGACATTATCTTTCGCCAAAAGCGATTCAAGTATCTGCCCATTTTCATCCTGGCCGACTATCCCCATCAACGTCACTTGACCATCCAGATAAGCAACATTACGCGCAACGTTTGCCGCGCCACCGACTTTATCTGAATGCTCTGAAATTTTAACCACAGGAACAGGCGCTTCAGGTGAGATACGTTGAGAATCACCCTGCCAATACCGGTCTAGCATGACATCACCAATAACCAGAATTTTTTTGTCAGGTAAGTGCTTAAAAATTGAAATATCAAACATGAAAAGAAGACCAAAAATTAATATTGCATGATGAATGAGATAAATGACGATAGCACGTCAGTTTATTGATACTGCGTAGCTTACCTTAAATCTGCGAGTGCTTAAAAGTGTGTATACACTCAATTTGCCATATAATTAACCGACACTAAAAATCATTCTATTCGTCCAAGGAAAAGACTTAGAAGGGGCGCCTTACCTCTAAGTAAAAAAACAGATACAATCTGCTCAGATTTATCTTTGACTCTGTTCGTTTTTAATTCATCATATCAACAATCTAAATTACCACAGATGATGCTGCTAGGTTGTGATAAAATTAGGGCCGAAATAAAATTCGTATGACGCAGGCTGTGTTACCCATCAATCAGTTATAACTGGGCTAGTTAATAATGAGGAAGAACCTTTTCATTGTGCGCTCTCCGTTGCAATTTCTAAATGCAATTGAAGCGAGAGAAAAGTTTGCATGCAACAATACTGTCTTAGTATTAATGTTTAACACGAACATAAAAAATACTGAGCAAATGCGCTCCTTATTAAAAGTCGATGAGTGGAACGAAATCATCGAATACGACCAGCAAAAAATACCGAGATTAAAGCGTTTCATTGCCCAAGCAACTTTGGTTAAGACTCTCAAAAAACAGCCGTATCACTATGTTTTTTCTGGTGACTTTGGCACAATTAACCAAATAATCATCTCAAATGTAAAAGCAGAAGAAATTTATTTAGTTGATGATGGTATGGCCACTATCGCTATTTACAACAAAATTCGGAATCAACACTATTTTCGAGAACAGTCTTTGTCTAGTAAGATGAAATTCTACAGATACAAGCTGGCTGGGCTTACTTATCTTATCAAGCAAGCGATCAATTTTTATACCATATATGAAATAAAATCAACTGATTTAATTCAGGTGAAATACCATGAATTCAATCATCTAAAATCACACCAGCTTCAACAGTGCCAACATACAGAGTTAACCTACTTAATCGGGCAAAACATGATTCAGTCAGGTTTAATGGACGCTGACACCTACATTTTATATATAAAAAAAATCATTGCTAATTATTCTGGGGACATCATCTATATCCCTCACAGGACAGAAGTTGGGATACGTGAATTAAAAAAACTAGAAAGTGATCGCTTTACGATCAAAAAATCAACTGGCGCAATCGAGATCGTATTATTAAATGATGGCATTTACCCCGCCCACATCGTTTCATTTTTCTCCTCAGCTTTATTCAATCTTGATAAGATATTTAGCAAGTCAAACATTGACGCGGTACGCATAGCCCCAAAAGACTTAAAGAAATTAAGAAAAGAAGTAGATGATAGTTACCGTTTTTTTGAAAATACGGGCGTAAGAGTCGCATCTCTATAGCAAAAATAAACAGCTAGTTTACTCCGGTAAACAGGATTTATTTAACTGGTTAATATATAAATTAATTCAAAGGTTTTAGTATGTTCAATAACAAGTCAATTCTCATCACTGGCGGTACAGGTTCATTTGGAAAAAAGTACACTAAAACGATCCTTGAACGCTACAAGCCAAAACGACTCATCATACTATCTCGAGATGAATTAAAGCAGTTTGAAATGCAGCAGACCTACAATGCCCCTTGCATGCGCTATTTTATCGGTGATGTACGCGATCGTGAGCGTATGATGCAAGCAATGAAGGAAGTAGACTTTGTTATTCATGCTGCTGCGCAAAAGCAAGTTCCTGCAGCCGAATATAACCCGATGGAATGCATTAAAACCAACATTCACGGTGCTGAAAATGTAATTCAGGCGGCTATTGCCAACAATGTAGAAAAAGTCATTGCCCTTTCAACAGACAAAGCCGCAAACCCTATCAACTTATATGGCGCAACAAAACTCGCTTCAGACAAACTATTTGTCGCCGCAAATAACATGGTAGGTGACGCAAAAACCCGCTTTGCCTGCGTCCGTTACGGCAATGTTGTGGGGTCTAGAGGCTCAGTCGTACCCTTTTTCAAAAAAATGATAGCTGATGGCGCTGAAAGCTTACCTATAACACATGCTGAAATGACTCGATTTTGGATCACACTCCAACAAGGCGTTGATTTTGTATTAAAGAATTTTGAGCGCATGTACGGCGGCGAAATTTTTGTACCTAAGATTCCCTCGGTCAACATCATGGATCTGGCTGAAGCCTACGCTCCGGAACTGAAGTCTCACATCATAGGTATCCGCCCTGGAGAAAAATTGCATGAAATCATGTGCCCAGCAGATGATTCACACTTAACACTAGAATTTAGCGATCATTACGTACTCTGTCCTACGATTAAATTTTTCAATGATGACATCGACTTTAAAACCAATGCCTTAAATGAAACCGGGCAACCGGTTCCTCAAGGCTATGAATACCATTCTGGCAATAACTCTCATTATCTAAATGTTCAAGATATTCGTGAATTTGATAAATTTGCTGAGCAGTAATTATGATCCCTTACGGTAAACAAGACATTAACCAGCAGGATATTGATGCCGTAGTCGAAGTACTCAACTCTGATTTTCTGACACAAGGGCCGAAGGTGCCTGAATTTGAGCAAACCATAAAAAATTATTGTGGCGTTAACCACGCGTTCGCAGTAAATAGTGCGACTTCCGCACTACATATTGCTTGCTTAGCATTAGGTGTTGGGCCCGGAGATGCTGTTTGGACGACACCTATTACCTTTGTTGCCTCAGCTAATTGCGCGCTATATTGTGGTGCTGACATTGATTTTGTCGATATTGACCCTAAAACCTATAACCTTTCGCCATTGGCATTAGAACAAAAATTAGCAAGCACCAAAGCGGCAGGGGGTAAGCTCCCTAGCGTGATAATTCCAGTGCATTTATGCGGCCAGCCCTGCGATATGGCCGCTATAAAAAAGCTTTCTGGGCAGTATGGTTTTAAAATAATAGAAGATGCTTCTCATGCCATTGGTGGACGCTATTTAGAACAGTCAATTGGTAACTGCCTCTATTCGGATATCACAGTCTTTAGCTTTCATCCGGTAAAGATCATCACAACAGCTGAAGGGGGGGTCGCAACGACGAATGACCAACAGCTGGCCGATAAGATGGCCCTATATCGTAGCCACGGCATTACTCGATCCCCTGAATTAATGACCCACCCAGCTGACGGGCCGTGGTATTACCAGCAAATAGAACTCGGTTTTAACTACCGAATGACCGAGTTACAGGCCGCACTGGGCTGCTCACAGATGCAACGCCTAGATCAATTTGTTGCAAAACGGCATAACATCGCTAAAAGATACGATACTCTGTTGTCTGAACTCCCTGTCGTCACGCCCTATCAATCTTCAGAAGGATATTCTGGCCTACATCTTTATGTCATCAAGCTTGACCACTCTATCACTCAAACACATCTTGCCGTGTTTAACACCTTGCGTGGGCTAGGCGTGGGGGTCAACATTCATTATATTCCTGTGCATACTCAACCCTATTACCAAAAAATGGGTTTTAAGAAAGGTGACTTTCCAGAGGCCGAAGCATACTACCAGCGAGCGATTAGCTTACCCATGCACCCAAACCTCACTGAGCAGCAACAAGATGAAGTCGTCGCGGCAGTTAAGCAGGCAATCTCATGAAAGTAGCCATAATACCCGCAAGAGGCGGCAGTAAACGCATTCCTCGCAAAAATATTAAGTTATTTTTTGGGCTACCTATCATAGCTTACTCGATTAAAGCAGCCCAAGAGAGCAACCTCTTTGATCGTATTATTGTTTCGACGGATGATCCCGAAATAGCCCAAATATCTAAGCAATATGGCGCTGAAATACCATTTCTACGCCCAGCTAAACTATCAGACGATTTTGCTACCACTGGCGAAGTAATATCTCATGCAATTGAAGAGCTGCAAAAAGAAGGTGAGAAAATTGACTTAGTCTGTTGTATCTACGCAACTGCACCTTTTATTCAAATCAGGGATCTAAAAGAAAGTTACCAGCTGTTAGTTAACAATGACGCTGACTTTGCTTTTTCAGCAACCAGCTTTCCCTTCCCAATCCAAAGAGCTATCAAACTCAACGAACGCAACCAAGTTGAGATGTTCCAACCAGAGAATTTGTTGACCCGCTCTCAAGACCTTGAGGAAGCTTACCATGATGCAGGTCAGTTTTATTGGGGCAAAGCCGAGGCGTATTTGGAAAACAAACCAGTGTTTTCGCCACAGAGCTGTGCCATTTTACTCCCTAGAGAAAGAGTACAGGATATCGACACACCCGAAGACTGGAAACGGGCAGAGATAATGTTTCAAGTGTTGGAGAAAGACGTCACTATCAAGAAGTGAACCTCTGCCATCAACGCAACAACACCACTAAACAGCTGCGTCTATCATAATGAATGAAGCGCCATATCAAATGGTTGGCAGCTTCCAACAAAAGACTTGATATTGAGTAAAGTTATGAAGAAAGAAATTAGTATTGATGGTAGAAGTATCGGCCCCGAGCAACCTCCATACATTATTGCAGAATTATCAGCGAATCATAACGGCGACATTAATCGTGCTTATCAGATTCTGGAGATGGCAAAAGATTGTGGTGCAGATGCTATTAAGTTGCAAACTTATACTCAAGATACAATCACCATTGACAGCGATCGCCCTGAATTCATGATTAAAGGTGGGTTATGGGATGGGCGGACACTTTATGACCTTTATCGCGAGGCCCACATGCCATGGGAATGGCATAAGCCACTATTTGAAAAAGCCAAAGAACTTGGGATTACTATCTTTAGCTCTCCCTTTGATTTTACTGCTGTTGACATGCTTGAAGAGCTAGGGGCGCCAGCCTACAAAATAGCCTCATTCGAAGCCATAGACCTGCCACTTATTCGATATGTCGCCAAAACTGGCAAACCTATGATCATCTCCACTGGGATGGCAAACGAGCAGGAGATACAGGAGGCCATTGATGCAGCCAAAGATGCCGGTTGTGAAGAGTTAGTCGTACTCCACTGTGTGAGTGGCTACCCCGCGCCATCTGAAGACTACAATCTGAAAACAATTCCTGACATGGCTCAACGTTTCAACGTACTGACAGGATTATCTGACCATACAATAGACAATACAACAGCCATCACCTCTATTGCTTTAGGTGCTTGCTTGATTGAAAAGCATGTCACCTTAGACAGAAAAGGTAATGGACCAGACGATAGTTTTTCACTCGAAAAACCTGAGCTAATGCAACTGTGTCGTGATAGTAAGATAGCTTGGCATGCATTAGGTACTGTGAACTACGAACGCAAAGAGAGCGAGAAGGAGAATACCTTATTTCGTCGATCACTCTATGCAGTTGAAGATATTCAAGAAGGTGAGGAATTGACGGCAGCCAATGTGAGAAGTATCCGCCCTGGTTATGGCTTAGCGCCAAAGCATTATGAGCAAGTGCTTAATAAGAAAGCTAAATTAGCAATTAGCAAAGGCAGCCCTATACAATGGAAACTACTAACATAAACAAATCCTATATCCTAAGATGATCAAACTAGGTATTTGTTAATTAGAGGGTTAAATAATGCCATTTAGGTAACACACAAGCTCATCTATTCGAGAACTAACATTGAGCTTCTTTGAGTTTTCGCGAAATATATTTAGCTTTTCGGGAGCGGTAATGTGGTCTAAGAGAATAAACTTCAATTGATTATCTGTAAATGTATTGTAATACCCCATAAAATAATGGACTCCCAAGCCAGCTAATTCGTGACCATTTATATTTTGGTTCTCAGCCAAAGATATACATACCGTTGGTAGCCCTAGCTTGGCTCTTTCCCAGCTAGTTGCCCCTCCAGCACCAATAAATAAGTCACATTCAGACATCAACCTCGCCATATAATCGATATTGATGTAAACAGAGGAATTTGGACAATTCAACTCTCTGAAAAATTCAATATCTTTGCTGTTTTCACTTACAACAAAATTCCAATGAATTTGCATTGGAAGCTCATGTATTAACCTATAAACTCTTCTAGTCTGTTCATGTAAATCACTTCCACCAAAATACACCATAATATTTTTTACTTCTTTAACACTTCTACTACCAGTAAAATTTAAGAAGTTTTCTGAAAGAAGAGCAAACTCAGGCCCAAGAAACAGTCTATTTTTAATATTTTTATAGTTTTCACACACATCTTTTTTATAATTTTGATCTAGTAACGATACGCTTGGACTATGCACACGATCGAGGTCATCAATCACTAAAATTTCTTTTGAGTAACCTAAAGCCATTTTTTCCCAACTTTGATCTAGTCCGTAATGGTCTACAACAATTACGTCAGGCTTGATCAAAGCAAAAAACCTTCCCACCATTTCATCTTCAATTAACTGCTCACCTAGGCCAACGTCAAAAGAGTCAATTTCGTGCAAAACAAATTGATTTAGTCTGATGAGGTGACTAGCATTACCCGGTAGGTTTCTTGTAACAAAGTGTACTTCAGCATTTAGTAAACGTGCTAAACTTATACACCTTATCAAATGGCCTGTTCCTATTTTGTAGGAGCTATCCACTCTGAAAACAATTTTTCCCATAAATTTAAATTTCATTTCTCAAAAGAAACGCCACCATGATTGATATTAAATTTAAAAATTTTACAGACTTAGATAATGATGAGTTAGAAATGGTATTAAAGTGGAGAAACTCACCAGAAATTGCCAATAAAATGAACAGCACTACAACTATTGAAGCTCAAGAGCATATAGACTTTATAAAGTCATTAAAAGAAAATAGCACAAAGCTATATTATCTAGTTGCAAAAAAAGATAGTCCAATTGGTGTCTTTTCATTTATTAATATCGTGGAAGGTCAAAAAGCTGAAATAGGGATGTATTTAAAACCAGAGCTGATTGGGTCAGGTATTGGACTGGAAATGCAATATTATGGAATGAAGCTTGGTTATAATAAATTTGATTTCAATGAGTTGCTTGCAACAGTCAAAAAAAGCAACATTGAAAACTATCTAATACAAATAAAATTTGGATTTCTATTAAACAAAATAGAAGGCGATTTTTTTAAACTCACATTACCTAAAGAAAACTGGAAAGGTAACTTGCTAAACTTTAGAGAGTTTAGAAAACATATCATACTGGGGGCAGCACAATGAATGAAAAAGAAAAATTACTCGTGATAATAAATGACATTAGAGAAGATAAAGATTTAGTTGCAATCGAGTCTATAAAGGATGAAATGTCATTAAGGCATGACTTAGAATTAAAATCACTTGATCTAGCTACATTAACAGTAATGCTTGAAGAAGAGTTTGATATTGATATATTTTCAGATGGCGTTGTATCAACCATTGGCGAAGTGTTAGTAAAACTGAGAGCATAATGTTTTACATAGATGAAGAAATCGAAAAGACCTATGATGAACTGATTGACGATCTAAATCATATAACTGAAGCTGACCGTATTATTGATTATAAAGATGATTACTCTGTATACCTCTTTATTATCATCAGCCTAATTAACAATGAGTCAACATTCCTTATTGATAACGATTTATTACTTTCAGAGAAAGAAGAAATAGTATCTAACGTGAAAACTCGTTTTTTAACGAATAAAAAAATAGTTAAAGACAAGAGCCATCTTATTGAATTAGTCAATGATACAAACCTACAGTTCGAACTAAACCTTCTTACATCAGGAACAACTGGGAAACCTAAAAGAATAACCCATAACAGAAATTCTTTAATTAGAACGACTAAAGTTTCTAAAAGATATCATTCTAGTAAATGGGGGCAGTGTTATAATCCTACTCATTTCGCTGGTCTTCAAGTTTTTTTCCAAGTACTACTAAATGGCGCAACTTTAATAAACCTATTTAAATTAAAAAACACCAATCATATTGATCTAATCAACAAATTAAATGTAACTAACATTTCAATGACTCCTACATTTTTTAGACATTATTTTCAAAATAGCAAAGTTAAGAATCTATCAGTAAGAACTGTTAGTTTTGGCGGTGAGAAATCTAATATACACATGATAGAAGAAGCTAAAGAGATTTTTCCGGTAGCTAAAGTCAATAATATTTATGCAAGTACTGAGTTTGGTGTACTATTTTCATCTAACGATGAGGTATTCACCGTTCCAAAGGACATTAAAAGTAAAGTTTTAATAAAAAACGGCATTCTGCATATTCATTCAACTCTAATGCCTTCAAATAATTCAGGCGAAGAATGGGTTAATACTGGAGATTTTGTAGAAATTTTATCAGATAGCAGCTTCAAATTTATTGCTAGGAATTCTGAATTTATCAATATTGGTGGGTATAATGTCGACCCCAATGAAATTGAAGAACTCCTTTGCAGCTTGGAATATATTAAAGACTGTAAAGTTACCCCCCGAAATAACTCCGTTATGGGAAAGGTATTAATTGCTGAATTACTTATGTCTGAAGACCTCACATTAAAGAAGAAAGAGATCAAAAAACTATTAAGAAACAGCCTCCAAGAGTGGAAAATACCTTCATTATTGAAGCAAGTTGATCAAATCAAATATTCACGAACTGGAAAAAAATCTAGAGGGTAAAATGAAGTCAATACTCGTTACAGGTGACTCCAAAGGTGTTGGGCTGGAGATTGTTAAGTTAATACTAGAGTCTTCTGACTTTAGTATTGTAGGTGTAAGCCGGTCTACAAGTGATGCTACCAAGAAATTATTGGATAAATTCCCTAACCGATACCATCACTTCGATTTTGATATCGGAGCAATTGATGAACTAGAAGTTTTTTTTAAACAGAATATTAAGAAACATGGCCCTTTTTTAGGCTTGGTAAATAATGCTGCGATAGCCTATGACGACATAGTAACCAACTTAAAGCTACTGCCTCTAGAGTCAATGTATCGCATCAATGTTTTTGCTCCAATGCTCATGACTAAACTAATCATCAGAAATATGCTATTAAATAAAATCGAAGGTTCTATAATTCACATCTCGTCTATCTCTGCCCATACAGGATATAAAGGTTTAGCCATGTATGCCTCCACTAAAGGTGCTCTAGAGGCTTTTTCTAAAAATACAGCTAGAGAATGGGGGGAAAAAGGAATTAGGTCTAATTGTGTCTGCCCTGGCTTTATGGAAACTGAAATGAGTGCAAACTTGGGCAACGATATGAAAAATAGAATATACAATAGAACATCGTTAAAAAAAGCAACGACATTATCCAGCGTAGCTCAGACAGTTCTATTTTTATTGATGGACAAATCTTCATCTATAACTGGACAGGTATATAGGGTAGATTCAGGCACAACTTAAACTATCACAAGAAACAAATTACAGCATCTGATTGATAGCACAACCTACCGCCATGAATAGGGAGACAAGCCCAGTGGAATTAGTTAACCGCGGCTGATTAAATAGCAATGTTAAAAAATCATATTTATAATTTATCAAACCTTCAAAAACCCTTTTGAATAGGTATGGCAAACTCTTAAGCAAGCGTAGAAAGAAAGTCATATTGAACCCCTTTCACTTGATTCTACTCGCATTCATTAAACGAACTAGCAGAGATAAGTATGGGAAATTTAAGGAAGGCTCTCGTTATATATCAGATAGGCATTATGGATTCACTGTTGGAAAATATTCAACAGGTTATGAACAGTTTTGGGAGCAACCCAAGTTTATTAAATCAATAGGCGCATTTTGTAACCTTGCAGGTGGAAACCACCCTTTATCAACAGTGTCTATACACGCTTTCTTTTTCCATAAGAAATATGAGTTCATTTCTGATAATAGGAGCATTGAGAAATATGCGAGTAACGAACAAATTGAAATTGGAAACGATGTTTGGATTGGCTCAAATGTGAGTTTGCTTCCAGGTATTACTATTTCGGATGGTGCGGTTATAGCTGCAGGAGCAGTCGTCACGAAAGACGTTCCTCCATATGCAATAGTGGGCGGAGTGCCCGCAAAAATTATACGGTATAGATTTGAACAAGAAATAATCACCAAATTACTAGAAATAAAATGGTGGGATTGGGGTGACGCTAAGATCAAAAAAATGTCTCTTTAATGTGGAACCCTGAAATGTTGATCGCGAAAAGTGAGCAATAATCTTATCTACTGTTAAGACCTGCCGGTGCAGACTTATTGGAAATAATTTTATTCGCTGACACCACTACGGAGTCATCTGGGACATTTTTGGTCACCACAGCATTAGCACCAATAATGCAGTTTTCACCAATCACAATTCCGCCTATCAATTTGGCACCAGCACAGACCGTGGTATTCTGCTTAATTAAAGGCATGCTATTATCTCCAGCCAAATTTGCACCAACGGTTACACCTTGATAAATTCGACAGCTTCGCTCAATGACTGCATTGGACCCAATGACAACACACAAAGGGTGACCGAAAACGACGCTTTCATCAATTCTTGCGGTGTGGCTAATATCACATCCATACCGATAGAATATACGCCGCTGGAAATACTTGCGTAGAAACCTTGATCTACCGCTAAACAGAGCCATCAATTGGCATTCGATAGCAAACTTCTTGGTTGGATCATTTGTAGTCAGCCACTTCATTATTAACTTCATTGCCATTTATTCCTATATCCGCTTAATTTGGTATATTTTGTCTATCAACGAACAAAAGGCTCATACACCGCCATATATTCTTCAGCAACATGCTCAGGAGAATAACGCTGTAAACGCTCCCCAGAAGCCTTTACATAAGCTTCCCGCTCTTGTGGCGACTCAATCAACTCTCCCATTGCAGCAGAAAGCGCCTCTGCATTGGCTGGCTCTACTAGCCGACCATTGACACCGTCCTCAATCAAATCAGGTATACCGCCTGCACGCGTCGCTAATACCGGTATGTTCAATTGCATCGCTTCTAGAATTGTTGAACCTAAACCCTCAGTGACAGAGGGGAAGACAAAGAGATCTAAGGCAGCAAGGTAGTTGCCGATATCCTCCTTATGACCCAGCATCGAGACATTGTCTAAGTCCTTAGTGCTAGCAGCCAGCTCCTCTCGGAGGGGGCCATCCCCCAGAATCAAAAAATGAGCATTTGGATGCTGCTGTTTTACTCTCTCAGCGGCGGCAACCGTATAACGAAAGCCTTTGTGTTCTAATAATTTACCTGCTTGGCCGATTAGAAACTTGCCCGCATAACCCGCGCGAATTTTTGCGACTTTATCTGGCTCTACTTCAAACCCAGAAAAGCTATCGGGAATAACGACCGCCTTGATTTGGGCATTTACTTTGTGTACTTCCGACACAACGGCTTGGCTGACACAAACCAGTAAACGGGCATTCTGATAAGCCGATTTTGCCCAGCCATTTGTCTTGATGGGATTGTCGACTCGACGGGTAATGATATAAGGCTGCTTATACAGTTTATGTTGCAGTGCCGCCCAATGGACCCCTCGGCCACAATGACAATGCATCAGATCACTAGGAGAACGTCGTCCATGGCCCTTTAGCCAGTGTGAAACCGTTTGAGTATTAACACCCAAAGCTTCAACTTCCTGCCTCAAGGGTCCTTTCGGGTGGCAAATCAAGCTCTGTTCAACGCCCAGCACCTTCAGCTCACGAATCAAGTTAAGCGTTTGCCGCTCACCACCGTGAAAACCTTTGGCTAAATTAATATGACAAATATGCTTCGATGACATGTTATATCTGAATACCCAGCTTATTTTTTTTGAGGAAGAGTGCGATAGCCCTTGCTATAAACCCACAAGGAAAAGTACTTATTAAAGACATAATGACTGGTCTGAATAGAGAGCAACAAGCCATGCTTGCCGTCTAGAAATCCTGCCCTAACAACATAGACTCGAATAAATGCCGCTAACATTTTCAGCACAATACCTGCTATGGAAATCGTTTTACCTTTCTCTGCACGCTCTCGCCCCCAGTTCTCGGCATAGCGTGCCGATTTACTAAAGTAGTCACAAAAATCTTCAGAGGTCAGATGAATCAGATCGCCAGTAAGATCTTCAACATTTGCATTGGCTACGTCTAGCTTTTCATGCACCTGCACGTCATTATATTGGTAACTTAAACGATGATGAAAACGTACGACCTTATCTGGATACCAACCACTATGGCGCATTAGGCGACCAAAAAAGTCACTAATTCTAGGCACGCTATAGGCTTTCTGTGGGTCGAGGTCTTCGCTGGTCAACAGGGTTTCTAGGCTATGTTTTAAGTCATCACTCACGCGTTCATCGGTATCGATCCAGAACAACCAATCGGCAGAGGTATGAGATTGAGCAAGTTGCCTCTGCGGGCCAAAACCATGCCATTGCGTTTCTACAATAACCTTTGCGTTATATTTCTGAGCTATTTCTAGCGACTCATCATCACTACCATTATCCAGAATGATGATCTCATCAACCCATGCCACACTTTCCAAACAATCATCAAGCACCGATGCCGCGTTTTTTGAGATTAAAACAGCTGCAATAGTGGGCCGCTTAACCAACTTATTGACGGAATTATTTTCCACCTCTGATCACCTTTATATTCGCTCCACTTAGTCAAACGCACTCTACCAGATGATCCTTAGAAACATAAGCGGCATAACTATTTATTGGCTTTTGCTGGATCGAAATATTAAGCCCGTTTATTATGTTACTTCTCAGAAAACGACGATCAGTAAACATACATCAATACATTTAGGGTGACCCAATGATTGTAGTAACAGGTGGTGCCGGTTTTATCGGCTGCAATATAGTAAAAGCGCTCAATGAAATGGGTCGGAATGATATTTTAGTGGTTGATGATCTGACTGACGGCAAGAAATTCGTCAACTTAGTCGACCTCGACATCGCTGACTATATGGATAAAGATGAGTTTATTGGTCTGATTGTTTCGGGTGAAGAAATGGGCAT